>QWCL01000378.1_pt1 | contig 39166 bp, 34 predicted proteins | sample 1972551 | NCBI WGS metagenome assembly QWCL01 (sample SAMN09866709, study PRJNA288562) | Human oral metagenome isolate term2_saliva, whole genome shotgun sequencing... | isolation source: mouth | host: Homo sapiens | place: USA: California
AAAACATCAGTTTTTGAGCCAATTACGCCATCTCGATGTAAAATATCGCCCAACATCAAACAAATCATCCCCGCAAATAAAACCACCCCAATCCACCAACTAATTCCGAATGTGCGCGTCTTATTCTTGCTCATGCTTTTATTATACCCCTTCATTCGCAAAAAACGTAAGTGATATAATAGAATGGTGAGAAAAATTAAATTTACCAAACGTTTCTGGATTAAATCAATATCAATCATTTTGCTTTTTTTGGCGGCGTTTTGCTTAATTGCGGCGCGCTATAAATATATCGTCTTTAAAAATTCGCAAATCGACGAGATAATTTTTTATTTTGTTAACGGATTAGCTGGCGGCAAATCTGACAATTTATGGTCGGCCGTCCTGCAAAATCTTCCGCTAGTTTTCTTATTATTCGGCGCTTTATTAATCCCAATGTTCGACAAATCGATCTCTTTCATAAATCGCATAATCGCCTTCTGTTTGAAAAAAATCAAATCATCACGAAAACTCACTTTGCCGTTTTTGAGATTACGAAATCAAGCAATTTACTCGCTGAGTATGTTTTTAATTGCAATTGTCCTTCTCATTCAAAGTTTTGGCATCCCTAACTATATTTATGCCCTAACCCAATCGACCAAATTATACGAAGAAAATTATGTTAATCCAAAAACCGCCAAATTGACTTTTCCAGAGAAAAAACGCAACTTAATATACATCTATTTAGAGTCAATGGAAAACACTTTGGCATCAAAGGCTAATGGCGGCAGCTCCGAAACCTCCATTATTCCAGAGCTGGAAGAATTGGCGTTAAAAAATACCTCATTCTCAAACAAAGCATCCGGTGTCGGCGGCGCCTTGCCTGCAACAAACACTGGCTGGACTGTGGCAGGAATGGCTGCGCAATCTACTGGCGTCCCACTGAAAGAAAACTTGGTTGGCGGACGCGATCATAACGCCCTGGGCGAGTTTAAAAAGTTCCTGCCGGGCGCTTATGGTCTTGGTGAGATTTTAGAAAAACAAGGCTACAATCAAACATTTGTTATGGGATCTGAGGCGAGTTTTGGCGGACGCGATAAATTATTAACTCAACACGGCAATTTCAATATCGAAGATTACAATTACGCCAAAAAACACGGAAAAATCTCCGAAGATTACAAAGTTTGGTGGGGCTATGAAGACAAAAAATTATTCCAATTTGCCCGCGAAGAAGCCTCGCGCTTGGCGGCGTCAGACAAGCCATTTAACTTGCAATTATTGACCGCTGACACGCATTTTACCGATGGCTATTTGGATGAAACCTGCGCTAAAACCTTCAGCAATCAATACGATAATGTTCACGCTTGCTCCTCAAAACAAGTCGCCGCATTCGTCAATTGGGTTAAATCTCAGCCATTTTATGAAAACACCACGATTGTCATTTCTGGCGACCATTTAGGAATGCAAACTTCATACTACGACGAAAAAATTGGCGGAACTAATTATCAACGAACCATTTACAACACGTTTATAAATCCAGCCATTTCGACTAGCTATTCAAAGAACCGCCAATTCACGACATTCGATATGTATCCGTCAACTTTGGCGGCGCTGGGCGTTAAAATTGACGGCGACCGATTAGGCCTGGGTACAGATTTATTTTCTGGAAAGAAAACCCTAGTCGAGCAATATGGCGGAATTGAAAACTTAAATTCAGAACTTTCCAAACGTTCCGCTTATTACGAAAATAAGATTTTCACCAAATCCGGCAATTAGCCATTGTAGCCATTCGGATTATTGCTCTGCCAATTCCAAGCATCGCGGCAAGCATCTTCAATCGTCAATTCTGCTCGCCAACCTAATTCTTTTTCTGCCAACCCCGGGTCCGCATAGCACGCCGCGATGTCACCCGCTCGACGTGGCGTAACTTGATATGGAACATCACGACCAGACGCTTTCTCAAACGCCTTCACTAATTCCAAAACTGAAGTGCCACGACCGGTGCCGATATTATAGACTTTATATTCGTTCGGTCGACCCAAATTCTCCAGAGCTGCAACGTGAGCCTTTGCCAAATCAACCACGTGAATATAATCACGCACGCCAGTTCCATCTGGGGTGTCATAATCGTCACCAAAAACGCTCAAATGCTCTCGCTTACCAACAGCAACTTGTGACACAAACGGCAGAAGATTATTTGGGACTCCTGAGGGATTTTCCCCGATGCGACCACTCGGATGCGCGCCAACTGGATTAAAATAGCGAAGAGATGTAAATTGCCAATTTTGATTTGTCGCAGAAATATCGCGAAGCATTTGCTCAATCATCAACTTTGTTTGACCATATGGATTCGTGGCAGACAACGGCATATCTTCGGTAATTGGTAATTTAGCAGGATCACCATAAACTGTTGCCGAGCTAGAAAACACCAATTTCTTCACGTCAAACTCTTGCATCACATCAAGCAAAACCAACGTGCTTTCAAGGTTGTTTTTATAGTAAAGAAGCGCCTTTTCAACCGACTCACCAACCGCCTTCAATCCAGCAAAGTGAATCACGGCGTCAATTTTCTCAGACTTAAACAATTCTGATAGTCGCTGATGATCACACAAATCGAATTCATAAAACGGTATTGATTGACCAGTGATTTCTTCAACTCGCCTCAGACTCTCGACGGATGAATTTGATAAATTATCGACCACCACTACGTTATGATTTGACGATAATAATTCGATGATAGTGTGACTGCCGATATATCCAGCGCCACCAGTAACAAGAATATTCATACATTTAACATATCATAAAATGACTATTTATTTTATTAGCACTCTTGCACTGAGAGTGCTAATTTGCTATGATAGCTATATCAAATTTCACCATTCTGTCTTTTACTGGGGCGCAACAAATTAGGACTAAAAACCAAAAGGAGGATTTTATGCCACCAAACATGAATCAAGAAGAAACAACTAAACCACTCGAAAAGTTCGGTACAGATATAACGGCGCTAGCACGCGAGGGCAAACTCGATCCAGTGATCGGTCGAGATGAAGAAATTCGACGCACTATGCAGATTTTAAGTCGCCGCACTAAAAACAATCCCGTCCTCATCGGTGAGCCAGGAGTTGGTAAAACCGCAATTGTTGAGGCACTGGCACAACGAATTGTCAAAGGCAACGTTCCCGCTTCACTGAAGGATAAGCGACTAATTTCCCTGGAAATTTCCAGTCTTTTAGCGGGCGCTAGTTTTCGTGGACAATTTGAGGATCGATTGAAAGCCGTTCTGAAAGAAGTAGAAGACGCGGCTGGTGAGATTATTCTTTTTGTCGATGAAATTCACACCATGGTTGGCGCCGGGAAAAGCGAAGGCAGTATGGACGCGGGTAATATGTTAAAGCCAGCACTGGCTCGCGGAAAATTGCACATGATTGGCGCGACGACGCTCGCTGAATATCGTCAATATGTCGAAAAAGATGCCGCCTTAGAACGAAGATTCCAGCCAGTTTACGTTGGCGAACCAAGCTTTGACGACACTGTCGCCATTTTGCGCGGATTGAAGGAAAAATACGAAATTCATCACGGAGTAAAAATCGCTGATGACGCGATCGTGGCAGCCGCCAGATTATCTACCAGGTATTTGCCTGACAGATTCTTGCCAGACAAAGCAGTCGACCTGCTTGACGAAGCGACTAGCTCGCTCAAAATGCAATTAGAAAGCGTGCCAATTGCACTGGATCGTTTGAACAATAGACGCTTGCAATTGGAAATCGAGGAAGCGGCGCTGAAAAAAGACAAATCCGACCACGCCAATATTCGCAAAGATGAAATTAAGGAGCAAATTGCCGAAATTCGTACAAAAGCCGAAGTGATTGATAAAAAATGGCAACACGAAAAAGACATTTTGCAAACCGTCAACACGACTACCGAAAAAATGGACAATCTACGCTCACAATTAGAAATTGCTGAACGCGACGCAGACTTAGCCACCGCTAGCCGCATTAAATATGGCGATTTGCCGGAGCTGGAGAAAAAATTAGCAAGCGCCCGCGAGGAGTTAGCGGCAATTCCAACTCACGACCGATTACTCCGCGAAGAAGTTACGCCTGATGACATCGCTGGCGTGGTGGCGCGCTGGACCGGAATTCCAGTGGAGCGATTGATGGAAAGTGAATCTAGCAAATTGACTTCCTCGGCCCTACTGGCGTGGGAAAAACAGAGGTCGCACGTAGTTTATGCCGTGAATTATTCGACGACGAACACGCCATGATTCGAATTGATATGAGTGAATATATGGAGCGTCACGCCGTAGCCAGATTGATCGGTTCGCCTCCAGGATATGTTGGTTACGATCAAGGCGGTCAATTGACGGAAGCCGTTAGACGACGCCCATATAGTGTAGTTTTGTTTGACGAAATCGAAAAAGCACACCCCGACGTATTTAACGTACTATTGCAAGTTTTGGATGACGGTCGATTGACAGACGGACAAGGACGAACGATTGACTTTAGCAACACCATTATCATTATGACCAGCAACGTCGGATCGCAAATGATTATGGACTACACGGGCGACGACATTAGCTCGCTCGACAATCAAATTTTAGAAACGCTTCGTGGTCATTTCCGCCCAGAATTCTTAAACCGAATCGACGACATCGTGATTTTTGACCGAATCCATCCCGAATCGATGCGTGCAATTGTTGACGTGCAATTAGAAAAAGTTGTTCGCCAAGTTAAGGATAGTCGCGACATAACACTGAATTTTGACAATAGCGTTCGTGACATGTTGGCGCGAGACGGCTACGACCCGAGTTTCGGTGCTCGACCACTTAAACGTTTGATTCAAAAACGCGTGCTTGATCCTTTGGCACTCGAACTGATCGACGGGCGAATTCACGACGGAGATACGGTAAAAGTTGCTGCCGTGGATGATCGAATTGCCTTTACGAATATCGTATAATGGGCGTATGGGTCGAATTCGCAGCAAGCAGGAATCCATCAAATCAGCAATTTTAGGAGTCGGCAGAATGCTTGGTTTACCGAAATATTTCCTGATAACAATTGTCGCGACCGTCGCCTTCGCCGTGATAATTTATTTCGCAATCAACGCCAATTTTTACGGGCCGCTGATGATGTCGCGCTTACCAATCATCGATAAAATCGCGCTGCTCGGTTCGATGATTATAGACATCTTCAAACAAAGTTTCACTTCACCAAATAGTGCGTTGCTTATGGTAGTGTCAATTCTTCAAGGTGTATCGATCGCCGCTGTAATTTTTACATCAAAGAATAATCGCGACAATGAAAAAACTGTATCTCGACAAGTCGGATTAAGCGGAATCGCATCAATTGCCGCAACAATTGGACTCGGCTGCGTTCCCTGCGGAACATCACTAATCTTGCCAATTGTAACCCTATTTTTCTCAGGAGCTGCCGCCGCCACCGTCGCAAATATCGCCAGCACAATAGTCCTGTTGTTAGCTTTACTGCTCAGTTTATTCTCGCTATATAAATCAGGTCAAATTATTTTTATGTACACAGAATTATCTAAACAGGAGAAAATATGAATCGACAAAAATCATCAGGCATAGCGCTTATTTGGGCTCTTTCGGGAATTGTAATCGTGGGAATTGTGGCTTTGTTTATTTATGGAATTGTCAATCGCCCGCCGAATCGTCACATTGGTGACAATAAACCATGGAACGAAAAAATGTCGCAAGGATCCGCTGACGCGAAAAACGTGTTCATTGATTATACTGACTATTTTTGTTCATTTTGCGCCGAAGTTGAAACCGCAACCGGCACAGAATTCTTCAAAAATGACTATATTAAATCCGGCAAAGTTCGTTATGAGCATCGCGTAGTGACACTATTAAAAGAGATGACCAACAATACCGAAACTGGTGCTCACGCTGCGTTTTGCGCTGCTGATCAAGATAAATATTGGCAGTACACTCACGATATTGTCCCGCGCATTAAAAGCGATTATTTCGATAAAGGAATTGGCGTAAAAAACGTTGCCGTGCCGAAGAAAATCCCTGCTCTTCCGCTGGAATATTTCCTAACTTCCGCCAAAAACGTCGGCATGAATGAATCACAATTTTCCGATTGCATGACCAAAAAGCCGCACCAAAAAGAAATTGATAGCAACACACAAAAAGCCTTGTCTCTTGGCGTGAACGGCTTGCCATATATGGTTGTTAACGATTATCAAACCAGCGGATTCGCCGGTGGCGAGAGTGGCTTAAGAGCAATTTTGAAGGCTGGCGGCGTTAAATAATTGTCACTATTTCAGTTGACTCATAAATCCACGCAGTTGAGATAAAGTCCGCTCTATTCTTTCATTAGTCCAATATTTATCTGGCGTGATATTATCGTCGCCAGTTGATTCCTCTTTGTAGCGGCCGATAATCTTGCCATTCTTGACAATCGATACATCAGGCACAAATATTCGAGGATTGCCATTTTTATCTTTTTCCAAATACGGTTCTAATTTCTTGACCAATTTTTGGTAAACTTCGTTGTTGCTAGCGCGAGCATCGCGAATATTCAAATAGTATATTTTATCAACACCTTCAGCCCGAGCTGCCCGATCAACGTGTTCGCTCAAATGCTGGCACCACGGACATTGCGGAAAGCCCAAAAAAATCACACCGCTGCCGTTATCAAAGATATCAAGGATTTCTTTATCGCTGGCATAAACGAAGCGATTATTCGCCGCCACTCGCGGATATTCTGACTTGAATTTGGCGGCGTCGGACACGTTAGTAGACGGAGCCTTCGGCCGCTCGGCAGAATGCTGGCGGTTATACCACAGCCCAGCCGCAGCGCCGCACAAGATGATTATGACTGAAATAATCGCAATAAGTTTTTTATTCATACCAAACCTCTTTTTCATAACGTCGTATCCTTCTTATAATTTTTCTTAGCTTCCAACCAGCGGCGATTTTGCTCGGCTTTGTCTTCAATCTCAAAAATCTCGACCGGATATTTTTCGGCTTGCTTGGCAATTTTTGCAGCAACCGCTTCGGGGATATTGATATCAAAGCGCGCGGCAAATTGAATAGCATAAATAATGATGTCGGCCAGTTCGCTCGCCATGTCGTCTTTGGTGCCGATATGTTTATCACCCCACTGGAAATATTCTAATAATTCATTAGCTTCCAGCGACAACGATATTGCCAAACCGCGCGAATCATTCGTCTTATCCCACTTCCGCGCACGAATATGATCCATCACTAGCTCTTGCGCTTCTTCAAATGTCATAATTCCCCCTTCTGGTGTAGCTTCACTATAGCTAGTCTAATTATAATACAGCGTTAGCATCATGGAAAACGGTAAAAATCGCACAAAATAGAAAGGTATTTTTCCAAAACATAAAAGCTGTTTTCGAAAACAGAAAGAATGTTTTAAGCGACAGATACGGCTATTCGATGAAAACGGGCAAACTACCGATATATTTTAATAAAACCGCCAGACGATTAGAGTTTTGCTCCCCATTTCCACCTGAAAAGCTTAATCACTAGACGGGCTTCTACTTGACTAGTCGCAATCGCTCAATCAACCAATCCCGCGGCAAAATCGACAAGAACCAGCCAGCGCGCGGCCCGGAATCTTTGCCAATGAGCACGCGGTAGATGATGGTGAAGAGCTCCCGCGGCGGCAGCAAACCGCTTTCCTTGTAGGCGTAAATTGCTTGATGAAACCAGTTACCATCAGCCCCAGCCGGCGCCTCGGCGATATCGTCAGCTAATCGCCTCAAGTATTCTTTTTGCTCTGGCGAGAACTCATCGGGATTTACCTCGTCCGCCAGACGAAACTTCAATGACTCGGGCGCCCACTTTTCCAGCCACCGACTGACATAGCCTAGTTCTGTGATGATCACTGCTTCTTCCTCGTCGACGATGCGGGCGTATTCCGAACTGCGCCGCAAAATCTCTACTGTTTTTACCATGTCGCACAGCGCCGCTTGGTATGAAATAACCAGATGCGAGAATGGAATTGAGCTGACCGCTGGCTGATCTAGCCCATCAGTACACAAGAATAATAGCTGTTTATCAAGCTCATTTTGCGGATGCTGCTTCATCGCCGCAAAGTCGTCAACCAGCCGCACCAGGCTATCGGTCTCGTCAAAATACAGCCGCTTGGCCGGCGAATACCGGAGTATAAAATAGCGCACTACCTCAGGCGGCAGCATATCGACAACGTCATGCGCGTTCACGCCGGTGCCTTTGCTAGCACTCATCTTTTTCGTATCACCGGTGCGATTAATAAATTCATATGGCACTGGTACTGGCGCATCAATGTCATAAACCTCGCGAGCGATCCGCTTGCCGGTATCATACGAGCCACCCTTCGTCGCGTGGTCACGGCCAAACGGCTCAACATCAACACCGAGCAGCCACCACCGCCCCGGCCAATCCAGCCGCCAATCCAACTTTACTTGCCCGTCATCATACCGAACTGTGTGCTCCGAGTCATCATGGCTACGATAGGTAATCGTTTTAGCATCGCTATCCATGCTGATGAACCGGCGATTTTTTAGCCGACCATGCTCCATGATTTGAATTGGCGACCACTGATCATCCAGCTGCCGACCCGATACTTCCTGGATGGCCGACTTAGCTTTGTCAATGCGGTTCAGCGAGCGCTCGATGGCCGGCACAAAAAACCCGCTCCGATATTTATCGCTAGCATAGACCACGTCCATAGTCACGCCAATTTTATCAGCACTATCAAGAAATGGCTTCAGGCAAAAATCCCCCCACGAATCGTACCGATCATCTGGTGATGGCACCATACAGAGCGGCATACCTAAATACTGCTCATAACTAGCTGGCAAATTAACCGGCACTTTACGAAAGGCGTCGAGGTTGTCTGAAACGTGAACGTGGCGCGCCCGAATGCCTGCTTGCTTCAGCGCCCGCACTACGGCATCAGCGATGACAATTTCACGCAGATGACCCACATGATACACACCTGACGGCGATGCGCCCGAGGCAACCAAAATATCTTTATTAGCATCCTGAAACGTATTTACTATATCATCGAGCCACTTCATGTGCTATATTATACACTAGCTTGTTACAAAAGAGTTGACGTTGAGCGATCATTCCGGTGATATCATAGACGTAGTCCCATTTTCTACCTACCATGAGAGTCAAAAAAGCAATTAAAGTATTTGAAAAGATTCGCGACTTACCCTACGGAACAAGTGGCAGTGATGAAGTGTGGTCGTGTTACCAAAAATGCGTACTCTTGAAACAAGAACTGCAGCACATCGGCATTACCAGTCAATTGCTAATTGGTGTTTTTGACTGGCAAGACCTGCAGATCCCCGAACACATCCTCAAAATTCGCCGCCAACAATATGAGAGGCATGTGATACTACGCGTGTTTATTGATGAATTTGCGTACGATGTCGACCCATCAATAGATATTGGGCTTACATCAATGTTACCTATGGCTTGCTGGGATGGCAAGTCAAGCACAACAACCATGGCACCACTGCGACGTCTGCGCGTCTACCGGCCACATTCCTTGCATGAGCGTATTTTATCACAACTACGACGTAAGATATTTCGAAGTAACCCCGAGAGTTTTTATACTGCAATCGACATATGGTTAGCAACCATACGAATAAGTTGATATTTTTTATTTTAGTGTGCTATATAACAATCTGATTGAGACATTTTATTATTCCCACCTAAATAATTTAATAGCCACGAGGTAAATCGCGAAAGTCCAGGCCGCGATAATGCCAAATTGAGGCAAGACTTCCATAAAACTTGCGTGCTCGGTCATAATAAGTCTAAAACCATCCGTGATTGGAGTTATAGGGACAAATTGAGCAACGCTTCGCAACCATTCTGGAAATAGATAAAGTGGGATAAATGTGCCAGACAGAAACATCATTGGAAAAGAAATTAGATTACTTAATGCGGAAGATTAATCTTCACTTATCATCAATAATAACAAAACCAAAATACTAGTGCTATACTTATAGTATGCGCATTCAGAGAAAAAAAGCAAAACCAAAATCGAAAAAACTATTTATTATCATACCGTTTTTGATTTTGCTATTTTCGGCAGGGCTATTTGGGATATATTTCCTCAATCAATCACACTCGCGACAAACGACTGCGCCATCTGACGAAAAGTATTATTTTGCCGATTCGAAATATTCTGGCATTCGCTCAAAATTTGTCACCAGAGACAACAAACGGGAAAAAGTTTCAATTGAATATCCGATCACGGAAAATGAAAAAATTAATCGCTTAATTAGCGAGTCGATTGATAAAATTGATCGCGATTTTCAAAATACGGTTTTACTGGCGACAGCGTTTGACAAGCCAATGACTGAAACAATTGGCTATCAAGTCACGCACAACACTTCAGAAGCGCTGTCAATTGTCGTCAATATTAAGCAGGATATGAATGGCGCGCATCCAGCATCAATGACGCAATTTTGGACTTTCGACAAAAAATCTGGCGAAGTTGTTGGCTTAGCTGATTTTACAGAACAGTCCGATGAAGCAGCTGAAGCAATCATGTCCGCTGCCAAAGATAATATTTCTCAGACCATCAAACAACGCCAGCAGCCAGAAATTGACCTGAATGAAATCATAAATAAAGAAGCTTTGTCTAATTTCATCATCACCAATAACGGCAATTCATTGGCTTGGCCACTCGGTCAGGCGTCGCTACTGCCATCATCTTACGGAGAATTGACAATTACCGTGCCAATTTCCTCCGTCTCTAAATATCTCGCTGCGCCAACACCTGCACCAACCACTGGCAATAAAGTGATTGCCTTGACGTTTGATGATGGACCAGGTCCATACACCGCGCACCTACTGGACATCTTGGATCAGTATGGTGCGAAAGCGACATTTTTCTTGATTGGCAGCAAAGTTTCTGGGCAAGCTAGCGTCGTACGTAGTATACAGGCGCGTGGTCATCAACTGGGTAATCACTCGTGGTCACATCCGGAACTACCTAAGCTATCAGTTGACCAAATTGCTGGCGAAATCGACCGTACTAACGAGGCCATCAGGCAAGCCACTGGTGTCAAGCCGAGCATCTTACGACCACCTTACGGCGCGGTCAACGGCGTTGTCCTGGAACAGCTTCGCCTGCGGAATATGTCATCAATCTTGTGGTCGGTCGACACGCGGGATTGGGCTGATCGCAATAGCCAGATTGTCTGTTCACGTGCCGTCGCCGGCGCTCGCCCTGGAGCCGTCATCTTGATGCACGACATACACCAAACTTCCGTCAATGCCGTGCCGTGTATCCTCAGCTCACTGAAGCAGCAGGGGTATTCATTTGTGACGATACAACGGTTGAATTAGTCCGACTGATCAATGTTAAACACCTTGTATTTCGAGGTTGCACCGCGTAGTAATTTTACCCGTGAAGGTGCCACACCAAAATATTTTGCCAACAACTTTCCTGCCGCTAGATTCGCTCGCCCCTCAATGGCTGACGCCTTGGTGTAGATTGTCAGAGAACCATCATCGTTCGGGACGACTTCTTCACGGTGGTGAGAGTTGGGTTTGAGATGGACGGAGATTTTCATGATATATAAAATATTTATATACTATCATTATACGTTATTTTTAATGTATATTTTGCTATACTAGTAAGTAGGTTATGCTTGCATAAACTATAATATAGTATTATAAACGGAGGGCGTATGACTAAAGAAGTTTTAGAGAAAGTTAAACAAAAAGCTTCAAAAGTGTTATCTGACAATCATATAATAGAGCCCTTCGTTAATGTTTTTGATATAGCAGCTGAAGCTGGTCTTTCAATTGAATACAGAAAAATGCCACAAGGCAATACTGATGTCTCGGGGTTTTTCGATAGTAAAACAAATACAATTTATGTAAATGTAGACAACTCTATAGCTCGTCGCACATATACAGTTGCGCATGAGCTTGGACATTATTTTCTAGGACATAAACCTGACGAGTATGGTTTATATCGACGGAATAATTCATATAGCGGAGCAAAAGAACAAAAAGAAAAAGAGGCTGATTGTTTTGCAGCTAATCTATTAATGCCCGAGGATATGATAAGAAAAGAACTAAGAGAATATCCCTTCCTGAAAAGCTCCATCCAACTACTAGCCGACAGGTTTGGAGTTTCTCCTAGCGCAATGACTTACAGACTGATGAATCTGAGGATAATAAAACGATGAACGGGAATGAAAAGTCTGCTAACGACCATATTATAGATAACGTAGAAAATATGCTTGAAGCTCTAGGTGCCGTTCCAGGGCAAATTGAAGATGATTCTGAAATTGAGGCTTCTACTGAGGATAGAGTTAAGTCTAAAAGTGATTTAAGCTTAATTAAAATACAAGAATTACAAAGTATTATACATTTAAGAGAGAAGTGGAGTTTAATACTACTCATACTAGTTGGAATAGTAATCATAAGTGATATTGGAATTACCTACTTGACAGGTTTCGGAATTCTAAATTTTACAGGAATATCTCTACCTCTATTTATTGGTAGCAACCTTGCACAAATATTCGCCTTGAGTGTTATAGTTGTTAAGTTTCTATTTGACACAAGCGCCAACTAAAACGATATCACATCCAACTCCCGTGGCAAAATCTCCTGCACTTCTACCGAACCTGCTACCAAATGATAGCCGTGCAACTTTGACGGCAAATCACGCTCGGCTGAACGCCAATTAACTGGGCGATTTTCATCGAAATAATCGAACAATTCCGCATTCAAAAAATGGTCACGCGGCAATTCCACCGAACCATCCTGATTGACGACCAGCGCTATCGACAAGCCCGATGTCACACCATTTTCATTCTTGGCATACGCCGCCGTTACCAGATGAACCAGCGGCTCAAATTTCAGCACCGACTGGTCGCTCGCCTCCACCTGCGCCTGGCCGCGACGCGCTAACTGCTGATTGATTTTTGTTGTCAATTCGTCAACACTTGGCTTACCGTCGCCCGCTCGGCAATAGTCGCAACCATCTGCCGCCTCGACATATTCCAGCAGCAAATCCATGTCGACGTCAGTGTCTTTAACGCCATGCTGCGACAATTGCTCCACCATTTCACGTAACGCGCCCAGCAAACTATAATCATTAGCATTTCTGGCGGCATCACCGATACGGATGATAGCACGAGCGATAATGATAGTTTTGTTTGGTTTGTTCATGCATTCTCCTGAAGCTATTTCACAGCTCTTTATCAACATATTTACACCCGCCAATCATCAGGCGTTGATTTAGCGTAATCACGCATACCAATTGTCTCAAAATGTTTCTTGGCACAAGCAATTTTATGCAACTCGTCTTCGCGTTCACCACCATTCTTCGTCTCACGCACCATATATATTTTTTCTACACCGTTGACTTCTTTGACAATTGCCCAGTCTGGATTGTAGTCACCAACTGGCGTTGGTATCGTAAATTTCGACGGCAGCTTGAGGAATAATTTGATATCTTCACGACTATCCAAATATTCAGCAAACTTTTGTTCAGTCGCCGAATCCAGCACCAATCTATCTGTCACCGTTTTTTGTTGATTTTTAACTTGATACAGTCGATCAATAAATCGTTCGACTTCTTCATCGCTATCTTTTTGGAAATTGCGAAGTTCATAACTACGCTCACCCATCTTTTCATACTCAACGCCGTCCACCACGACCTGCGCCAGTACCGACTTAATTGCACTCTTCACCATCTGCACATAGTCATACGGGTTTTTCAAGAATTCATGCAGCCGACCACTACCGATCAAAATGTCAACAATTGTTCGTCGAGTGAGACCAGTGCTATCCTGTAATTCAGAGATGATATTCGGCAGTTCAAACGTTCCCGCCAAATCATGCGTTGCTTCGCCGACCATACCATCATTATGAACACCGCCGCGCTTCAAAAGTACCCTATGTCTTTGCACTTCAATTCTTAATGGCTTAAGCTCAGGTTTAGCTTTAATAGCATTGATGGCCGCCATAATAATCTGGCCGTTATCAAATACCACACGGTACGTCGTTTTATGTGAAATTCGCTTCCACAATTCTTCAAGTAGCGGACTATACAAAACTTCTTTATTGGGACGAATCTTCTCTTTTTTACGTGCATCCTTAACAAATTTATCAATCTTACAGCCCTCAATAATATCAACCACCTCGGCATGATATTTTTGCAGATCGCCAGGCAAATCAAGCGTAAAGCCAATATTATTCGGTGCGAAATTCGCCAGCACTCGACCCTCATCATCAATCATACTGCGACGCCGCAAGCATTCCCAAATCTCATTCGACTTCTGATGCCCCAGCGTACTACTTGGATCATCGTGCAACGCTATTCGTGCAAACTCACTACGCCGCACAAAACCAATCTTGACACCAGCTTTCTTATATTCCTTTTGTAAATTATTAGCAAAATCACGATACGATTCATTGGCGACCACCATCAGCTGATTAATCTGCTCGTCAAACACTCGTGTACCATCCTGACGTACTGGCAAACGTAGACCCCGCCCAATCGTCTGTCGGCGATCATTTTCACTGCCACTCTCGCGCATCATACAAATTTGAAATACGTTCGGGTTATCCCAACCCTCTTTCAGCGCCGAGTGGCTAAAAATAAACCGTACTGGATTTGCCTGGTCAAGCAGCTTTTCTTTGCCTTTCATGATTAGGTCATAAGCCGACTCATCCTGTGCATTGCCCTTACCTTCTTTACTGTCGACGAAGCTTGTTTTGCCACCCTTACGCATCTCAGCAAAGTATGCTTTCCGAACTTCACTTGGATCTTCAGGCATAATATCTTCGTAAAAACGGCTCTTTTTTCGCTCTTCCTGGTACAATTCATCAAACCAACGTGCAAATTTTCCGTCAACCATATTGCCGTCAGCGTCATACTCCAAATAGCTCACTACCTTATCAACAAAAAATAGACTCAATACCTTAATTCCTTGACCACGCAGTAAATATTCTCGCTTAATATGCTCGGCGATGGTCACACGAATCATCTCACGCATAACCTGGTCTTCATTGCCGCCCCAATTTTCACCAAGCATCAGGACCCCTTGCGATCCAACTTCCACACTCGCTGGAACCGTCGAAATTTCATTGATGGTATAGCCTTCATAAATACTATTACCGGTGCGAATATCCAGTTTGTCATGATGATTAACCCATAATGATTTTCGACCAACATTGCCATTTTTATCGCGAACCAACACTTCGACATAAGCTTGGAGCTTCGGCGTATTACGCACATCGATGAGTTTGATATACGGCTTAGCATCACTACCCTCTTGCTGAGCATTCGCCACCACGATACTTTTTACCAACTTCTCTCGGTGAGCATCAACTGGATCGAGCCGATACATCATATTGTAGTCGTGAGTATGCGTGGCGCTATAGCGCAATGTACACATTGGGTTCAAGTCATTAATTGCACTCGTCGATAATTCACTCTCCATTTTTTGTGGCTCATCCATGATGACAATAGGATTGACGGCAGCCAAATATTCAATTGGCGCAATACCATTTAGCTTATCGCGTTCTTGATGAATCACTCGCGTGTTCTTATTGCCGCGAATTGCATCAATTGTCATAACCATAAACTGCGTCATAGTGCTGGTAGCATAACTCTGTACCACTTCTGGATTTTTGCCGTCGTACACCGACGCTTCGTACGGACTATACCCCATCTCAAGCGTGAAATGTTCACGCATGCCATCGAGACTACTTTTCACGCCCTCTTTGATGGCAATGCTCGGCACGATGATAATAAACTTCGAAAAACCATACAATTTCGCCATTTCCAGCGCTGTACGTAGATATACATAGGTTTTGCCAGTACCTGTTTCCATCTCAACGCTAAAGTTCATACCATTCAGCTCTTCAATCGGAGCGATACCGTTGTCGTTTTGTATAGATTTCACATTTTCTAATATCGCATCGTCATCAAGCAGCAAATTATTGCCAATTGCACCAATTTCGTCGAACAGCCCGACCTGGGCACCGCGCACCGATCGCGACTGCAAAACCGCATCGAACGCATCAGCACCGTCAGGCTGCCCTTCAAAAACACCAGTAATAGCGCTGATAGCTTGCAACTGGAACGGCTGGCTGGAATCGTATTTAATTTTCATACGCACTACCATCCCGTAATTTCTTCTTGTCTGCAGATTTAATACGTGTTTTGGCTCGGCCAATACCGTCCGTAACAGGAAGATTCTCTGGCATAGTACCACCTAGGTCTTTTATCGTATTTCGAACTTTTTGTCCCACCTCATAATGTGCAAGACTGGCACTATATTCTCCTCGTATACCCTCGCGTCTTAGCTTTGCATCAGCTTGAGTTGCACGGAATAGATTCGCTGCCAACTCTTCACTCCCCATATGATCAAGTATCTGTTGTGACTTTTTTAGACTTTTACGCTGATGAATTTGCTTAGCCGTAAGTCCACCATACAATCCTTTATAGCCTGCGTTTTGAAATCGTGCGAAATCTGCAACACCAGCTTCTTTTGCAGAGCTGGCCAAACTTGCGTTATGTTTACTGATTTCATCTCGAAGCATTACCCTTTTACGATCTTCTATCAGACTATCTGCCTGCTCCTGTCTATGGGTTTGTATAGCAAAATAAGTTTGGCCAAGAGCAACAACTTCTTTTGAAGGATCTGAGTTTTGTACAACTAGATAACAAGCATAACGATCAAGCATGATATCATCAAGCTCACGCTGTGCACCAGAACCAATGGCGACCATTTCGTTGATATCCACGAAATGGTTGTGGACAACTGCACCACTATTCTCTGCTGCAGTCTTCGCTTTTTCTATTACTGGCAAGATATTTCTATACTCTGAATATTCCAGTATTCTGTACATATCACGTGCAGTCCAATACTCGACGCCATGTTCGTTAATTTTTTTTGATTGTTCAAAAATATTATTCATCTTACACCGTCCACAATTCTACATCATAGCTTTTACAAGTTTGGACCAGATTGGTTTTAAGCTGGTTGTCACCCTGGAAGGCGTCGTCGAGAATGACAAACTTACTCGGAGCCAGGTCAGTGATAATGGCGCGTAATTGTTCTAATGTCGGCTTGGCGTGTTCGTTGAGATACAGCACTGGCTGACCTTCCGTCGAATCGCCCTCGGCGACGACTTGATATACATGCAGACCATCGACGTCGACGGTTTGAGTGCGCGTAGTCAGCGGCAAACCCATTTTCAAAAGCACTTCCACCAGTAAATCTTCCTCGCTAGCATTATCGTTACTGCTTTCGCGCATCAGATCAAGTCGTGCCTGCAATTCGGTCAAATCGCCCGTCGGCGCGCTTTGCCACTTGGTGAAATTGGTGTCAGCCAGTTTGTAAGTACGATATCCAACATCCAGCGGAGTCTCACGCTCAGCCAGCTTATCGGCAAAATCGGCTTTAATCTTTTCACCCGCCCGATTGATCCGTTCACGAGCAATATCACTAATCTTTTTGTAGCCAGCCTTAAACGCCTCGCTCTTTTCGTCGGTCGGCTCAGGCAACTGCACCATGATGTACTTACGATTACCGCCATCTTCGGCATTGAGTTGCATGACAGCATGAGCGGTGGTGGCCGAGCCAGCGAAGAAGTCGAGGATAATATCTTCTTTAGTAGTAGCCGCTCGTAAAAATCGCATAACGAAACTAGTAGGTTTTGGGTAGTCAAATATACCAGCGCCCATTAGCTTGTCGAACTCTTCTGACCCATGACGTGAACTAATATCATTACGCTGAATTAATCCGCCAAGGGAAGTAACCGATTCCTCTTCTGACTGAAACTTCTTTACCTTCAAAGCCAGCTTATCTCCATTGTCTATAAAATATAGTCGGTTATCACAAAAAAGCTCCTTTATTGTATTTGGTGCATACATCCATGTCTGGTGACCATACCACTCTTTGTTATTGACTACTCCCTTCTGAATTTCGCCAGAATTTCGATTTACACTGTAGGTATAATGGGCTTTTTTCTGGGTAACTGTGTGTTGCGCATCTCGCCACGGTCCACGAGGATCATTGTCGGGGTTAGCATATCTCCTTTCAATAGGCTCACCAAACCAATTCGCTTCTTTCGCTTTAGTGTCAAAAAGTGGAACGATATTTGAAACATGGCGAGCATATACCAATACATACTCATGATCTATACTAAGCGGTGTTTTAGAACGTCCACGAGCATGCCAAACCATCTGCCCCATAAAATTTCCCTCACCAAAAATCTCATCACAAATCTTTTTCAAATTCGCTTGTTCGGCATCATCAATCGAAATAAATATCACCCCGTCATCGGTCAACAAATTGCGCGCCAGCTTCAAACGCGGATACATCATGTTCAGCCAGTTGCTGTGATAACGACCGGCGGTTTCGGTGTTGGTACTGATCTTTTTGTTACCCTCGTCTACCTGCTGGCTAAACTCCAGGTAGTTTTGCAGACCTTCCTTGAAATTATCCGGATAGACAAAATCTTTACCGGTGTTATACGGCGGATCGATGTAAATCATCTTGATGCTGTTGTGATACTGCTTTTGCAATACTTTCAGCACCTCGAGGTTATCGCCCTCAATGAAAATGTTATTGGTCGTATCCCAATCCTTGCTCTCATCCTTAGCAGGCCTGAGTGTCGCAGTTGTCGGGTCCTGGGCTGCCCGCAGCGCCTGCTTCTTACCCGGCCAAAACAACCCGAACCGCTCATTCGGCTCGCCAGCATCTTCCGCCAGCAGCTCCTTCAACTTAACGACATCCACCTTACCATCCGCAATCGCCTCCGGAACCAACTCCTCCAGCTTTTTCGCTAGGTCGGTGCGGAAGTTGGGGGAGGTGCTGATTAGTTGGTGGTTGTCTGTGTTTTGCTGTTCGTTATACTCATTTAATTCACTCATTTTCATCCTCATTCAATTTTGAATTGTGCCAATAAGGCAACTAACTCTGTTATTACTATTATAACCCCAAAAATTGCTGATGCATTATACAATGAGAGTATAAATAGCCCCATATTGCCTTCGCTGTAGATTTTTGAGGCGATATAACAGATGGTATTTAATATAAATATAGTCACCATCTGAGATACCAGTACATTTCTCCATGGCTGCCGCAAAAAATAGTCAAACTTATCTTTATCCTTTTTCCTAGCAAACAACACTCTAAAAAGCGAGATGGCTGATGTCAACAAAAAGATAATGAGGATTTGATCTGGATACTCAAATTTAGAAATTAAGTTGTTCTTTATCCCGCAATAAAGCAATAGAGAAATTCCCGCTACTACAAATAAAATACTTGCAATTTGTATGATTACAGAGCTAAAACAGATCTTAATCAGCTTCACTACTAACCGCCTTTGTCAGCAGCTCTCTGTTTGTTTGATAATTATGGTACATTTCTTCCTGAACACTTTCATGAGTACCTGGGTCGTTGTAATCTTTAGTCTGAATGCTTGATTCATACTTCTCCTGAAGTATATTAACTAGCTCTTCGCCAAATTTAGCCGACACTTTTTCGTACATACATCGTAATTCCTCAATGCTATCAGAACCCAATAAGTTAAATATGGATTGATTGCGCAAAATATCATCATCACTTCGCGAGCGAGGTCGCTTCTTAACAGTTATTTCTATAACCGATTCATCAGAAACATATGATCTTAACTGAGTAAAGGCAGAAAACAGAGAGGATTTATCTTGTGTAGTTGGTATTTTATCCCTACTAATTGATACTGTTGCGAGGCTCAGAGATTTGTCGGATAGCAATTGCTGTACATCCGGATATAGTATCAGTTTAGGCTTCAGATACACAATCGGATCATAACCCAGTTTAAACTGCATAAAATTCAAATAATTCATGATTGCGGAATATCTAGCACCATGATGGTTGTATAAAACGGAGAATATTTTTGTAGACGGAAAATACAGGAATAAAGTAACTTGCACGATTTTCTTTCCTTTGGGTAGTTCAAACTTCTCAAGCGACGAAGACTCCTTTTTTCCTGTAGTCATCGATCCATCTGTATACATCACAAGAGATCCGGCATAATAATCACCCGCTTTTCGCCACGAATGCAGACGCATCGTGATATTGTCCTTTTTAGGCAATTCATAGTCTCTCTTCTCCACAGGTAGCTCTACGACCTCACTGAACATCTCCTCAATAGTGTGTTGAAGTTCTTCATGCTCCTTATCGTACGTATAACTAACGTAAATAATCTTTTTAGATTGACTCATTCCATTATTCTCCTATCATCCACACTCCACCAACTCTAAACGCCGGTATGGTTTGTCGAGCAGCTTTATTAGCGGCTATATTTCCAGCAACGCCGTTTTGTTTCGCCCATTCGGAGAGCTTAATAATTTTTGACGAAGATAGCAGTGTTATTCGTTTGTGAAGCGACTCCATAAGCAGCAGCGCAAACAGCTCGGTAAAGCCATCGTAGCGATTAGTTTTTATATACTCATCAAATAGCGGATAGTAATCGGTGTTTTTACTCTTACTTTGGATAATAATTGGCGGATAGCCAGCCAACGCAAGCTGTTGATTGATCAATACTCGCCCCATCCTACCATTCCCGTCCGTGAACGGATGGATAGATTCAAACTCTGCGTGAAAATATGCAATTTTGTCAAGAAAGTAATCTGTTTCATTCTGGTAATAACTATCGACCAACTCAGATACAAGTCCTGTTACGAACGCTGGATTCGCACCCAAATGGCTACCAACACGCACCCACTCTTTACCTGATCGAAACCTACCAGCTATATCGTCTCTGATGCCAGACATTAACAGTGAATGAATTGATAATATCAGACCAGTTGATAGGCGCTCTTTGGGATTTTTCAATAACTCAGTCGCTATCCTAGCTAGGTTTTTTACCTCGTATATCTCTCTTATTTCATGATCCTTGATAATCTTATCGTGGACAATGATAGCCTCAGTATCCTGCAGGGTCAACGTGGAGTTTTCAATAGCATTGGAGTTGTAAACCATTTCAGAAAGCTCGCTCATAGATATTTCATAGAGAGCGTTTTCTTTACCTTTTGACAACTTATCGTATTGCTTACGCAATGATGCAATTTTATCTTTTTTCGTTTGGTTAATCATATGGTTTATTATAGCATATTTATCGTGAAAATCACCAACTTTCTGCCATTTTTCACGGTAAGTTACTTATTGTATGGCAAATTCTATGGTAAATAACCTCTCGGTAATCACCCCGCTCTCAGACGCTTGCCGTGCTAGGGCTATTTTATCGGATATTTGCTCGTCCATACTGTCTTCGAGGTCGTATTTCTCGCGGTTGAGGGCACGAACTTTTTTGCGCAAAATTTGGACTTCGCTGGCGATTTTTAGACGAGAAGCGGCATCGCCCGCTTGGCGTTCTTGTTTTTGCAATTCTTGAATCTTGGCATTAAGCTTATCGACTTTCATTTCGTACTCAACGATTTTGTCTTTATATTGACGCTCTAGCAGATCTTTTTTATCAAGGTAAGCGTCAGTGTTGCGACCCTTGACTTCTTCTTGACGTTCAGCAATTTGCTGAGCCAGGTGATTTTGCAACACTTCTGTAGGGGCAACTGCTTTTTGGTTGCTATCAGCAGCGTATAGCTCGAGGATCTTGCGGCAAGTCTCCGTATCAAGCAACATACCGTCTTCTGTCTGCGCTGACGCCAAAATGTAACTTTCGCTCATATCCGAAGAGTCTATTTTCATCGGAAAGGTTACCTGCTCGACAACCATTGTGCCGCGGGCGCCGATCAGCTTTTTAACCTCAGAAGCGACTCGATCAGACTGGCTCATGTCAAAGATAAGTTCTGCCGGCGGCGTTGGCGCAGTCTTTGCTGTACGGCGCACATATTCTGCCAAATCGTCGGCATATTTATATTGCCGAGCGTGCAGCAAGCGTTCAGTTTTATAGAAATATGTTCCGCATTCGATGTCTTTTTCCGGTGCAGTTTTTAGATCAAAAACGTGTTCGTTTGCAAACGACGCGTTGCCGCGCAGTATATAGCGCGTCAGGTTCATAAACAATCGCTCAAAGCGCGTAAAGGCTTCTTCAGCTTGCTCGTCGTAGCGGCGGAAACGATCTTGCACGTGAGGATCAAGCCCCTCAAAAATCCGGGTACGCGCCGCTTGTTGCTCAGTATCAATTTCTATCTTAAATTCTTCTTGTAACTTTTCAAACCGTTGGCTAATCTCATCATCGGTGCGGCACGTGTTCAAAATATCGCTAATTTTCTTTTCAAAATCCAGTCCGCTTTCAATCGCGCCTAGTACATCATTGCTGGCGCCAAATGTACTTTTGAACAAACTAAATTTGTCAGTCAATAGTTCAAGGATTCGCTGCTCGGCGACATTGCCTTGATTGCTAAAATTCACCACAACAACATCGTATTTCTGCCCCATGCGATGGACTCGCCCAATTCGCTGTTCAACGCGCTGCGGATTCCATGGTAAGTCATAATTAATTAGCATGGAGCAAAATTGCAAGTTGATACCTTCGCTGGCCGCTTCGGTGGCGATCATGATCTGCATTTTGTCATCTTTGAATTTATCAATTAACGCCTTGCGGCGGTCCGCTGATTCTATACCAGTAACGACATCGGAATTTTCATTATCCGCCAACCATTGGCGATAAATCTCGGTACTTTCCGGCGAATTATTTTGTCCGTTGAATAACACTATTTTTCCATCATAGCCCTGCTTTTTAAGCGTTTTGGCGATATAGTTCTGCGTAAGGGTTGATTCGGTAAAAATAATTGCTTTGCGAGCAGCTTTTGATTCCAGTGCATTAAAGCCGACATTGATCGCCTCGACCAATTTTTCGGCTTTGACATTTTCTTTGATTGAATCAGCAAAGTCGGCGTATGATTTTAGTTCATCGATTTCAGCCTGAAACTCGGCGCGCTCTTTGGCCGATTTAATTATATAGTCATCGTAAGCGCCAGTCTCCTCAAATGCCTCAATTTCTTCATCGTTCAGATCACCCAGCTCATCAATCAAGCCACCGCGGTTATCGCGAACCTTACCCGCAGCATACTCTTCCTCCATGCGCCGTACAATATTCCGGAGTGTACTGGCAACTGCGAACGTGGATGAACCGAGACGTTTGCGAAGAATCAGCGCTGACAAGTGGCGCTGCGAAGATGCAAATGCATACAGTTTATCGCGATGCAAATATTCGTCCACCAGCTCATATAATTTTTGCTCATCGCCAGATGGTTCAAATTGCACCGTCTTGGCAATACGGTCAGTGTATTTAATATATTTCTTGACCTCCGATCGCAAAGTACGCTTGGCAATTTTGCTCATGCGCGAGCGAAGATCATCGAGTGCAAACGGATGATTTGACTTAATATAGCGTTGGCGAAAAACATCAAGCTTATAAAAATATTTAGGGTCAACAACCGACACTAAGCCGTATAATTCTTCAAGTCTATTCTGCAGAGGCGTGGCTGTGAGGAGCAGCGATTTTTCAGAACCTTTAGCGATATCAGAGACCGCACTAGCGATACCCTTTTGGTTATTATAAAAATTCCTTAACTTATGCGCCTCATCAAGAACTAGCAAATTCCAGCCGTTTGATAACCTTGTCGAATGGCGATTGGCAAATTCGTAAGAACAAATATAGATGCCGTCTTTTTCGATGGTTCTTTTTGCCTTCATCCATTTGGAGTCGACAACGGTTGCTGGTAAATTGAACTTTTCTTGCAATTCCTGCGCCCATTGCTGGCGCAAGCTCGACGGCGCAATAATCAGGATCTTTCGTTTGCGTTCCGAGTAGTATTGCATGATAACGATACCTGCCTCAATAGTTTTACCGAGGCCGACTTCATCCGCCAAGATAATACCGCGAGCCGGTGAGTTTAATGCAAACAGCGCCGCGTCAATTTGGTGCGGTGTCGGGATAATCTGAGCATCGAACATCAAGCCCGACAACTTAGCAACGTCATCGTTAGCATAGACGCGCTCAAGCTCATGGGCAATATACTTTGCCTGATAATCAGAGTTAATCATCAGAGTTATTATAACATTTTTCTAATCGATGGTTCGGAAGGATTGCTTGGTGATTAATAAATGAGACATAAGAGGTATGCCAAGTAGTTCGCCGGCACGTTTGAGCCGATTGGTCGTTTCTATGTCGGCCTGGCTTGGTCTCATACTCCCGCTCGGATGATTATGTGCCACGATGATGCTGGCGGCACGATCGGCGATGGCGTCGGCGAAAACCTCGCGCGGGTGTACCAGGCTGGCCGTCAACGTACCGATAGTCACCACCCGCTTGGCAATCAAACGATTCGCACCGTCCAGCGTCAGGCAGACAAAGTATTCCTGCTTTTTGTCGCGAATGTCGGCCAGTAGCTCGACGGCTTTTTCTGGGCTGTCGATGATTGGCTGGTCGCTGTCCAGCAAGTACCGCCGCGCCAGTTCCAAACTCGCCAAAATCACCGGGATTTTCGCTTCACCCAAACCAACCACGCTACGCAGATCATCATACGAAACATCACCGCCCTTTTGACGCAAAATTTTCAGCACCTCGCGCGCAATCTTGCCGACATCGGCCCGAGCATTACCGCTGCCAATAATCGCCATCAACAGCTCCAAGTCGCTCAGCCGCGCCGTACCGTAACGTGCCAACTTCTCGCGGGGACGATCAATTTTCGGCTTGTCGAGCACTTTCATAGTTTCATTATATCAGGCTTTAACCATTCATCAGCTGCCAATCTTCGCGCTATCATTTCGCGCAGCCCTATTTATCGCTTACACCACGCAAAGATCATCAGCTATTCGGAATCGCTCTAGCTTGTCGGCCGCGCGCCACACACATCGCCACCACCAACACACCAACCAGCCGCGATACCAATGATGAGTCATCCGCAGCCGATTGAGTCATTGTCACCAACCCCTCTTCTGGATTTAGCGGACTATCGTCTGACCATAAACCAGATGATGGATGGGTATTCATCAGCAAATCATCACCATTCGCGACACTTTCTTCGCCATTATAGACACAATCATCCAGAATATCGTTAAGTTCTGCTTGTTCTCCGGAAAGGTTGATGCCTGATTTTATGTCACTAACATCCATAATTACACTTTCAATTTCATCATCACTGCGCAGCAAATCGCTTTTTTCCGATATTTTCACAAACTCCTCACGAAGCACGGGACATTCCTCTGGAATTTTCGCTGCCGCCTCGTCCGACTCAACATCAGGTATTGTTTCGATAATCGATGAAGTGGAAATAGTTACTTGCTCCACTGGCTCATAGTCATCAGTTTCTTCACGCACTGTAATCGTTTCTACTGGCAGCGCAATCGTCACTGCTTCAGCCGAAGACACTTCCGACTCTACTACTGGGGACTCCTGCCGTTCGACAAAGAAAACCGCATCTTCTTCAGTCCAAAAATCATTATCCTTACCATGACTATGCTCTACCTCCGTACCGCTATAGTCAAGTTGCTTAGTTGACGAGTCTTGTGTATCAGTGAAAATTTGATCCGCCGCCAATATGTCAATCTCCTCGTTTGGAGAATCAACCTTAGCTTCATCAATTATTACGGTATCAACCAGCTGCTCATTATCAACAATTTCAGTCGATTCGACAAAATTATTATAATCCGGCGTCGCATCTATATTAATCTCTCTAGATTGAATATATACTGGTGCTTTCGTGACAGAATTGTCAATTGGTCCCGTAATTGCAGATTTATCCACCTTTACTGCATCAAATTGCGCCGCCAAGTGATGTTGTTCGGAAATTGACGTAAAAGCATTTTCATCATTTTCTGTTGCTCGGCTCGGCTCAGATTCTACAGCCTTAGCGACAATCTTATTATCGCTAGCCGCAGGGTAAACAGTTTCATGTTCCAGCGAATTGCTATTATCATCAACGGTTTGGGTGTTCTTATCTATCACTACCGATACCGGCGCATTTTCCGTCTTTGTCGGCGCATCTAAGGACTCTGGTGCCGGCTTCTTGCTGTCATTATGCACTGCGTCAGAAATAGAATCAATAATGTGCGGCTTCATCTCCACCGAAGGACTGACCACCCCTATCTTCTCAATGCCCACATCCTCGCCCGAAGCTTCAACCGCCTGGTTAGTCGAAGTTTTATCTTCTCGTTCCTGCGGTATGAGTTTCTCAGTTGACTTATTTGTTTTAGTTGTCAAATCTATAGGCTTCGCCTCTGATACCACTGGCTCAGGTGCTTTTTTAATAATAGGCTCTTGATAATCGGTAGACTCTGAATATCCCGCCAACACCAATTCTCCGCGTCCATTTTCATCCAGACTATCGAAATCATCTGGAGCCAATAGTCTATCCAAATAGCTTTGTTTTGGTGTCATTTCCAACAAATTAGGAATCGCCTCTTCATCCGCAGAATTCATATCATCAGATACATTTTCCTGTCTTTCCGGCTCCTGTTTCATGACTAACGCCTGAGGTTTTACGCACTGACTAAGAAATGGGCAGCCAACACATGTCGCACATGCCGTTTGACCAATTGACGCTGATACTTTCTCGGTAGAAGGCAACTCTGCTTCACCGCTAGCTACCGCCACCAAATCAAACCGACCTACACTATCAGTCACTTCTTCACCAACACTAGACGAAAAATCCTCGCTAATATTGCCATCTCTCAGCGACAAAAACACATCAAAATCATCACCATCAATTACTGTCGATGATAATTCTACTGTAGTCGTCACCCCAATCATTGCTCAAAAAAAGTCTCCGTTGAAATTTTCAATTCACTTACGCCAGCGGCGGATAATTTTTGCCAAACATCTCTAACAAACGGCAAACTTCCACAGACCAAAAAATGCGCATCTTCTGGCGTTTCATGAACAATTTTTTCCACATTAAATCGACCGTTAAACCAACCATCTTTTTCTTCAACTTGCTGACGAGTACTGAACTTCTTCACTTTAATATTTGATGCCGCTAGTTCATTTTCAAAAACCATATATTCTGGCGATTTTTGACTAAAATATAAAAACGTCGGCTGGCTAGAACTTGCCATAACACTCCAAATTGGACTAAGTCCGCAGCCCGCAGCAATTCCAACCAAAGGACTTTCTGTTTGCGGATTAAAATCGCCATAAGCGTGGCTAATTTGTAATTTATCGCCAACATTCCGTGAACATAAATAGCTAGAAAATTCACCACCAACATTCTTCACGGTAATCGACATTAGATCATCGTCAGGAGTAGAAGAAATGCTATAAGCCTTCCCCTCGCGCACGCTACTATCATCAATAAAAACCGTAATATATTGCCCGGCGGTAAAGTCGAACGGTCGCGCAAAATATAACGTCTTCACTTCAGGATTTTCCTGACGGACGCGCACAATTTCAACCTCTAATGAATCACGCATTCTCCAACGTACCTTTCCATTATTTTCTGAGCTTCTCTAAATTCTTCGTCAGTAAAAGTGTGGTAATTCGCAAACTTTGGACTAATTGTCGTGCCAGTGCGAAAATGTTGCAAGGCAAATCTCTTCGCGCCCTTAACTAGCTCGCCAATCTTCTCAAAATCGCTAACTTCCAATTGCTCGCGAACAATCGTCGTACGGAATTCGTGATCAATTCCCGAATCAATCATCAACCGAACATTCTCCTTGATCGCTTCCAAATCAATCGGTCGCGCCGCAATTTCAACATATTTTTCCAGCGGACCTTTCACGTCCATAGCAATAAAATTAATCAGCCCTTCTTCAACCATTCCGCGAACTATATCTGGGTGCGTGCCGTTGGTATCCAATTTAATATCAAAACCAAGTTCCTTAATCATCCGACATAACTCCGGCAAATCTTCATTTACCGTTGGTTCACCGCCAGAAATCACCACACCATCCAGCCGACCAACTCTCGATTTTAGAAATATCATCACTTCATCAACTGGAATACTCGGCGCTAACCGTTCAGGTAATACCAATTCAGGATTATGGCAATAACCGCACCGCATATTGCACCCAGAGAGAAACAGAGCTGCCGCCACGTGCCCTGGATAATCCACGAGCGACAGCTTCTGAATTCCACCAATTGACACCTTAAGCTGCCGCGACGGCGCTAAGTCGCTGGTGTTCGGCGGCATCGTCATAATGCTCCCTCATTTCAAATTCCGCTTGCTTGCCCTTATTCCATTGAGAAACTGGACGCAAGAAACCAACCACACTGGACGCAAGAAACCAACCACACGCGAGTAAACTTCTGTCGATTCGCCACACTTTGGACATTCTGGATGCTCACCAACAATATAGCCGTGATTCTTACAAATTGAGAAGCTTGGACTGAACGTAAAGTATGGCAATTTGTAATTTTCACAAATCGTTTTCACTAATTTTTTCAAAGTTTGCGGATCGTCCATGCGCTCACCCAAGAAGAAGTGAATCACCGTGCCGCCCGTGTATTTGGTTTGCAAATTGTCCTGAAGATCCATCAACTCAAACAAATCGTCCGTGTAATTAACTGGCAAGTGGCTAGAGTTGGTATAGAACGGACATTTAACGTCCGCGCCAATTCCGTTGGCAAAATGCGCTCGATCTGGGAAGCTGGCTTTATCAAGCTGTGCCAATCGATACGTCGTGCCTTCAGCTGGTGTTGCCTCAAGATTGTAATTATTGCCAGTTTCCTTCTGATATTCCACCAAACGATCACGCATAAAATCAAGCGTTTTCTCAGCAAAAGCCTTACCTTTTTCCGTGCCAATATCAACGCCTAGTAAATTAAGCGCCGCCTCGTTCGTGCCGATCAAACCGATGGTTGAAAAATGGTTTTTCCAATATTGATTGAAACGCTGTTTAATGTTTCGCAAATAAAACTTGGTGTACGGATACAAATTAGCATCGGTCAATCGCTCCAAAACTTTGCGCTTGGTCTCCAGGCTGTCCTTTGCCATATCCATAAGTTCAGCCAATCCCTTAAAGAATTCTTTCTCGTTCTTAGACTTTAGAGCCAGTCGTGGCAAGTTTATTGTCACTACGCCAACCGAGCCAGTCATTGGATTTGAGCCGAACAAGCCACCGCCACGATATTCCAATTGACGATTATCAATGCGCAATCGACAGCACATCGAGCGCGCATCTTCTGGATCCATGTCGGAATTGATGAAGTTTGAGAAGTACGGAATGCCGTATTTAGCGCTGGCTTCCCACAAACTTTCAATCACTGGATTATCCCAATTGAAGTCCTTGGTGATATTAACCGTTGGAATTGGGAACGTAAAGACTCGACCATTAGCGTCGCCCTCAGAAAGAACTTCCAACAGCGCCTTATTCAGCATATTCATTTCTTCTTGATATTCACCATAAGTCGTGTCCTGCATTTCGCCACCAATAATCACTGGATTATCCGCCATATGCTTTGGACATTCAAGGTCAAGTGTAATGTTGGTAAACGGCGTCTGGAAACCAACACGAGTCGGCACGTTGACATTAAAGACGAATTCTTGAATAGCCTGTTTTACTTCTTCATAGCTCAATTTATCGGCGCGAATAAACGGCGCTAATAGCGTGTCAAAATCGGAGAAAGCCTGCGCACCAGCCGCTTCGCCTTGTAATGTATAAAAGAAGTTTACAACTTGACCAAGCGCTGATCGGAAATGCTTAGCTGGCTTAGAGGCAACCTTACCAGCCACGCCAGTAAATCCTTCTTGTAATAAGTCAGTCAAATCCCAACCAACACAATAAACACTTAGCAAGTTAAGGTCGTGAATATGTAAATCTCCTTCTTTGTGAGCTTGCCCAATCTTCGATGTATAAATCTTATCCAGCCAGTAAGTCTTCGTAATTTCTGCTGAAACATAGTTATTCAAACCCTGAAGACTGTAGCCCATATTAGAGTTTTCATTAACTTTCCAGTCCAAATTTTCCAGATATTTATCAATCAAATCAACGTGTGCATTAGAGGTAATTTCGCGCAATTTTTTATGCTGATCGCGGTAAATAATGTACGCCTTTGCAGTCTTCTTAAACTTAGAGTCAATCAACGCATCCTCAACAATGTCCTGAATATCTATCACCCGGCTTGAGTGGTGGCTTGAGGCTGCGTGTAAGGAAAAATCCGACAAATGACGCCAGCATTTCCACGTTCAACTCACCTAGCCACGACGTTACGTCATGACCATGGCGCGCCATATCAACCAGAAATTCTGTCGCACCAGATCCCTGGGGCGCATAGGAAGCCCAGTTCCAGTCAACCAACTTCAACTCACCAGTTTGCGGATTAAATGCCAAATTATCACTACGAACATCCGAATGATTAAAGCAATCTTCCGTCTGCTTGGCAAATTCTTTAGCGTGCACCGAAATATCAATCAACTCATCACGCTTTTCTAACAGCTCAATTATAGCCTGACAACGCCGCTTATTAATCTCCAACTGATTTGGCAATAGTTTTTGATAATTATCAATCAACCGACGACGAATATCAGCATCAGCAATAATCTGATCAATCCCATCATCTAAGCCAAGCTCTCTCGCCACAAATGGTTGTAGTTGCAATTCTTCAATTAGCTCCTGCGGCAATTTTATTTTTTCCAACTCGCGAACCGCGGTTATCACCGTCGAAATATAACGTTCCGCGACAGAGTTATCCGTCGGAGGTTGCCACAACCACCCATCTAACGAAGCGTAACTGCTCGTCATCAGCACATGACCATCATCAGCCAATTTAGTCCAATCAGCAACATATTGCGGATAAGTTTTCTGTAACAAACGCGTTACTGCATAATCTTTTTTTAGCCAGCCTAGTTCCCGCTCGCCCTCATCCGACAATAAATTAGTATCAACTTCTTTAACAAAAATCGTTCGATCACCAGACGACACTAACGCTCGACGATTAAGCGAAAAGCCGCCACTTACTGGCGTGATCCGTAATTCAGATGAATCAACGTTTAGCTCCGCCGCCGCACATTGCAAGGCTCTGTCGGTTAATAATTTATCGTGATCTGGCAATGTTTCCATGTATAAATTATAACATCATAATCATCAGGAAGCAGTTCGATAACCTTCACTGCCATCGTGCACCACATCAACCGCATACGACTCATCTTCCAAGCCTTCTTTTAATAGTCGAGCAATTGTAACGTCATCTTCTACTAGTAAAATTCTCATTAGCCAACTATCCTCTTTTTTACTTTAGCACAGGCATCTGAAAAATTGCTTAAAGCACCCCATCCAAAATCGCCTAGTCGCCACAACGAATGACAATTTTAGCACCATCTCCCGCTACAACCTTACATTTACCGCCAACCGGATACGTGAACTTCGGATCAGTGTGACCAAAATCAAGATTGACCACCACTGGAATTTTTGGATCGATGTTCTTTGAAAGAATAATGTCGCTAATCATGTCGTCGGTCGCCCGAGATTCACCCTGAAAACGCCCAACCAAAATTGCTTTTACTTGACGAAAGAAAGGCTGCTGCATTAAAGATTGAATATTTCGTTCAACTGTTTCAGGGATTGAATCATAGCTATCGTCTTCAATACACAAAATAATATCACCTTCAATTTTCGGAAAATATTCCGTACCGTTCAACAGATTCAAGCTACAAAGATTACCGCCAATCATTATTCCTTCAGCCGATCCGCCCTGCACGACTCGCGGCCCATTATTTTTCAAAGCTTGGCGCGGCGAAGTTTCGTCATAATTCCACGGAAAATCGTAAAATATCTCCGATTGTTGAACAACAAATTCTGCTGGCTGATCTGAAAGCAAACACAGCCGAAAATACTCCAACGAATAATTAGCTTCTGGCAGCAAACCAAAACAATAGAAATTTGGCATCGCATAAGTCACCAGCCCAGTTTTTGCCAAAATCGCGTGATTGAGAACGGTGATATCAGAAAAGCCACCAAAAATCTTCGGATTGTCTTTAATAATTTGCCAGTTAATTTTGCCTAACAACTGATTTGAATTAAACCCGCCGATAGCCGCCAAAACACATTTCACATTACTGTCCACAAACGCTTCGTGTAAATCTTCAACCTTTTCGTCGTCCGTCGGGCAGCCTCGCTGACTCCGGGAAAAAGCATTTTTACTAAACGAAACCCTTAGTCCAAGTGACTCTAACGCCGCTTTCGCTCGATCTAAAACTCTTTCATCAATATCACTTGCTGAGCGCGCTGGTGCAACTACTCTAATTTCATCACCTGGCTTTAATTTATCTGGTATCATATATTTCCTTTTCTAAAATTAATCAATCAAAAAACCTCCCGCAGGAGGCATACCACAACAACAAAACACCTCCTGTCTACACGTGGAGATGATGGTGATGTTGCAAAAATAATTTCGTCATGTAACCTATTATACCAAAGATTGATTCAATAAGGAAATAGGCGGTAACCTCGCTTGATTATGTAATCAAAAGCGAGGTTACCGCAGCTGATAGGGACGAGTCAGCCAAGGATAGTCAACACTCGGCCGAGCAACTGCTCGGAACCACGAGTGGACACAACCCTGCCATCAATGACTTCAACCATCGCGTCGAAAGCACGATGCTTGAAGTAGGAAGTGATGTCGCCGACAACTACCCCTCCAAGAGAGACGTAGTCAGCGGAGATTCCAGCCTGTCGCAGACGCATGACAGCATCAACGGAAGCCTTCATGCCATACTGTTCTCGAGAGACAACCAAAACCTTCTCGGGGATTTTGATGTCTTCAATCATGTGCAGCATAGTCATTGCGGTCAAGATTCGCTCCAGACCAAACGCCATGCCAACAGCAGGCTCCGGCTTGTCGCCGAACTTACCAACGAGGTTGTCATAACGACCGCCACCCAACACTGCTCCAACCGGAACAGAAGTGATGACACCTTCGAGGATAAACCCCGTATAGTAGTCAGCACCCCTCGCCAGCGTCAGGTCGACAGACGTCTTGCCAAGGATAGAGTCAGGCACCATCTCAAGGATAGTGCGAAGCTCATCCACAGCAGCAAGACCAGTTTCGGAAAAGTTAAGAGCCTGCTCGACAGCAGACAACTTTTCCAAGGCGTCGATACCATCAAGAAGAATCATCTCAATGATGGTATCGATGACATTGTCTGGCGCACCGTAGTCAACCAGATCGCGCCTGATTCCCTCGACTCCCGACTTGGTAACCTTGTCGGAGAAGTCGAGTGCGCGCTGTACCATCAGTACGCCAGCATCATCAAAGACTCCTGCCTTCTCGGCGATAGCCTTGATAATGCCGCGGTGATTGACACGAATGGTGAAGTCGCTGAAGCCCAACTTAGACAGACCGAAGTGAGCCACGTTGATGACTTCTGCGTCGGCCGAAAGGCAAGCGTTACCAATGACATCGCCATCACACTGGGTAAATTCACGGAAGTGACCCAGGTCAGGCTTGTCATCACGGAACACAGTCTCGATCTGGTAGCGCTTGAGCGGACGCGGGATCTCCGGGTGAGACCCAGCAAACCTCGCCAAAGGCACCGTCAGATCATACCGGTTGACGAGCCGTTCACCCTGCGAGTCCGCAAAAGTAAACAGCAGTTTCTCTCCTTCGCCGTGATGTCCGTTAAACACTTCAGCGTTCTCGAGAATTGGCGTATGCAACGGCTCAAACCCGAAGGTTTCGTAGACGCTGCGGATTGTGTCGATGACAGCCTGTCGCCGTCGCATGTCAACACCGAAAATCTCGCTCGTGCCGAGCGGAATATCGTGCTTCATGACCGGATCCTTTCTACTAGTCGGTCAGTTGAAGAAATTCATCAAGTGTCAGTTCTCGCTTCTCGCCAGAGATCATATTCTGCAGTGTAAATGTTCCCCGAGACACCTCGTCGGCACCGATTACAATTACCTGCTGAATACCAATCTTATTAGCATACTTAAACTTCTTCTTGATTGTGGTTGATGCAAGAAATGTATCAACCAAAATACCACTATTTCGCAAACGACTTGCTAGGTTAAGTGCAGACTTAAACTGGTCATCTGTCAGTGGAACAATCAGCACTTCAGCAATTGACTTCTTCTGAGGCTTAACTATACCCTGCTCGACTAGCTGACTAAACAGCCGGGTCAAACCAATAGACACGCCAACCCCAGGAAGTTTTTTGTTGATATAGTGAGACGCTAAATCATCGTAGCGACCGCCAGAGCATACCGATCCAAGGCGAGGATAATCATCCAGCGTTGTCTCATAGATAGTGCCGGTATAGTAGTCGAGACCTCGTGCAATCGTTAGGTCGATCCTGAAATAATTATCAGGAATTCCCATATCACGCATGAGCAATACAACCGACTCAAGCTCCTCAATACCCTTCTGTAGCTCTAGGCTATCAATTTTGGCGGCACGAAGTGTAGTCAAAATACTGTCCGAGTCACCCTTGGCAAAAATGTACTGATTCAGCAAATCAATCTGATCGGTATTCATACCAAGCTTTTCCAGCTCAGCGATAAACTCTATTCGACTGATTTTATCTACCTTGTCAATAACACGCATTACTTCAACCGAAGAACTGCTCAATTCAAGATGCTCAATCAATCCAGAGAGAATCTTTCGGTTGCTCACTCGAATAGTGAACTTACCGAAACCAAGTTGCGAAAAAATTGAGTAGATTACTCGTGGTATTTCTGCATCATACGCAACTGACAACTCCCCTTCACCAATCACATCAATATCACACTGGTAAAACTCGCGGTAACGACCCTTTTGAGGACGCTCTCCACGGTAAACCTTGGCGATATGAGATCGACGGAATGGAAACGTTAACTCGTTGTAATGATCTGCGACATAGCGGGCCAATGGCACAGTCAGATCAAAACGCATCGAAATATCCGAATCACCCTTGGTGAATCGATAGATCTGTTTTTCTGTTTCGCCGCCAGCTTTTGCTAGTAGAATCTCGGAACGTTCCAGTACAGGCGTGTCGATTGGAGTAAACCCAAACGAGCAGTAAGACTCCTCGATAATCCGTTTGATCCTGTCGAATTCAACCTGCATGTCTGGTGTTAATTCCATAAAACCAGACATCACTTTCGTGTTGGTCACGAGACTCTTTCCTTTCTTGTAGTCGTTGGCAGCACATCACTCCTAATTGTTAATGTGCTCAAGCCCCTATGGCTTCGTGACAATTTATGCCACAGGTCGAATATTACTCTCTCTCTTTTGATTTGTCAAGATTTATGTTACATTTTATGATATTATTGCCGTAAAACAGAAAGTACACCGTTGCATAGCGCTTAATTTTCAAACCATAATGGTTCTTTAATTTTGCTGTAAAATTAACCAATCTACTTTTATTTTTATTGCGCTTGTTGTTATAATTGGTGTCTAACATAAATTTAAGGGGAGTGTATGTTAATAAGAAAACGCTTTTTAAATACAAAAGTTAAAATATTAACTGGAATGATAGCCGCTGGACTATTCATTGGCGGGTCGCTACTTACCTTGCCAACTGGACAAGCTAAGGGTGTCGTCAGCGATGATTATCCATTAAATGATAGTACTCATTGGAACACAGAACCTGTTTGGCGTGATGAGTTTAATGGCACATCGTTAGATAAAGATTCTTGGAATATATACGCCAGCGGATGGGGCGCTAATAACGTCCAAAGTTGCTACAGTAGAAGTGAAGAGAATGTGAATGTTAAAAACGGCAGCCTAAACTTAGTAGGACTATACAAGCCTGGCGCGCGTTGCAAAGGAAATGAAAAAAGCGGCAACTTCACCTCTGGATTCGTAGAAACGAAAGGCAAAAAATTTTGGACTTACGGCTATATTGAGGCTCGTATAAAAATGCCAGACAATAAGAGTACCTGGCCTGGTTTTTGGATGAGTCCTAATAAGCCCACATACGGCAGCTGGCCTAACAGCGGTGAAATTGACATCGTAGAAACTAAAGGTTCTAACTTAGATTACGCCGCTGCAGACGCTCACTGGGGACTTTCAACAAGCAATAAAAAACATGCTCAAGGTAGAGATTTGCCAGCTGGATTTAAAGACACTACTCAGTGGCATACTTACGGCGTAAAATGGACTGAAGGAAAATTGGAATATTACATTGACGGCGTAAAGTTCCACACCGTCAACGGCTTCGGTCAGCCAAACGCAGCAAACACACCTTACGGCCCATTCGACAAGCCATTCTTCTTGCGCCTTAACTTGGCAATCGGCGGTGACTACATTGATGGTAAAGGCGGTAAATGGTCAAACGCCTACAACGCCTTAGCTAAGTATCCAAAGTCATTCCCAGCAACTATGTCAATCGATTACGTCCGCGTATACGAAAGGCGAACAGCTACGGAAGTCAACGTGCCAGATAACAATTTGCGCGCTCAACTTAATAAAAAACTGTCAACAGCACTTAGCACTAATCGTAAAAACGATCAAAAAATTACTGACGTAGAGTTGGAAAAATTGACAGACCTTAACTTAGATGCAGCCGACAACGCGTCAGAAGCAGATAAGATTCACGACCTAACAGGCTTAGAGGCGGCTAAAAACCTCAAGACTTTATCTCTTAAGAACAGCTCTATCTTCGACCTAAGAGCAGTTTCTAACATCAAATCTCTAAAGTCAATAAACTTAACGATTAATCGCTAATTAGCTTAAACGTTTACAGAAAAATTGTCATCTCATTACGGGGTGGCAATTTTTTTATTTCAGCTTAAAACCTCAGTATTCAGCGTCTCCACAGCTCTGTTGTTAAAATAACTACATAATATTCTTTACTTTCATTATGCTTATTGTTATACTAGCGATGGATAAAAAATATTTGGGAGAAAACAAAAAATGTTAATAAAAAGACGTTTTTTAAATACAAAAGTTAAAATAGTAACTGCGGTAATGGCTGTCGGTATTGTTGTTGGTGGTGCGTTATTTACCCTGCCAATGGACAATGCCAAAGGCGCAGGAAGTCCATATCCGCCAACAGATAGTGAAAACTGGAATCCAGAACCTGTTTGGCGTGACGAGTTTGACGGAAATTCGCTAGATGGAACCAAATGGACAGCTCTTAATGGCGGATGGGGAGACGAAGGCCAACAAGTTCGAAACTGCTACACGAGATCAGATGAGAACATTAATGTCAGTGGCGGTAGTTTAAATCTAATTGGACTATACAAACCAGGAGCAACCTGTACTGGTGGTAACACTAAAACTGGTAACTTCACTTCCGGATTCGTACAGACAAAAAATAAGGCATATTTTAAATATGGCTACATTGAAGCTCGCATAAAAATGCCAAAGAATAAGAGTACCTGGCCTGGTTTTTGGATGAGTCCTAATAACTCTCCGTACGGTCCTGGTTGGCCTGATTGGGGCGAGATCGACATCGTAGAGGCAAAAGGATCTAATCGCCAATTCGCTGCTTCTGACGCACACTGGCGAGATAAGAATACACCGACCGGTCAAACTGGTAGTCACAGAAACCGCCAAGGAGTTATTCCATCAAGTAAGTTCGGCACTAATGACACTACGGAGTGGCACACATACGGCGTAAAATGGACTGAAGGAAAACTTGAATACTTCATTGACGGCGAGCTACATCACACAATTACCGAATTTAAGAATTCAAACTCCACAGGAAGTCCTAATGGACCATTTGATCAAGACTTCTTCTTGCGACTTAACTTAGCCATTGGCGGCAACTACATTGATTCGCCATGGGATGATCCTACCAGCTCAGTAGGAGCTGCAAACGGAGAGGGCTTCCCGGCAACTATGTCAATCGACTACGTCCGCGTGTACGAGATGCGAAAACCCAAAGAGGTTGAAGTCAGAGACACACAACTGCGCAAGTTGCTTAATGAAAAACTAGGAGAAAAACTTGGTACAACTCGTACAGCAAATCAAAAAATTACTGACGTAGAGTTGGAAAAATTGACAGATCTTAACTTAGATAACTCAAACATTACCGACCTAACCGGAATAGAAGCTGCTAAGAATCTTCAGAACTTGTCGTTAAACCACAACTCAATCTCAAATCTAAGCCCACTATCTGGTCTAACTTCCCTAAAGACCCTGTCCCTTAACGAAAATGCCATCGCCGACATAAGTTCAATAACTAGATCATCAGCATTACCATCTCTAACTCACCTACATCTTGAAGATCAGCGGATTACTGTTAAGCCTAACGACAAATTGTTTGTTTCACCATTGAAGGGTCCAGCAGGAGGCATACTTCCTATAATCAACTCAGCGGAAGTCGTCGCCGGCACTTATGCAAATGCTGGAAAAATTCAGATATTATCGCTACCAGCCAGCGGAACATCCCCTATATTGAATAGTTCTTGGGATTATCATATAGGAACCCCAGGAGGATCTCACTATATGGCGTTTAGTGGCACTATGGCTATCGACACATCAGCGATCACTGGGGCGGTTCAACCGCAGCCTCAGCCACAGCCTCAGCCGCAGCCGCAGCCTGGAAATCCGTCAGCTGCCGCTCATAATCCAGCTAATAAGCCTCAGGATGCTGTAAGCGGACTACTTGCAAACACAGGATTTAATGCCTTCTTAGGTGTTATCGCCACCCTAGCATTAGTTGCTGCAGGACTATTCATTCTACGCTAACCTGAGGCTACATAAAATTACCACCCCGTGATGAGGTGGTAATTTTTTATTGAGAAGTTGGTTTTTATTGTTTTACATACCATCAAAAACCAATAAAATCGCATCGCCATCTACGCTATTGACGCCCAGTTTTATAAACCTCATCAAATCATCTATCCGCTTAACGGCGCCAGCCTCTCGCCTCTCTTCCGCTAACTTTCGTATCTCTGGCAATTCATTTTCTACCAGCCGAACATATGAGTAGCCGTCTACAGCAGTATGTCCATAAAGATCAATATGCGCAATCACTGGAAATCGCCGCTCAAAATTTTCAGCACTCTCCGCTAAACTACTGGCAAAGTTAAAAATATCCTTTAAATCATTACTCTTTGGACCGCTCTTAAAATCATCCCGTAAACATTGACTAGAAAGAAATCTAGCCCACATACCATCACAATAAGTATTATTCATAGTCATTATTATCTCACTTATCCCGCGTTATTAGAAATATATAACTACAAAAACAAATAAAAAAGACCTCAACTATACTCGTTGAAGTCTTAAAATTCGATTTGGCTCCGGCAGCTGGGCTCGAACCAGCGACCTATTGGTTAACAGCCAACCGCTCTACCACTGAGCTATGCCGGAATATGTCTTGTATTATAGCGA
>QWCL01000168.1_pt1 | contig 38861 bp, 52 predicted proteins | sample 1972551 | NCBI WGS metagenome assembly QWCL01 (sample SAMN09866709, study PRJNA288562) | Human oral metagenome isolate term2_saliva, whole genome shotgun sequencing... | isolation source: mouth | host: Homo sapiens | place: USA: California
GAATGTGATATAATAAATAGTGGAGCAACAGTTCTGCGTGAAGCGGGTCAGGGGAGGAATCCAGCAGCCCTAAGCGATTTGAATTGTGTGCTCTTTTTTCGTGCACTTTAAAAACCCTTTAAAATCAACACTTTAAGGGGTTTTTGTTTGTCTTTTATAAGAAAAAGGGGCAGTCGAGGGGCACAATTTAAAATTTTATCTTGTCTAACTTACTAGAGATGTCAGATACCATTTTTTGGGTAACGTGAGAATAAATCTCTAGTGTGGTCTTTGAGTCACTATGTCCTACTCTGTCCATGATAGCAGTCAAGGGGATACCTAATTCAGCAAGTAGGGATATGTGAGAATGTCTAAATGTATGTGTAGTTATATTTTTTTCTATGCCGATTTTTTGACCATGTCTTTTCAATGCACAAATAACCCTGGCATTTGTTATTGGTTCTCCTAGAGTATTGATGAAAATAAAATCTGTATCAAATCCATTTGTCGCATTCTCTATTATTTGCTCTTTGATAATATCTAACACTTTTTGAGGTGCTGTTATAACCCTATCGGACTTGATTGTCTTTGGTGTAGTTCTCTCTTTTTGCCTGAAATCGTATGTATGCTTGATGTGAATAGTCTTTTTAGAAAAATCTATATCCTCCTTGTAGTTTAAGGCTGCCAGCTCTCCATATCGCATGCCAGTAAGAAAAAGAACTTTAGCTATTCGGATATACTTTGTAATTCGATAATCACATAGGGCCTCATCTTTTAAATTTTGGATGAATAACTTAAACTCTTTTTGGTCTAAGTATTTTGTATTTTTCTTCCTGAGTTCGTCGGATGTAATTACTTTTCTAGGCGTTTCAACAAATAGCATTTCATTTGTATTAATATAATTCATTCTGATAGCGAATTTCATTATCTGATTGAGCTTGAACTTGATTTTAGAAACATAGTTATGAGATCTCCCATCTTGTAATAGTTGATCTATTACTTTTTGTAATAAACGTCTATTAATATTTCTAACTAGGTAGTCGCCCTCTATCTGCTTTAAAATCTCTTTTTTTACATTTTTTGAAGCATATACTGTTGAATTTTTAACACCATGTTTCCAATTTTCCTCAAATTCCTCATATAGTTTTTCAAAAGTTATATTAGAAACAGAATGTTGTTTTTCCCCTAATTTTTGATTTATCTTTTCCTGCAGTAAGATAGCAGCTTGATTTCTTGCCTGGGGAGTTTTCTTCTCCATCGTGACTGACACTTTTTTCAATTTCTCAGTATATGGATCTTTGTATCGCTCAAAAAATTTATATTTGCCGTTTGGCAATTCTTCCATCCACATTGATTTTACCTCACTTTTTTGATAAAATGGGTACAAGAAAACGACCTTTTGAATGGTTGTTTCTTATACGTAAGTTCCTCACACTCAAAGTTTGGCGATGGCGAGTGTGGGGATTTTTATTATTCAAATCCTTTGAAGCTATCTAAAATCTTATCTTTTGAGTCAGTCGGGTTAACAATCATAACAACGAAATCACCGTAAATTGTAACAGGCTGATCAAGTAGTTTTTTATCTTTCTTGATTGTCGCAAAGTATGGATTGTTTTCCTCATACTGATATACTTCTACTGAGCTTCCATCTGGTAAAATGAATCCTTTACCATCTTTTGCTTGTACTAGCGAAGATGATTTTTCTTGTTCTCGTTCAATGGTAAAACCATGATCTTCTAGCGCTTTTTTAAAATCGTCTAAGCTGGTAGCCTTTTTAGAAGCTGGTTTTTCGTTCGCTTTGGTTTGCTCCGTTTTTGGTTGCTCCGAGCTATCTTTGGTAGTTGATTGATTGTTAGAGCAAGCTACTAGAACAGTAGCAGTAAGCAAGATTGCTGATGTGGTTAGTAGTTTTTTCATGGGTATTCTCCTTTATTTTATTTCTCTCTATACACACTGACAACTTCCCCAATAGTTCGGATGTCGTTGTGTTTTTTTTACCTCTTGTATTTTAAGCAATTTCTTGTAATTCTCTTTGAAATTGTTGCAAAGTCAAAATAGCCCAGTCTTCGTCATTTTTGTACCCTTGGACTATGCTGAGGGCGTAATACTCTTGGCAACTACAATTATACATTAGAAAGTTCATCAAACGATTATGTAATGCAGGTTTTGACATTTGACTGAGATCAATAAGTTGTTTGAATGTCAGCCCAGAATTTATATATTCAAGCAGTTTATAATCGTTGAGAAACAAAATTGATGCAATGGTATTTGCTTCGTCCTCTAATGGGGCAATCTCAGTTGGGTAGGAGTCGCTATAGTTTGACGAGGTCTTAGAAACTAGAACTTTATCATATACCGAACTCATAAGATGGAAATATATATGAGTTAATTCGTGAAGTATTGTGAACATAACTCTACTCTTAACAACATCTTGATTTATGTAAACGATAAAACGATTTCTTTCGAAATCAGGAATTGTCATTCCAGAGCAAACATTACAAAAACTAAAATCAACTAACGAAAGGGAATTTTTTGAAGTTAAATTGTATTTGACTTCTTGTTTTTTATTAGATAACCATTTGTACATTAAATCCGCTTCAAAATAGACAAATAAAATATTAAACTTAGTTTCAAAGAATTCAATGATTAGGTCGAAAGTGATTTGAGAAATATGGACATTGAAATGGTTAGATATATCCATAAGTAGTCTGTTTGCATTTTCGTGATATTGTAAGTAAGTTTCTTTTGAGGGTCTTGTAAATCGTTTCAAATAGCCACCTACTTCCAGAAAGAATCATCTTTGGCAAGAGCACGAGCATTTTTCATCATGCTAAAGAGTGCTTTGTTAAAACGCTCTTTTTCATCGTCGGACATATCCTCAGTTTCTTTTCGAAACATTATTAGAGTTTCAAGCTCTTGAGTGTTCATCAAATCGTCATTCGATGTGTAAGGATTTTTTGTTCTGCCCAATAAATAATCCGTGGACACGTTGAAGTAGTCGGCGATTTGTTGCAGCCGTTCAGCAGACGGTTGATTCCTTTTCAACCCATACAAAGAATTCTTGCCTAGCTTTAGCTTATCTTCTAAAGTGTTTAGCGAAATCCCTTGTTTTTCACATAAATCTTTTACGATTTCAAAAGTAGAAAACATTGATTTATCAGCCTTTCTAAGACATGACAAAAAATATTTTATAAAATACGCAAAAAATAGTTGACATTGTTTTGCGTTTACGCTAAAATAGTTTTTGTAAGTTAATGAGTTAGTAAAAAACGAAGTTAAAACTTATCTAAAAATAAATAGCTTTGGCGAGCAAAATGAGTTGATAGATATAATGTTTTATCAAGGTTTTTAATTATGCTTTCATTTTAGCAGATACGCTAAAAACTGTCAAGCATTTTATAAAATAATTTACTAACTCTTTAACTTTGTTCCTTGACAATTGAATAGAGCATGTGAGATAATATAGGGGAAGTGAAGATGTAGTCTACTATAACTACAAAAAAGCCCCTGCTGATAACCACAAAAGCAAGGGCTTTTTCTAGTCTACGCTAGAAAGGTGGGTTGGTCGCTATTTCTTGTTCAGCCATTTTTCGATGACTATCAGGACGATACCGACCACCAAGGGTAGAATAATATTTGTGAAGATGTAATCTACCATAGGCTCCACCTCCCTTCTAAGGCAGATGTGCCGTCACTATTATACCACATGCTCTATCAGTTAGATAGGGCATTTTTTATTTTCAAAAAGGAGGAGGTCGCATGAGCCAACAACATCTTAAATGGATTGAGCTTGTAAAAGAGCGAATTGAAAAACGTGGGTGGTCGCAGACGGACCTAGCTACCGTCGTAGGTGTTAGTCCATCAGCTATTACGCAATTATTCAAAGATGGTAAAGGAAGTGATGATTTGAAGCTTCGCATTAACAAGAAGTTGCGGATTAGTGAGTCATGGGAAAGATTTGAGGAGTAGGAGGAATAACTACGAAATTTTCTAATAGAAGGAGGTGTCAGAAGTGATTTATGACAAAATAAAAGCAATTGCTTCAGAAAAAGGGATTTCGATTTATAAAATTGAGAAAGATCTCGATTTAGGTAACGGTACTATCGGCAAATGGAATACCAGTTCGCCGTCCGCGACTACTTTAAATTCAATTGCAAATTATTTGAATGTTCGTCTTGAACAATTATTGGAGGAATAACATGGAATTAACTATTATTAAAGAGCAAGAAGTTCTCGGTAAACACTTCACAGTATACGGAACAGCAGATGAACCGCTGTTTGTTGCAAAGGATGTTGCAGAATGGATTGAATATGATTTATCCAGTGTAAATAAAATGCTAGATAAAATCGATGAAGACGAGAAGCTGGTCGGAACATTATTCCGTTCAGGTCAAAATAGAGAAGTATGGTTCTTAACAGAGAACGGACTCTATGAAGTTCTCATGCAATCGCGTAAGCCACTAGCAAAAGAGTTCAAGAAAAAAGTAAAAGAAATCTTGAAATCTATTCGTAAGCATGGCTTGTACGCTATTGATGATTTGCTGGAGAATCCAGATATGGCAATCGCAGCACTTCAGAAGCTAAAAGAAGAACGACAATTGCGTTTGCAAGCGCAGGAGGAAGTAGCTCAAAAGAATCAAATTATCCAAGAGCTACAACCGAAAGCAACATATTACGACTTAGTCTTGCAAAATAAATCACTTGTACCAATTTCAGTAATCGCTAAAGATTACGGGATAAGCGCTACGAAGCTGAATAAAATCTTGCATGAACTTAAAGTACAATACAAGCAAGGTAGTACATGGCTTTTGTATCAGAAGTACGCAGGTAAAGGTTATACTCAATCAAAAACTCACACAATTGATGCAGACTATAGCAAGATGCATACTTACTGGACTCAAAAGGGACGATTGTTTCTTTATGATCTGCTTAAAAATAAAAAAGGAATTTTGCCACTGATTGAGCAAAAAGATGTGGCTTAATTCAAAAAAAGCACCTAACAAAGTCAGGCGCATGCTTAAATATTCAACATGATTATAACACGAAAGGAGAAAAAATGGAAGCAGTTGAAATTGTAAGAATTAAAGATGTGATCATCGAAAAGGTTTCGGCTAATGATGAAGAATTAGAACACATCTTTGGATGCTCGAAACGGCAAGCGGGAGACATGAGACGCGAGATGAAGAAGCTACCTAGCCAACAGAAGCATCTTAGGAATGATGGGCAACTTGTAACTATTAAAGGTTTTGACGAATATCTGCAATATCGTGGAACTCAAGCTTGGAAAAAAGAAATGGTAAAAAGCAAGAAAATGAGGTCAGTCGGATGAACCTACTAACAAGAATTAAAAACTACTTTTCGGAAGAGGTCGAAGAAACCAATCTCGACTGGAAAGAGGTCGCTCTGGACCTCAATCAATCACTGATTGAATCACAGGAAAAACTTCAAAATGCCAATCAGCGTATTGCTGATCTTGAAAAAATTGTAGCAATCTACAAAGAAAAGGAGAATGTAAAATGATGGAATACATTTATCTGGTAACAATCATCGGAATCGTCCTGTGGTCGCTAGTAAATAAACTAGATGATCACGCTGAAATGAAGCGGAAAGAACGCCAGCGAATAGCAAGTAACATCGCACGCATAAACTTGAGAAATTCAGATAAGCAATTTACTTATGATGTAGAGCCACCTGTGGGACTCGCAAAAGGTGTAGAAGAAGGAGTTTAAAATGGTAACAATCAATAAACTAGAAATCGAAAACGTCAAGCGTGTTAAAGCGGTCAAATTAGAGCCATCAGCGACTGGTTTGACAATCGTGGGCGGAAATAACAACCAGGGGAAAACAAGCGTGCTGGACGCGATTGCATGGGCGCTAGGTGGTAACAAGTACAAGCCTAGCCAAGCACAGCGCGAAGGAAGTACAATTCCGCCTAGCTTAAAAATCACGCTATCAAATGGTTTGATTGTGGAGCGAAGTGGTAAGAACAGCACTCTCAAAGTGATTGACCCGAGTGGTAACAAGGCTGGTCAAAACTTGCTGGATAGCTTCGTGGAAGAGCTGGCTATCAACTTGCCAAAATTCATGGAGCAGACCAGCAAAGAGAAGGCTAAAACTCTGTTGCAGATTATCGGAGTAGGTCCGCAGTTGGTTGAACTGGAAATGCAGGAGAAAGCCAAATATGATGAACGTCATGCAATCGGTGTGATTGCTGACCAAAAAGAAAAGTTTGCCAAAGAACAGCCTTATTATCCAGATGCACCGAAAGAGCTAGTCTCTATCTCTGAGCTTATCCAACAACAACAGACCATCCTTGCTACGAACGGAGAGAATGCTCGCAAACGTCAGAATTTGGTATCTATCCAAAATCAACATGCTTCAGCAACTGCAGAGGTTGAACGATTAGAGCAATTGCTGGCCGATGCCAAAGAAAAAGAAAGTCAGTTAGCTCAAGACTTGGCTATCGCGAATACCGATGCCATGGACCTTCTCGATGAATCGACTGAGGAGATTGAAAAAAACATCGCAGAGATTGACGAAATCAATCGTAAAGTACGTGCTAATCTGGACAAGGATAAAGCAGAAGAAGATGCCAAGGGTTATCGCGAGCAATACAAGGAACTTGATAATGTGATTGCTGACATCCGCAAGCAGAAGACGGCTCTGCTCACTAATGCAGACTTGCCACTACCTGGCTTGTCTGTTGATGATGGCGAACTGCTCTACCTCGGTCAGCGCTGGGATAACATGTCTGGTAGCCAGCAACTGCAAGTTGCTACTGCAATCGTGCGTAAATTGAAGCCAGAATGTGGATTTGTGTTGATTGATAAACTGGAGCAAATGGATCAGTTGACTTTGCAAGAATTTGGCACATGGCTCGAGCGGGAAGGATTGCAAGCAATCGCGACTCGTGTATCAACAGGAGATGAATGTAGCATCCTGATTGAAGACGGGTATAGCGTCAAGCCAGAGGTGGCACAAGCACCTAAAACATGGCAAGGAGGTTTTTAAAACATGCAAATCACAAGAGGAAAACGAGCACGAGCTCAAAAGGTAGTTATCTACGGTCCTGAAGGAATTGGCAAGTCCACATTTGCTGCTGAATTTCCAAATGCGGTCTTCATCGACACGGAAGGTTCGACAGATAACATGGATGTGGCACGGTTAGACAAGCCGACCAGCTGGACCATGCTCATCAATGAGATTGCTTTTATCAAGGCGAATCCGACAGAATGTGGAACGCTCGTCATCGACACAATCGACTGGGCAGAGTCCATGGCAGTTAATTACATCTGTTCGCAACATGGCAAGCAAGGGATTGAAGATTTTGGCTGGGGCAAGGGATACACCTTTGTACAAGAAGAAATGGGACGTTTCTTAAATAGTCTGTCTGACTTGGTTGATATGGGCATCAACGTAGTATTAACTGCGCACGCTCAGATTAAGAAATTTGAACAACCTGACGAGATGGGTTCTTATGACAGATATGAGCTCAAACTTGGTAAGAAGACGAGTTCCCAGACAGCTCCACTCGTAAAAGAATGGGCAGACATGGTTCTATTTGCCAATTACAAAACCTTAGTCATGACGGCCGAGAACGGTAAGAAGAAGGCGCAGGGCGGTGAACGTGTGATGTATACCAATCATCGCCCAGCATGGGACGCCAAGAACCGACACGGTTTGCCAGATGAATTACCGTTCCATTATGCAGGAATCGCCCATATCTTTGCGAATCAACAAGTACAAGCGCCTGCGTCACAACCTCAAGCAGTTGCTCCAGCACCTCAGCAGACCGTACAGCAAGCCCCTGAGCAAGTCCAAGAGGAATTGCCTCTCGATATGTCACAGGTCGCTGAAAAACCTCAAAATGAAGCCCCTAGCAAGACTCAGACACCACCAGCGCAATATCATGCAAGCTTGTCTAAGAGTTTGACGGACCTCATGACGCAAGGAAACGTGACAGAAGAAGAACTTCAAAAAGTCGCTTACATCCGTGGACACTTCCCGTTAGGAACTCCGATTGAAAACTTCCCTCCTGATTACTGGGATATGATTGTGGCACATTGGCAGGCGACTATGGAAGTTATTCAAAATCAAGTACGAGCGGACCCTGAACTGCCCTTCACCGTGTAGATTCTGGGAATTAGAAATCATAGCAAAATACAATAAGGAGTATCTATGAAAGATAAAACTATTAAAATTGATTTGTCAAAAATCGCAAATACAGCCTTACAAGAAAAGGTTGACAAAGAACTTGAAAAAGTCCTTGAGAACATTCTGGATCTCAATACAGAAGCCAAAGCAACCCGTAAGGTTACTATCACACTAACGATGTCAACAGACGATGAACGTACGGTCGTTAAGACAGGCATGGAAGTCAAATCTACTTTAGCACCGCAGAAAGGTGTTGCAACAACTGTTATTGTCGGTCGAGATGACACCGGTAAAATTCACGCTAATGAACTAAAAAGTGGCATCCCTGGGCAGACTTACTTTGATGACAACGGAGATATGCGGACCGATACTGGCGATCTCATTGAAAAAGTGGAACAACAGGAAAAATCTAAAATCATTGATTACAATCAAAAGAAAGCAGGTAACTAACCATGACAGAAAATATTAAAGATGCATTATCATACGCAGTCGAATTAGCGGGTAAAGAAAACAAAATCATTCGTTCAGAAACCGGGAAGGAATATTTTGACAGCAATGAATATAACTTACAGGAACTTAACCCTCGTAAGTACGCACCTATCCTTGATCAGTGATCGTAAAATTGTAGTTGTCGTGGACAGTTACCAAAAAGTATCTGTATATGATCAAGTTGATTTTGAAAATGGTAAACGTCCTCAGCTCGTATCTGTAAAAGCAACTGTTCCAGTTATTCCTTTTAGTAATTGGTGTAATCAGGAAGAGTTTAATATTATGTTGCAATCTATGTTTATCAGTGATGCAGATCGCAATCTAGTTTTAGATTTTGCTAGTCACTTAAAAATCGAAAAAGGGGCAGATGCTCAGGATAACGGCATTACACAAACTGTGACTGTTCGCAATGGTGTAGCAAGTCTAGCACAGGCTAAGACTCCAAATCCAGTAACCTTACGACCGTATCGTACCTTTAACGAAGTAGAACAACCAGCAAGTCAGTTTGTTTTCAGAGTTAACAATTCAGCGAATCTAGCTCTCTTTGAAGCGGACGGGGGCAAATGGAAATTAGATGCTGTTAAAAACATCTCAGATTATTTAAAAACAGAACTTGCTAGCAACAAAAAAATTACTATTTTAGCTTAAAGGAGAAATCAACATGACACAACAATACAACAACTTTGAACACGAAATTGGTTGGGAAGACACGATTGAAAAAGACTCCGATTTCGTCCTATTGCCTGACGGCTTGTACCATTTTACAGTCGTTGGCATGGAACGTACACGCCACACGCCGAATCCGCAAAATCCAGGGAAACTACCAGCTTGTAACAAGGCTATCGTCAGCATCAAAATCGTAGCTAACGAAGGCGAAACTGAACTGCGCCATAATCTATTCTTACACAGCTCAACTGAAGGAATGCTATCTGCTTTCTTTGCAGCGATTGGTCAAAAGAAAAAAGGCGAACCGCTTCGCATGAACTGGAATACCATCATCGGCGCAACTGGCGTATGTAAAGTCGGAACTCGACAATACAATAACAACAATTACAATGAAGTCAAATCCATGCTATACCCTGAAGACGTTGATTACACAAAAGTGTTGAATCAGCAACCGGGACAAGTTCAGCAACCACAGCAGCCGAATTTTGCACAACAACCGCAAGGGCAATCTGGATACCAAGCTGGGCAATTTTAGGAGGTAAGGGATGCAATTAAGACCTTATCAACAGGAAGCACGGGAGGCTGTTCAAGCTGAATGGGATAAAGGTCGCAAGCGCACGCTCTTAGTATTGCCAACAGGTTGTGGAAAGACAATCGTCTTCTCCAAAATCATTGAAGACCAAGTGAAAGAGGGCAAGCGCGTGCTTGTCCTTGCTCATAGGTCAGAGCTTTTAGAGCAGGCTAGCGACAAGCTCAAGACTGCGACAGGACTCGGCACGGCCTTAGAAAAAGCAGAAAACACCTCTATCGGTTCATGGTACCGAGTAGTTGTCGGTTCAGTTCAGACGATGCAGAGAGAGAAGCGACTTAGTCAATTTCCTCCTGATTGGTTCGATACAATTGTAGTCGACGAAGCTCATCACGCCATTTCAGATGGATATCAGCGTGTTCTTGGATATTTTGAACAGTCGAATGTATTAGGAGTGACTGCCACACCAGACCGTGGAGATATGAAGAACCTAGGCTCTTACTTCGACAGCTTAGCTTACGAGTATTCACTAGTTCAAGCTATTCAAGAAGGGTACTTATCAAAAATCAAAGCTTTGACAATTCCGCTTAGCTTGGATTTATCAAACGTCAGTATGTCAGCTGGCGATTTCAAAGCGAGTGATGTCGGAACGGCACTGGATCCATACCTGGAGCAGATAGCAGACGAAATGGTCAAGCAATGTGTTGACCGCAAGACAGTTGTATTCTTACCACTAGTGAAGACCTCACAGAAATTTAGAGATATTCTAAACGCAAAAGGTTTTCGCGCAGCTGAGGTAAATGGAGAGTCCAAGGACCGTGCCGAAGTCTTAGAAGACTTCGAGAATGACCGCTACAACGTTCTTTGTAACTCTATGCTCTTGACTGAAGGCTGGGATTGTCCATCAGTAGATTGCGTAGTTGTGCTAAGGCCTACCAAAGTGCGAGCGCTCTATTCTCAAATGGTGGGGCGTGGGACTCGCTTGCATCCAGGGAAGGAAGAATTGCTCTTGCTAGACTTCCTCTGGCACACTGAACGCCACGAACTATGCCGGCCAGCTCACTTGATATGTGAGACTCCAGAAGTCGCTCAAAAAATGGTTGAGAACATGGAAGAGCAGACAGGCGTCATGCTCGACCTTGAAGATATGGAAGTTAAGGCAACGGAGGACGTCGTCGCACAGCGTGAAGAGGCTTTGGCAAAACAACTGGAAGAAATGCGCAAGCGTAAACGCAAACTTGTGGATCCATTGCAATTCGAAATGTCTATCCATGCTGAAGACTTGTCGAACTATGTGCCTAACTTCGGATGGGAAATGGCGCCTGCTAGTGACAAGCAAATTAAAGCGCTTGAGAAATACGGTATACTTCCTGATGAAATCGGGAATGCTGGAAAGGCTGCTTTATATTTAGACAGATTGCACAAACGACAATCCGAAGGATTGACGACACCGAAACAAATTCGCTTTCTGGAAGGCCGTGGTTTCAAAAATGTTGGGATGTGGCAATTTGATCATGCCAAAAATATGATTGATCGCATTGCAGCAAACGGATGGCGGTTGCCAGCAGGCGTGAGACCTGATGAATATGTACCGAATTAAAGAAGTTCTTTGAAAATTTAATAAAAACACTTGACTAATTGCCCGTACAGTTATATAATTTATCGTACGGGCAGAAAAGAGGTGATTAAATGAGCCCACGAACAGGAAGGCCTAAAAGTTCCAATCCTAAAAATGTTCGTCTTGAAATTAGATTGACTAAATCTGAAGCAGAAGAGTTACAGACGTTAGCTGATAAACTCAACACTAACAAGACAGATGTTATTATTAGAGGTATAAAACTTTTACAGTCTGAACATAAAAAATAGGATAAAGCCCCTGTCGCCAAACATCAGCTTTACCCTATCGCTGCAGAAAGTGTTTCCGCATGAAATATTATATCATGCGAGACACTTCTTTTCAACATACACAAAGGAGTGTTTTTATTATGGTTCAAAGAAATATTTTAAACAGTTACGAAGAATTGGTTGCTTATGTTAGTGAAATACAAGATTCATTAGATATTCTACATGAATGGTTATCGGTTGCTCCTGACCTCGACAAACCAGAGACGTATTTAGATTTAATCACACAGCATAGCTCGCATTGGGCATTACTTAATCTAATTAGACATCGTTTAAACAGCTTGACTGAGGAACATGGTGCAATCGTGAGAGAGGAAGTCAGAACAGGAGCGTGTAAGCATGGGAAAAGATAATCAACTAAAAACTATGATAGGTCAACGATTTGGTAATTTAGTCGTGGTATCTCGCAATTCTCAAAATTCAAAAAGTGGTAATGCTAGATGGGATTGTGAATGCGATTGTGGAAACAAGGCGACAGTGATTGGTAGTAAGCTTCGTAACGGTTACACCAAATCATGTGGATGTGCTAGGAAGAGTGAAGTTGCGCAAGGCTATGCCAAAACAAGACTTTATCGTATTTGGCGTGGTATGCACAACCGTTGTTATAAAAAGGATAACGACAATTATTCTTACTACGGCGGTCGAGGTATTGAAATATGTTCTGATTGGCATAATTTTATTAAGTTTAGAGATTGGGCGCTGTCTAATGGATACGCTGATAACTTGTCCATTGATAGGATAGACCCTAAAAGAAACTATACTCCAGATAATTGTCGATGGGCAGATTCAAAAGAACAGGCCAACAATAAGACTAATAACCATATGATTGAATATAAAGATAACAGATATACAATGTCAGAATTTGCAGATTTATTGAACATTACGTATTGGACTGTTAATAATCAATTAAGGCTTGGTTGGAGTGCTGAAAAAATAGCAAATAAAGCAAAGGAAAAAAATGTCAGAAGAAAAATTTGATTTACTACCATTATTAAATTATATTGACCCAGCTAGCCTCTCATATAACGGGTGGTTGTCGGTCGGTATGGCCTTGAAACACGAAGGCTACACGGCATCTGACTGGGATAACTGGTCGCAAAACGACAGCCGATACAAGAAATTCGAGTGTTTCAAGAAATGGGATACTTTCAATGAACAAGCAGGAACTATCGTGACGGGTGCGACGATTACTCAACTTGCTAAAGAAAATGGCTGGGTGTCGCAATCCAGCTATGACAGTGAGAATGCGCATGAATTAGGATGGACGGACACCATTGACCGTGATTATCGTGTCATTGATAAAGACTGGATTGAAGGTAAGGAAATTCATGAGCCGACAATTTGGAATCCGGTGCAAGAAATCATCAAATACCTTGAAACACTCTTTGAAGCTGGTGAAAATGTCGGTTATGTGACCAAGTGCTACCCCAAGACTGACGACGAAACTGGCGAGATTGTCAAATGGCTGCCAACAAAGGGAGCTTACGACCGTACAGCTGGTGAGTTGATTCAGCTCTTACAAGAATGTAATGGAGATATTGGAGCTGTCCTTGGTGACTATCACGAAGAAGCTGGCGCATGGGTGCGATTCAATCCCATGGATGGAAAAGGTGCTAAAAATGAAAACGTGACAGATTTCAGATATGCCTTGGTTGAATCCGACAGCATGCCAATCGATAAGCAAAATGCTATCTACAAGGAATTGGAGCTACCGATTGCAGCCTTGGTACACAGTGGAAATAAATCACTGCATGCCATCGTCAAAGTATATGCCAAGAATTACGAGGAATACCGTAACCGGGTTGATTACCTTTACAAGATTTGTCAGAAGAATGGAATCATAGTTGATACTCAAAATAAAAATCCAAGTAGACTATCACGCATGCCAGGTTTTATCCGTAATGGCCAGAAGCAATTTTTGGTAGATACCAACATTGGTAAGGCTGACTGGGACGAATGGTATCAATACATCGAAGATTTGAACGATGATTTACCTGATCCTGAAGGATTGGCCGACAGCTGGGATAACTTGCCAGAGTTGGCGCCTGAGCTGATTAAAGGTGTGCTTCGTCAAGGTCACAAGATGCTGATTGCTGGACCGTCTAAGGCTGGTAAGTCATTCGCTTTAATTGAGATGTCAATCGCGATTGCCGAGGGCAAGAAGTGGCTTAGTTGGGAATGTACTCAAGGGCGAGTCCTCTATGTCAATTTTGAGCTAGACCGTCCTTCTGCCTTGCATCGCTTCCGTGATGTTTATCAAGCGATGGGATTGGCTCCGCAAAATATCAATAACATCGATATCTGGAATCTTCGTGGAAAGACCGTACCAATGGACAAGCTAGCGCCTAAGCTCATACGTCGCTCTTTGAAGAAGAATTACATCGCAGTCATCATTGACCCGATTTATAAAGTTCTGACTGGAGACGAGAACAGCGCAGACCAGATGGCACACTTTACGAACCAATTCGACAAGGTAGCGACAGAGTTAGGATCTAGTGTTATCTACTGTCACCACCACTCAAAGGGTTCTCAAGGTGGCAAGAAGTCCATGGACCGTGCCAGTGGCTCTGGTGTATTTGCTCGGGATCCTGACGCGCTTGTTGATTTAGTCGAGTTAGAAGTGTCAGAAGAATTATTGACCCAGCGATTAAATCAGGCAGCGTGTGAAGTTTATAAACAAGCTTTGCAAGAGCGAAATAATGCCTATTATCAGCAGAATGTAGGCCTAGATGACTTATTGAGTTCTGCGCAAATGCGGACGCACTTCGAGAAAGGTATTCCTGATGTGATGGATCGTGCTCCATTCGTAGACAAGCTCGAAGAAGTTCGCGATAAGATTCAGATAGCGACTGCATGGCGTGTGGAAGGCACGCTTCGAGAGTTTGCCAAGTTCAAGCCAGTCAACATGTGGTTTAGCCATCCAGTACATACACTTGATGAATCAGGCGTGCTTGCGGATATTAAGCTTGACGACGATAAACCAGGGTGGATGAAAGCTAAAGAAACTCGCAAAAAGAATGCAAAGGAAGATAAAAAGCAAAAGTTGAAAGAGTTTGACGAAGCTATCGAAAATGCAAATTTTGGCGAGCCACCTTCAAAAGAAGACGTAGCTGAATATTTAGGAGTGTCTATAAAAACTGTCGAAAGACGGTTAAAAACATCAAAAAAATATTGGCTCGATAAAAATACTCTCACTATTTTAAATAAAGAAAATGCGACAGAACCGTAAAAATCTGGTCGTGTCCTAATAATGACAACACCATAAATTTATGGTTGTGTCTTTGTCTAAAAAAGGACAGACAAGACCATAAAATCGTGGTCGTGTCGAACGACAAGCAACTATATATTATATATATAGATAATGTCCTGTCGTCCATCATGTCCATACCTGTATAGACAGGGTTGCTTAAAACGCACCCTGTCATATACAAGGGTCATGGACTAAGCGCAAAAAAATAAAATAAAAAAAGAAAGGTAAAATAAAAATGTTTATTTCAGTACAAGGAAAATTTATAAATGTCAATCACATAATTATGGTTGAAAAGATAGATGCAAATTCTGCTAAGATTTTTTTGAGTCATCAAAACGAACCTATCGAAGTTGCTTTATCTTATGCAAGTATTTTAGGCAAAATAAATAGAGCTCTTGGAATATTAGAAGAAACTGAAGAAGATAAAATGCCGTCTGTTGATGAGATGCAAGAATGGGAGCTAGAATCCGCTATTGAGAATGGTGGAGGATTCTGGCTAGACCAGTAGAGAGGATTTCCTATGATTGAATTCTTTTTACCCATGCAAAAAATTCCAACGACTACCCATCAGCAAAAAAAGGTAAACGTGAGATTTGGTAAGCCAATCTTTTATGAGCCAGAGGATCTGAAAAATGCCAGGGCAAAATTTGAGAGCTTGCTTGCGCAGCATGTACCGCCTGATAAATTTAAAGGAGCAATTCGGCTAACAGTCAAGTGGTGCTTCCCTCGTATCAAAAAAAGCTATGATGGCCAGTACAAGACCACAAAGCCGGATACAGACAATCTGCAGAAGCTACTCAAGGACTGCATGACGAAACTTGGATACTGGCAAGATGATGCACAAGTGGCCAGCGAGATTGTCGAAAAGTTCTGGGCAGACACAGTCGGGATCTATATCAAAATTAAGGAATTGCCATGAAAATCAATTATATTGATTTCTTCAGCAGAGTTATTCCGAAATGGATGGCGTGCAGCAATCAGAAGAGCCAAGAGGTTGGATTCGGAACCGATGATTATTGGCAATGGGTGGTGACGTCAATCGGAGAAATTTGTAAACAATACAACGATGATGAGCTGGTGACGGAGCAATTCGGATTGCTATTTAGCTGGCTAGAAAAACAAGCAGGAAGAGATAAAAGAAAATGAAAAAACAGAAATTGATTGAAAAAATAAATAAAATTGCTATCGAGACACCTTTTCTAAAATCTAAAATTGTAGACCACTTGGAAGTAATTAAACTCATTGAGCAACTAGACGAACCAGAGAAAGTCAAAGTACCGCAGTTTGTGGCGGATTTTATAACCGAACAGAAAAAACTGGGGTATACATTGTCTTGCTCAATAGACGCAAGCATGTCTGATAGAGTTGCGGAATGGTATTGGAACAACTTCGGATTATTCGCCAGTGCTTGGCTTGACGGCTACGAGGTCGAGAAAGAGAAGCGGTATTTGGTTAAGATTAAAGGGGATATTAAAGAAAATACGTTGGTTTATGGAGAAATTTTGGAAAGGTATTTCTTTACAAAAAACTTTACTTTAGGCGATGCTATATATTACCACACTCGCAAAGAACTAGAAGAAGCTGGCTTCGGCTGGGTATTCTCTTGTGAAGGGATTGAGATTGAGGAGGTGGAGTGATGGGAGATATACGAATACTAGACGCTTGTTGTGGCAGTCGTATGTTTTGGTTTGATAAAAAGGAACCACACACAACATACATGGATAGACGTGAAGAGGAATTTGAGATTCACAAAAAGAAAATCAATGTTAAACCAGACATTGTTGCAGATTTTCGAGATATGCCATTTGATGATGAAACATTTAATCTAGTAGTATTTGATCCGCCACATTTAAAATGGGCAGGTCAAAACTCAATTATGCGATCACAATATGGCCAGCTGGATAAAGTTACCTGGTCGGAAGATTTAGCCAAGGGTTTTGAGGAATGTATGAGAGTTTTGAAAATTGGAGGTACGCTAGTCTTCAAATGGTCTGATTGTCAAATCAACGTTAAAGAGGTGCTTAAAGCTATCCCTTTTAAACCATTGTTTGGGCAACAAAGAGGTACTACGCATTGGATGACATTTATGAAATTTGAGGAGGTCACAGATTGAAACGATTCATAGCTATCTGGATATTATTATCTGCTGGACTAAACATCTGGCAGAGCGTCCATATTAAAAAACTAGAAGAAAAGCGCCCAATTATCGTCTATAAAGCAGATAATCAAGGCGCAGAAATCAAAGGCAGAGTCGTTCACAAAGGAGAAAATTGGCGACATGCACACAATCACAGTACAGAACTACGGCATTTTCGTAGTCACGCAAACAAGCTACGAATCATTGAGGATTGGAGACGAGGTGAGATTATGATACCAAAATTTAGGGTTTGGTTGCCAGACATTGATCAAATGTTAAGAGTGAAAGCTCTCGTTTTTGAAGAAGATAAGACAAGATGTGCTTGTGGATACAGTTTTGACTTTTATCTTGAATATGAAAATGCAACTATCATGCACTCAACGGATATGGTTGATAGGGATGGTAAGATTATCTTTGAAGGCGACATAGTCAAAATGACCAAGGATGTCTATTCTGAACCGACTTATTACAAAATTGTAAGGCATCGAGGAGGAGCATATCGTCTTGAATCCAAACAACACGGATGTGAATTGTGGCTACGACATACTGATTGTGAGGTCGTTGGGAATGTATATGAGAACCAAGAACTTTTGGAGGAGGCAGAAGATTGACAATTAATATTAAGCAACGACTAAAGGCCTTACAGTACATTGATATCAAAGCGAAGTCAAAGCACCAGGAAATCATCAGTCTGAAATCGAGCATCTTACGAGGACAGCAGTTTAACAATATGCCAAAGTCAGAAAACTCGTCTAATCGATCCGAGGAATTGAATGTACTGATTATTGACAAATCAGAACAACTGTATCAGGAAATCCAAGAACTCTATCGGGAACGGGATGAGCTGGTGCAAGTGATTGAGTCATTGGACGACCCTGTAGAAAATATCATCATGCGGTTGTTGTACATTGATGGATTGTCGTGGAATCAAATTCAGGCTCAGTTACGTTGTGGGCGCGGAACGATTCATCGGGCTAGAGAGAGTGCTTTGAAAAAAATTTCTAAAAAATGGAACTAATGGAACTCTTTGGAATTTTTAAAGTGATATTATGGTATTGTCAAGAAAATGAAAGCAAAACGTTTTTTATGATGACTCCTAGAAAAAAGGCGCATACACGCGTCTTTTTTGTTATGAAAAATAAGGTGGTGATGGAAAATGGGATGACTGAAAAACAAAAGATTTTTGCCGATGAGTACATCATCTGCTTAAATGCAACACAGGCTTATAAAAAAGCCTATCCAAATATCAAAAAGGATGAGGTAGCAAAAGCTGCAGGAAGCAGACTGTTAACTAATGTTAACGTCAAAAACTATATAGAAGAGCGATTGGAAGAGTTGAAATCAGAGCGTGTAGCAGACCAGCAGGAAGTCCTAGAGTTCCTCACTTCTGTGATGCGCGGTGAAGTTACTGAACCGCTGCTTGTTTTAGATGGAGAGGGTACTCAACGTGTCGTAGAGGCAAAACCTAATGTATCAACTCGTAAGAGTGCTGCTGTTGATTTAGGCAAGCGATATGGTCTGTTTACCGAGAAAGTAGATATCAATGCTACAGTTACCGAGACTAAGAAGTTTGACGATATCGTTAGTCAGTTGGGCGGTGATGGACTTGACGAATAGTTTCCCTTTATCTCAAAAGTACATTGATTTTTGCAATAGCTTTAATAATGTTGATGCGGACTTTTTGGAAGGTACAACGGCAGCTGGAAAAACAACGGTTGGTGTTGGTGTCAAATTTATGCGAGCAGTCAGCAGAAGTTCGAAGAAGTTTCACATCATTGCAGCAAAGACAGTTGGTGTAGCTGAAAAGAATATCATTAATCAGGATAACGGAATTTTAGACATCCATAAAACAGCCGTCTACTGTGGTAATGGTGATAAAGATTCGAAGATTCCTCACATCAAGTTTGAGGGGAAAATCATTTATGTACTGGGATATGACAACAAGGAAAAATGGAAGCTGGTTCTCGGTGGACAGTATGGATGTGTCTATATTGATGAGGTCAACACGGCTGACATCGAGTTTGTACGTGAGTTGTCCACACGTAATGATTATTTGATGGCAACGCTCAATCCGGATAATCCTGATTTACCGGTCTACAAAGAGTTCATCAACAAGGCGAGACCATACAAAAAATACGCAGGCGATGTGCCGGAAGAAATTATGCGAGACCTATCAGAACCATCTAACCCTAAATGGCGTTACTGGTTTTTTACGTTTAATGACAACCTATCACTGACACCAGAAGCCATACAGAAGAAAAAGGATGCTGCACCAGTTGGGACTAAGCTCTACAAAAATAAAATACTTGGTCTACGTGGCCGAGCAACAGGAATTGTCTTCGTTAACTTTGATAGTAAAAGACATGTGTTGAGTAAGTCTTTTGTAAAGAATACGGTCACGTTCCAGCGGTTCACAGCTGGACTAGATACAGCTTACTCAGCAAGTAGTCCGGATACAATTGCAATGATTTTCCAAGGGATATCAGATGACGGGAAGTTATATACGCTGGATGAGGAAGTCTACAACAACGCTGAGCTTGATGTACCGATTGCACCATCGGATACTGTGGTCAAGTTCATCAGCTTCCTAGAGCGCAACCGCAGTGAATGGGGATTGGCGCGTGATGTCTTTGTTGATAGTGCGGACCAAGCAACAATTACAGAATTAAACAAATACAAGCGACAATACGGTTGTCTGTATATCTTTAACAATGCTTATAAGAAAACCAAGATTATTGACCGGATCAACTTCCAAATTGGTTGGTTAGCTCAAGGTTGTTACTATGTGTTAAGTCATTGTACGAATCATATCAAAGAGCTAAACACGTATGCGTGGAAAGAAGGAAAAGATGAGCCGGAAGACGCAAACGATCACACAATCAATGCGAATCAGTATGCATGGTTGCCATACAGGAAGATAATCGGAAGAAAGGAAAACTGAAGTGGGAATAATGGATATGATCAGAAAGAGTATGAGAAGCTTTCTCAAACTGGAACAGGCACAGCCAAATGTCATTACAATTACAGAGGCAATGACATTTGAAGATAATGCAGCCAAGAACCAAATCTGGTATCGCGGTGACTCATACGAACTAGACCAGCTCTACAAGCAATTGCCACACAGCAACATCAACTTTTGGGGAGCGACAAGCACTCCTGGGCAAGAAATTAGAAAGATTCATACAGGAATACCTGGTCTCATCGTTGATAGGTTGGTTGATATCACGCTGCACGATATGAATGATTTAGATTTTGCTGAGGAAATTCAAGGGACTTTGTGGGAAGAGATTGCTGAAGATAGCAACTTTCACGATCAACTGCAGGAGGCGATTAAAGATAGTCTTGTGATGGGTGATGGTGCTTTTCGTATTTCATTTGATCCGGAACTTACAGCATTGCCTATTGTTGAATGGGTTGGTGGAGATAGAATTGAAATCATCTACAACCGTGGAAGATTGAAAGAAGTTATTTTCCGCACGCACTTCACAGAACACAGACGGAGCTATTTGCTCGAGGAAATCTACGGATATGGCTCATTAACTTATAAGCTCTACAGGGGCGAAACTGAGCTAGATATGAGCGCGACAGAGTACACTGCTAACCTTTCCGATGTAGCGTTTGATAAATCCGTTATTTTGTGCTTGCCGTTTAAGATTTACACATCACCTAAAGTAAAAGGCCGTGGTCAATCTATCTATGATCGTAAGACTGATGCTTTTGATAGCTTGGATGAGTCTTGGAGTCAGTGGATGGATGCTCTTCGTTCTGGACGATCACGAGAGTATATTCCTGAGAATTTGCTCCCTAGAGATCCTTACACAGGCGAAATTAGTAAGGGCAATCCTTTTGACCATCGCTTTATTAAGGTTGAGACAGCAATGGGTGAGGATGCAAAGAACACAATCACATTGCAACAAGCTAATATCCCGCATGAAAGTTATTTGAGTACATATGTGACTGCACTTGATTTAGCTTTACAAGGTATTATTAGCCCGTCAACACTCGGTATCGATGTCAAGAAGCTAGATAATGCCGAGGCACAACGTGAGAAAGAAAAGACAACTCTCTATACTCGCAATGCTATTGTGACAGCTCTGCAAGATTACCTGCCAAAGTTAATTAGTATGGTTTTGAATGCTGATAGTGTGCTTAAGAAAGAACCACTACAGAAAGTCAAGGTCGACGTGCCATTTGGTGAGTATGCTAATCCTAGTTTCGAATCACAGGTTGAGACAGTTTCTAAGGCTAAGACAGGTGGTATCATGTCGATTGAAGCGAGCGTTGAGGAGTTATACGGTGACTCAAAAGAACAGAATTGGAAAGACCAGGAAGTGGCAAGAATCAAAGCAGAGCAAGGTGTGACAGAAGTCAACGTGCCATCATTGAATGAAGCTGCTAACGATTTTGAGATAGAGAAGGAGGCTGAAGATGCTGAAGACGGTGACGATAGGACAGAGGATCTATCACATGAGTCAGAAGGAAGCGCAGGGACTTCTACAGATAGCGAGCGATAATGTAGAGTTTGGTATATATGCTGTTGAGAAGAACAACAAGTTGGATATGCTCAACCTCAAAATGCCTAGTAAAACAGCTTTGAAACGACAATTGAGAAGTTTTAAAGCGCAAGGTTTTAAGGTGTACTGCAATGGCTTATGATGTATCTAAAGCATTTGAGCGAATTGAAAACGATCTGCTTGATTCCATGATTAGAAATCTCGGAAGGCATAAGGCAGAGGAAACTGCTGAAGTTTTTGAATGGGAACAATGGCAGGTCGCTCAATTGAAGGAGCTTGAACGATTTAAGCGAGCTAATGCCAAAAAATATAGCAAAGAGTTTGCCAATATCAATAGCAAGATTTCCACTGCTATACAAGAAGCCTATAGGCAAGGTATGGATGATGAGGAAATGTCTATCCTGGAAGCTATCAAGAACGGTTTTGAATTTAACAGTGGAAAAGATAACCTAGGGGCTTCATTTTTTGCTATCAACGAACGAAAGTTGAATGCGTTACTTAACTCGGTCGAGTATGATATGAAGACGGCAGAGCATGCTGTATTGCGGTATACAGATGACCAGTATAGGCGCACAATATTTGATGCCCAGGTAGCAGCTAACACAGGAGCTAAGACTTACGAGCAGTCAGTGGATATGGCCACCAAGGATTTTCTAAGTCGGGGAATCACATGCATCCAATACAGTAACGGGGCCATGGTTAATATCGTATCGTACGCTGACATGGCCATTCGGACAGCAACCAAAAGAGCTTACCTAATGGGTGAGGGAGTCAAGCGCCAGGAGTGGGGGGTTCATACTGTTATCTTAAACAAGCGATCGAATGCATGTCCTCTGTGTATGCCTTTTGAAGGTAAAGTATTGATTGATGATGTCTGGTCAGGAGGCAGTGCGGATGATGGTCCATATCCATTGTTAAGTTCTGCAATGGCAGCTGGTTTGTATCACCCTAACTGCAAAGATAAGCATACAACTTATTTCCCTGGGATCAGTAGCGAGCCAGAGAAAATATTTACAAATCAGGAATTGGACGACATCAAGGAAAGACAGTTACTGGACAACAAAGTCCAGTATGCTAAGCGACAGGAGAAACGCTTTAGCAGATTATCGCAGTTTAGTCTCGATAAAGACAATGTTCAGAAGTACACATTAAGGGCGGAAGAATGGTCTAAACTTAAGTCTAATGCAGAAGAAAATCTGAAATACTTTGAAGCGAAAAAAGGATACAAATTATACCAAGAGCTTTCACTCGAAAGTGATAGTGATTACAAGAAATTCATCAATCGTCAGAGATTGCCTAGAGATACTAGTGGTGTAGCTTCGAAGAAGATTGCTGCAGAGACACGACACATGTATATCGATGCGACTCGAAAAAAATTCAAGGATGGTACAGAGCTTGGACAAGACTTGTTTGCAAGATTAGCCGATCAGTCGGCGATTGCAACTATTGCAGAAACAGGAGTTGTGAGATATGAATCTGGAAAACTCTTCCTGAATATGTATAAGGACGTAGACGATCCTCGCGGATCTGGCACTGGTTATTTCCATGAATTTGGTCACCAAATAGATGAGAAGCTGGGTTGGGAATTCACAAAGGATAAAAAAATACTGCAACTTCTACGTAAAGACTTTATCAATTTATCTGACGATACTATTTTCGAAGCGATCCACATCAACGATAAAGCCTCTTCTGCATCTGATATATTAGGAGCGTTGAGTGATGGTAGAATACAAGGTAAGTATTCGCACTCGCTCGTTTACTGGGAGAAAAAAGGAAATATCGAGAGCGAATTTTTTGCGCATGTGTTTGAGTCACAATTTGATGATGAACGCAGAGAAATACTTGAAAAAACTTTTCCTGAGAGTTATAATTATGTTATAAATAAACTAAAGGAGAGGTAGTCATGCGGATTATCGAAAGCTATCTACGTGTAGCAGAAAAAGCAGATACATTTAGCGACATCTTTGGATATCGTTTAGTAGCCCCGATTTTTCCTGTAGCGGCTATCTATGGACCACAAGAAGAGAGTGATATCTTTGAAGCGAAACTAGACAAATGTATCAAAGATCAATACGATTATTTTGCAGATGAGTACGGCTATGATTCAGATGAGAAAAGACGTAGACTGCAAAGTGAGAAGTATGTATTTTACGATTGTTAATATCACAGAGCGCCGACAAGGTGCTTTTTTGTACTCAGAAACAAGGAGGTAACTATACGTAAGAAAGATTACAATAAATTACTGTAAATCGCTATAAACCGCGTCAAGTTCGAGGCGGTTTTTCTTATACTCTAACCGTACGGGATTCCATACGGTTTTCTTTTTGTCCGAAGACTAAAAACTACGTGGAGACACCAGTGACAATAACTGAAATAGGGAGACACCCTTAAAACTGAAAGGAGAACGCTATGTTCAAACGCAAACTATTTTTCCATAATGCAGATACAGGAACTGGCTCTGCAAGTGGACAAGACACGTCAGGCCAAACTCAACCAGCTAGCACTCCTGAGATTGACTATGACAAAATCGCTAGCATTGTCGAAGGCAAGCAAAAGGTTGCTGAAGACACTGTGCTAAAAAATTACTTTAAGCAGCAAGGATTGAGTGGTGAAGAAATGGCTCAAGCTATTACTGCTTTTAAGTCGCAGAAAGCTGATGCAACACCAGATGTCACATCGCTACAGCAACAGTTAACGCAGGCGCAAGCAAGTGCATTGCAAGCTAATTTAGAACGAAATCTACAATTAGCAGCAATCGAGGAAGGATTGCCTGTTGGTGTACTACCTTATGTGATGAAATTGGCTGATACATCAACTCTCACACTTGAATCGAAACCAGAAGATTTCAAAGCTATTGTCGCAAAAGTTTTGGAAGATGTTCCTGCACTAAAGCCAAACAAAGAAGAATCAACTGGGTTTCAACAAATCGGATCTACCGGTAAAACACAACAAACTAACCAAACTGATGCCATTGCTGCAGCGTTTGGTCTTTAAAAAAAGGAGAATTAAATTATGACAGTTTATAACTACGCAGAACAATTCGAACAAGCTTTGCATCAAAAATATGCAAAGGAGCTTGCGTCTGTAGATTTGTTTAACTCAAATCCGCAAGTGAAATTTATCAACGCTCAAACAATCAAGCTGCCAAACATCACAGTATCTGGTTACAAAGACCACAATCGTCAAACTATCGGTTTTAATTCTGGAACAATCTCAAACGATTGGGAACCAAAGAAACTCGAACATGACCGCGACATTGAATTTGCAATCGATCCTATGGATGTTGATGAAACAAACCTGGTCGTCTCTATTGCCAATGTCCAAAATACTCTGGAAACTGAACAAGGTATTCCTGAAAAAGATTGTTACGTGTTCTCAAAACTCTACACAGAAGCAGGCAAGTATACTGCTAACGGTGCTACTATCGACACTACAACATTGACTGCAGAAAATATCTTGCAAAAATTTGATGACGCCATGGAAAAAATGGACGAAGCAGGTGTTCCGTCTGAGGGTCGCATTTTGTACGTCACCCCAGCTGTCAACAAGCTCTTCAAACAGGCTAAAGACATCCAACGTGTGCTAGGAGTGAATGGTTCAAATGGCGACGTCAAACGCTCTATCTATAGCCTTGATGATGTTAAAATCAAACAAGTGCAATCAGCTCGCATGAAATCACAATACAACTTTACAAATGGTTGTGTCGCAACAGATGAAGCGAAACAAATGAACTTCATCTTAATCCACCCATCTTGTGAAGTTGCTCGTGAAAAATACTCTTACATCAAAGTATTTACACCAGGGCATGACTCACGTACAGCTGATAACTATTTGCTCCAATCTCGCTTCTACATGGATGCATTCTTGATCAAGAATAAAGCAGCTGGTATCTTTATCAACGCGACAGCGTAAGAAAGGATGGTGTAGTATATGGTATTAAAAGCAATTAAAGGAGCTCGAGTCTATGATATCGATGAGTCAGCGATCAATGATTTTGTTGGTCGTGGCTTTGAAGTCTACGAAGATGGTGAATTAAAATATGGTGAATCTGTCGACAAGGTTTCAAAAGAAGAGTACGAAAAAGTTTTGGATGACTTGAAAAAAGCTAATGCTGAAATCAAGAAGCTGAAAGAAGCTAAGGAGTAACAGTCATGTATGCTAGTCCAGATTATTACAAAAAGACGTTTGTTGGTGTGATTTCTGCTGATTCAGAAGTTCTGGCTAGCAAACTTAAATCAGCTTCTGACAAGATTGATATACTTACGTTCAACCGAATCCGTGGCATTGGATTCGACAATCTGACGCCATTTCAGCAGGAAGTTATCCGAAAGGCTTGTTGTCAGATTGTTGATTTTGAGGAGGTTAATGCTGATTTGATAGCTACTACAGTTTCAAACTACAGCATTAATGGTGTGTCAATGCAATTTGGATCAAATTGGAATATTGCTACAGAACAAGGTATTGTTATTTATCGCAAAACCTATGAACTTTTGAAGCAAACAGGATTGACAAGGAGGGTTATTTGATGAAATTTCCACAACTTGTCTTACCTCAATTTTGCCAGACACAAATCACAGTCACAGTCAACCAAGAAGGAGTTTCCGAAGACGGCGAACCTTTAGAGGCGTTCAGAGCTAATCTAAAATGCAATTATCAGGACAGTGTCAAAACAGTTCTAACTGAACAGAAGAAGCTGGTCCAAATTACTGGGTCAGCTTATTTCGTTGGTGATATTGCACCGTATTTGCCTACATTGAGCGGTGGGACTGCAATTGTATTTGGTATTGTCAGGAGGATTGTGGACAGCCGGAAAGCTAGAAATCCAGATGGGACTGTTAACTATACCTACATCGGATTGGAGTGATGCTATGTTTGTGAATTCTACAGTAAAGCTAGATTTTGGCACTATTCGCAAACTGGAAAGGGCTCAAATCATAGCACTGGAACAGACTGCTGAATACCTGCATACAGAAGTTGTGCAGGCGCAGGTAGTGCCTTTTGATAAAGGTGTGTTGCAAGGTGATGCAATGGCTCCAGACTACTCACATTCATCCCAAGGTGTAGTAAGCCTGGTACATTCCACTCCTTACGCAAGACGATTGTACTTTCATCCTGAATATCAATTCCAGACGAAAGAAAATCCTCATGCAAAAGGAAAGTGGTTTGAGGACTGGGCTGATGGTGGCAAGAAGTCACACAAAATAAAACAAGCCTACGGGCGACTTTACAAACAAATCACGGGGGTTTAAGCATGATTACACTAGCTGAAGTCCGTGACTGGATTAAAACATTTAATGCAGCTAACAACTACTACATTGGCAAGATCGATAATAAGCAAGAAAATAGTATAGGCATTTACCAACGAAAGACAATCGATGGTCCTCGGGTAGCAATCGGAGGCAGATTACTGGCAAGCTATGATGTCAAATCAATCAGCATCTTAATTCACTGGAACAAGAATGCGAATGAGACCGAGAAGCGTGCTCAGTACCTCTACAATCGTCTGTTTGAGGCTGAATCGGTTGTTATCAGTGGAACACCTATTAAGATGATTTCCTTGTTACAGAACGAGCCTGTGGACGTAGGAACAGATGATAATAACGTGTATGAGCGTGTTATCGAGCTTGATTTATATTACGAAAGAGAGGGCAACTAATGGCTCAGAAAACTGGGGTATTCCCCGTATATGAAAACCAGTTCCAAGTAAATAAAGGAACTGCAGGAGTTGAATCACTTGTTGATATTGCAGACATGGAATCATTCTCAGTATCATTTGACAATGGTGTTGAAGAATGGAAACCATTTGACCAAAAAGGTTGGACACGTCGTTTGATGACTGCGAAGTCAGTTACAATTTCTGTTTCTGGTAAACGAAACGTAGGTGATGCAGGTAACGACTACATTGCAGGTCTTGCGTTTAAAAATGGTCGCGATTCTGAAGCGGACTTCCAATGGACTTTCCCAGATGGAACCAAAATCAAATTTAAAGACGCGGTTATCAATCTTAAGGACTTTATCTCGGGGGATTCAACAGGTGTTGCACCATTGTCATTTGACGTCATGTCAAATGGTAAACCGGAAGTGGTGCCAGCGGGTTAATTTAGAGGGTTTCGACCCTCTTTTTATTTTAAGGAGGAAATATGGCTGAAGCTGAAGAAACCAACGCAATAGCAACCATAGCTTTTATTGATATCGATACAGGTATCGAATATAAGGCTGGAGATACCGTTGATTTAAGCGGTAAGTCCAAAGAGCGAATCGAAGCTATGGCAAGCAAAGAAAATCGAACTGGTCAAGTACTGATCAACATTTTATCTGAAGAAAAGGAATTTGAATAATGGCAAAAGTAATTGATATTACAGAAAAACTTAATTTTGAAGAAAATCCAAAATTGAAAATTAAAGATGCTGAAATTGAAGTCAATACAGATGCAACAACTGTACTGACTCTGATGCAGACTATCGGTGATGAAGAAGGTACTCCATCTGCAAAAAAAATGATGGAAATGTTTGAGCTAATATTCCCTGAAAATAGTCGAAAAACACTTGATGAAATGCGTTTGAATTTTGCTGATTTAACTACAATTATTGAAGCAGCGATGACATTGGTCATGGGTGAAGAAGAAGCGGGAGAACAGTGAGCCATACTATGACCTATTTGAGGATTTCGATTTAATCGTCAGTTCTCTCAGGACACAGTATGGCTTATCTGTATACTCTAATGAATTTAAGAATATGAAGTGGAAAGAGTTCAAGGCTCTCTTAGCTGGTTTGTCTGGAGAAACACCGCTTGGTCGAATTGTCCAAATTCGAAGCGAAGATGACCCTAAAATGCTAGAGGTATTTTCAGAAGGACAGCACCGTATTCGCAACGAATGGAGATTGAGACTTGCCAAAGAGAAAACAGAACAAGATTTGACTCAAGTTCTTGAAGAATTAAAACAAGCCTTTGTTGAGATGGCTAAGTAGGAGGTGATAGCTATTGGCACAAACAGTTGGCCAGATTGGTCTTGACCTTGTTGTCAACGACAAACAATTTAAAGGGCAGATGAGTGGCTTGCAAGGAATGGCGACGAAAGCTGCCAAGATGCTTGCAGGAGCATTTGCAATCAAGAAACTTGTTGATTTCGGAGCTCAAGCTATCAAGCTCGGCTCAGATCTCAACGAAGTACAAAACGTTGTTGACGTTGCTTTCCCACGCATGAGCAAGCAAGTTGATGACTTTGCAAAACAAGCTATGTATACCTCTGGGTTATCAGAGACCATGGCAAAACGATACACCGGTACATTCGGTGCGATGACTAAAGCTTTTGGTTTTAACGAACAAAAAGCTTACGAGATGTCGACAGCCTTAACTAGTTTAGCGGGCGATGTGGCATCTTTTTACAACATTAGTCAAGATGAAGCCTACACAAAGTTGAAATCAGTCTTTACTGGTGAAACAGAGACGCTTAAAGATTTAGGTGTGGTCATGACTCAATCAGCACTTGATGCCTATGCAATGGCTAATGGCTTTGGGAAGACGACACAAGAAATGTCTGAGGCTGAAAAAGTTGCTTTGCGGTTCGCATTTGTAACAGACAAGCTTTCACTGGCTAGTGGCGACTTCGCTAGGACATCGGATAGCTGGGCCAATCAAGTCAGGATCATGAAGCTACAGTTCGAAAGCTTTATGGCAAGCGTCGGAGTTGGCTTGATTAACATTTTTACCCCAGTTATCAAAGTCATTAACTTTTTGCTCAGCAAATTGCTGACAGTAGGTAATGCTTTTAAAGCATTGACAGAACTATTTACTGGCAAGAAGTCTATGAAAGGCTCCGGTATCCAAGAGACAGCTGATGCAGTTGGTAATTTAGGAGAGGCTTCTGATGGTGCAGCAGGAGGAGCTGGCAATTTAGGAAAAGCCGCTAAAGGAGCCGGCAAGGCTGCGGACGGAGCTGGTAAAGCAGCTAAGAAAGCTGCTCAAGAAATGAAATCTCTCATGGGATTTGACCAAATCAATAAACTATCTGACTCATCCGATAGCGGAGATGGTGGTGGAGATTCCAGTGGCGGTCCTGATGGTTCAGGCGTCGGAGGTGGTGGAACACCTAAAGGCGCTGAAGTCGACATGGGAAAAATTGCTGAAGGTGGGAATCAATTAGACGGTCTGTTTGATGGATTATTTAAACGATTGCTTGAACTCGTCAAATTGTTTCAGGACGGTTTCAATGCTTCATTTAGATTTGATGGTGTTGAACGCCTTCAGAGTGCTTTAAAACGAATCGGTGAATTACTACAAGAGATTTTTACAGATCCAAAAGTTGTTGCTTCTTTTCAAACTATGCTTGATAAGATAGCTTATGCTCTAGGGCAGTTTACTGGCTCGATGGGGACTGTTGCTATCGGGATAGGAGTCTTTATAGCTGAAAGTATAGCTAATGGCTTAGAACGCCAAAAAGAGCATATTAAAGGCGCTTTAGTATCCCTATTTACGAATATAGGTGGCATTGCAGAATCAGCTGGAAATATCGTCCAGATTTTATCAAATGCATTCTATGACGTTATCACATCGTCTGGAGTAGTAAGAATTGGCAGTGCGATTGTATCTGCAATTTTAAGTATTGGTTCAACGATTATTGATGTTGGTAGTAGCTTAGGTCGGGACCTTATGAAAGGATTAGAGATAATCGTTTCGGATAATGCCCCTGGATTAGTTAAGTTTTTAGCTGGTGCATTAGAGAAGTTAGCACCATTGTTTGAAACAATTGCAAAAGCTGTTGATGAATTAGGGAATATAATTAAGCGTAACTATGACAATGTTGTTAGTCCGTTTATTATTGGTTTTTCTAAAGGATTATCTAAGTTAATCGGACCTATCACTGCATTTGCTACGGTATGGAAAACAATAGAATTCGCTTCAATGATAGAACAAGCCGGCGGACTTTCGGCTGTTTTTGCTAATGTTAAGACTGCATTCGATAATGTTGGAACAGCAATTCATGCCGTAACAATTGCTAAAGTAAAAGATATTGCAGAAACTGCCATCCTAAACGCAATGTATGCAAAGGATTTTGTGGTTAATACAGCAACATTGATTGCCGAAAAAGGTCGAGAGGTGATTGCTTGGGGATTGAGTACTGCGGCTAAAGTTGCTGATACTTCAGCTAGTTTTGCAGCAACCGCAGGAACAACAGCATTGAGCGCTGCGACGTGGGCACTCAATGCAGCAATGGCAGTATTGACAAGCCCAATAACCCTAGTCGTTGGAGCAGTGATTGCCTTAGTTAGTGTTGGAGTACTACTCTATCAAAACTGGGATATTATCAAAGCAAAATGTATTGAGATCTGGGGTGCTGTCCAAGAATGGTTTAATCAGGTTTGCACTAATATTGCGAACTTTTTTAGTAATTTGTGGACAAAGACCAAAGAAGTGTTTGCCCCTGTTTCTCAATGGTTCAAGGACAAGTTTAAACAAGCCTGGGATGCCATTGTTGCTATCTTTACCGGTATTGGTTCTTGGTTTTCTCAACGATACAATGAGTTAAAAAGCAATCTTGCTTCTATTCCTGATTGGTTCAAAGACAAATTCCGTAACGCGTGGGCAGGGTTGACAGGTATCTTCAATCCTATTGCAAGTTGGTTTGCAGGGAAGTGGAGTAATATCCAATCTGCTCTTGCTAGCATACCAGGGTGGTTTTCTTCAAAATTCCACGAAGCATATAACAATGTCAAGAATGCATTTACGGGCATTATCGGGTTCTTTAGCGGACTTTGGGAGCAAATACGCTCAACGTTTACTCACGTTGGAACCATGGTTGGAAGCGCCATTGGTGGTGCTGTACGTAGCGTTATTAACGGGGTACTAGGGACGGTGGAAAGCACAATTAATAGTGGTATCGGATTGCTTAATAGTGCTGTTGGCGTGATTAATAAATTACCTGGTGTAAGTATCGGTGGCTTTAGTTACATTGGACTACCTCGACTTGCTCAAGGTGGATTTGTTAAGGCCAATACACCACAAATTGCCATGATTGGTGACAACAAGCATTACGGTGAGATTGTTGCTCCGGAAAATAAAATGCTTGAAATGGCACGTCGTGCAGCGGAATTGTCAAATAATGGCGGTGGGCCAGAAGTTCTAGCCTTACTGACACAGTTGTTGCAAGCGGTTCGTGCTCTTGATTTGACAATTGATGGTGATAAAATCACCAAGAAGATTGTAGATAAAATCAATGAAATTGCAATTAAAACAGGGGAATCCCCCCTCATGATTTAGGAGGTATGCATGAGTGAAATATCAGTAGGTGGAGTAGCTCTTGCTTCTCCAGTTGAAATCAGCATCAATAATGAGATTATCTGGTCATCTTCTACGGGTCGTAGTGCTAGTGGATTGATGACGGGTGACGTCATTGCAGAAAAACGTACATTCTCCATCAAATGGGGAATTATCACAGAAGCAGAAAGAAATCTTATCAAGTCTAAATTGGTAGCCGGATTTTTTACTGCAAACATTTTAGGACAGTCTATCACTGGTTATCGCGGAACTATTACAGAGACAGTAATGGGGCGTCTGAGTGACGGTGTGACCTATTACAACGGCTTATCTGTATCTATTATCGAGCAGTAGGAGGAATTATGCTAGAAGTAACATCGGATTATATCAAAGCAATAGAGAACCATCTGCGCGTGTTTGAGGCTAACTTTGACTTAAATGGTAAGAGATACACAAAAACCAAAATTGCATCAGCTACTTACGACAGTTCCATCGGTAATAGTAATGATTTTACAATTGGTGGTGGGTACATCAATAGTCTAGAAATTGAAATTAAAGAGATTATTGAAGGTCTGCAAGAAATGATGCCGGCAACAATGTCGGTAGCTATTGCGGGTAAAACCGTCCCACTTGGCAAGTTTTTTGTCACCGAGGTCAAGCTAAATCGTAATGATAAAAAGACAAAAATTAAGTTACAGGATGAGTTTGTTAGATTGTCTGGTGCTTATGATAGTCAGCTTACTTATCCAGCTTATACAAGGGATATTTTAGCAGAAATCGTGAGACTGACAGGTATTACGACAGATACTAATATCCAATTAGTAAATGATCAAGTTGCGAAGAAACTAGAAAAAACAAGTTATCGTGAGGCCTTAGTTTACTTGGCGCAATTATCAGGGAGCTTTGTTAGATTTAACCGTAATGGGAAGCTTGATTTTATCAAGTTAAAGACAACATCAAGACATATTACCAAAGATATGTACAAACCTGGCGGATTAGAACGTGATGAGATACCTTACAGGTTGAAAGGTATTGAGTGCGAATCTGCTGATAAGGTTGTGTATAAATCAGGATTGTCCACAGGTAATATCATGAAGTTAAAAAATCCATGGGTTACACAAGAAATTCTGGATCGCGTCTTCAACGAATACCGTGATTTTAACTTTTATCCATATACGCTCTCATGGCGAGGCGATATGGCCATGGAATCCGGTGACTGGGTTACAGTACACTGGGATGAAAATATCTATTTTGACATTCCAATGCTGTCCTACAAACTTTCGTTTGATGGTGGTTTATCTGCCCATAGTAGTGGAAATGCTTCTGGAGTTGCACAAGGTACTTATAAATATAAGGGGACCATACAACGTCAAATTGAGTATTTGGACGAACTTATCACTAAACAAGGTAGTATGTACCTTGATACATCAAGCCCTACCCAACCCAAAAATGGAGATATATGGTTTAAACCTAATGGTGGCTATGTTGAAATGTGGGAGCGTGTAGAAGGTTCATGGGTCAAAAAGGCAGACAGCGCTAATGTCGGAGAAATTGTCGATACGATAACCACTGACGAATTGCTAGCAAAAAAAGTCTCTGCAGCAATTGGTAATTACATTACATTAAATGCCAAAAATATTACTGCTGGAGATCTGGATTTAGCACGATTGCGAATCATGAATGGTTTACAAGAGATTGTTTCTGTGCGCGACGGCAAAGTTGTGATGAACGTTGATAAACTCACTATCACCACTCAAGATGTAGCAACGAAAGAAGATCTAAAAAAAATTGAACTGACTCCTGGACCGAAAGGTCCTCAAGGAGCTAAAGGTGACCCTGGACCAAAAGGTGACCCTGGACCAAAAGGTGACCGAGGAGAAAAGGGAGCTTTAGATGAAAAACAACTAAAAGAAATTAGGACCAGCATTGACTCAAAAGCTGACCAATCACTGACTCAAGAGCAATTAAATGCGCTAGCTGAGAAAACTCAACTTCATGACATAGAATTAAAAGCTAAAGCGACAATGGATCAGTTCAGTGATTTAGAAAAAGCCTATAATGCTTTGGTAAAATCAAATGCAGACAGTCAAAAAAAATCTGAATCTGATTTAATCGAAGCAGGCAGGAGAATTGAGTTTTTAACAATAGAATTTGGTGGCTTGAAAGAGCTGAAAAAGTTCATTGATACCTATATGAGTGCTTCAAATGAGGGATTAATTATTGGAAAGAACGATGCTAGTTCATCAATAAAGGTTAGTCATGATAGGATTTCCATGTTTTCTGCAGGTAAGGAAGTAATGTATATTAGCCAAGGAGTGATTAATATTGACAACGGGATTTTTACCGCGTCAATTCAAATCGGACGCTTTAGAACAGAACAGTATTATCTTGATAAAGATGTGAATGTTGTTCGATATGTAGGAGGTTAAAAAGAGGAAAATGACTAAATTTATCAATTCTAGTGGTCCATTGCACTTGAATATTTATATTGAACAGGTTAGTCAGGATATTGCTAACAACTCTTCTCGAGTTAGATGGAGAGCTACCGTTGACCGTGATGGAGGATATAGAACATGGAACGCAGAAAATGGAAGTGTTCTTTCAGTCTGGTTAAATGGTTCTAGTGTATATAAGAGCAATTTAAGTTTCGAAACTGAGGGGCAAGAAACTACTCTAGCAAGTGGAGAAGCTACAATTCCTCATGACAGTGACGGAACAAAGACCATGTCGGTCTGGGCATCTTTTGACCCCAATAACGGAGTTCATGGAAACATTACAATTTCGACGAATTATACATTCGACAAAATTCCTAGGTCTACGCAAATTTCTAGCTTAGAGGGGAATCGAAATTTAGGGTCACTTCATACCGTCATATTTAATCGAAAAGTGAACTCCTTTACTCATCAGGTCTGGTATAGAGTTTTTGGAAGCGATTGGATAGACTTGGGGAAGAACCATACTACTAGCGTTTCCTTTACTCCATCTTTAGATTTTGCTCGACACTTACCTAAATCTAGTTCAGGGCTAATGGACATCTGTGTTCGAACATATAATGGGTCTACCCAAATTGGAAGCGATGTGTACTCCAATGGATGGCACTTTAAAATCCCAGACAGTGTAAAACCTACCTTCACAGGTCTTTCATTAACTGACATGAATACGGTCGCAAGACAGTTTTTGAGTGGAAATGACTTTTTACAAATAATTTCAGATATCCAAGTAAACTTCAACAATGCGTCTGGCGCCTATGGATCTACTATTACAGGATATCGAGCTGAAATTGTTAATAAAAAAATGGTCGTAACTAAAAACGGTGGTAGTTTTGGTATCATGAATTTTAGCGGTTTAGCAACCATTCGAGCTTATGTTGTCGATAGTCGGGGTAAACAATCAGATACTAAAGATATTACTATCAACGTGATTGAGTATTATGCCCCCTCATTTAGCTTCTCCGCACTTAGAACTAGAGGCAATCCAAATACATTGCAAGTGTTAAGAAATGCCCGAATAGCCCCTATAATGCAGTCAGGAAAGCAAAGAAATGTAATGTCCTTAACTTTCAAAGTCTCTCAGATAGGTAATGAGAATTTCACGGATGATAATGGTAGTGCATCTGGTAATTTTACAAGTGTTCATACATTGACTAATTCAGCTGCTAACATGGCGGGGAATTATCCATCGAATAAATCCTTTGTGATTATTGGTAAGCTTGAGGACAAGTTTACAAGCGTTGAATTTTCAGCTACTGTTGCAACTGAAAGCGTAGTAATGTCCTATGATAAGAACGGGCGTGTAGGCATCGGTAAGGTTGCTGAATTTGGGAAACCAGGTTCTTTAGATGTTCTAGGTGATATCTACGCAGACAACAAGCCCATTCAGCAACATCAGCTGACAAAAAATGGAGGAAACTCCTTGAGCGCTGAAATTGATTGGAACAACTACACAGATTCAGGTCAATACATGGGTTATAATCTATCAAACTCTCCTCAAGGGGGCAATGGTTGGAAACATGTGCAGGTCTTTAAGCACAATGATAACTGGGTAGTGCAAGTAGCTTATGATTTCGGAGGCAAGATAGGAGCTATCAGGGCTAAAGTAAACGGAGTATGGAATGCTTGGAAGTATCTCGCTACCAAAGATGATATTTCAATGATGATCACTTCAACTAACTGGCAAAATGCCAATTTACAAAATGGGTGGAGTCATCATAGAGATTATGAAAATGTTCAATTTTCAAAAACATTTGACGGTATTGTTTTTTTAAAAGGTACTTGTAAAGGCGGAAAGACTACCCGTGAGTCAATTATCTTTACTTTGCCTGAAAATTTCAGACCATCCACAATATTGTATAAGACCGCACTAAATAATGATTATGGTTCTGCGGTTATCGGAATCTATCCGAGCGGTGACGTAGCTGTTAAGAGGAACGTTGACGCTACATGGCTCAACTTTGACAACATATCATTCAAAATTTAAGGAGGAAATATGAAATTAGAGTACGGGACAAAGTCCCAAGAATTTGATGCAAGCGGAACAGCATCAGCTACAAAGGTCACACTTGTTAATTCAGACGGTGCTATCGTACCTATCATGCTACCAGCTGACAAAATCAGCCTATCAAATAGCGAACTTTTTGAGTTAGCTCTTGAGGTTCTTTATCAAGAGAATTTCCCAAATCGTGCGGAAACCGAAAAATTCAACAAGGTAGATGAGCAAATTCAGAAAAACAAAGAGATGACCGCTAAGATGGAGCAGGCTACTACTGAAAACAAGGAAAATCTTGACACGGTATCATCTATCACTGAGATTCTGATCGCTTTGGCTATTCCTCAAAATGGAGGCATGCCTACTCATGCTTACAACAAGGTTGCTGGGTTCATCAAGCCACTTGTCAAGAGCACTCGCTATGCAAATGGCGACATCGTAGCTATGCCTTACCACTACATGAACTTATTGAACATCTGAAGAATCTTTCATCCAGTCCTTACATTCATATCTTTTTTTGGCTGATGATTTTAGATATTATCACAGGATATGTCAAGGCGTTTAAAACCAAGCGATTTGATAGTAAGATTGGCACTATGGGATTGATTCGTCATTTCGTAGTATTCACAGTCATCTTACTTGTTGCGATGTATGCTCGTTCGCTTGGCGTTCGTCCGTTAGGAATTACCTGGACGATGTTCTTCATTGCTAACTATCTAGGCTCGGTACTTGAGAACTGGGAAGCGATTGGTTGGGCGTTCCCTGAGTTTTTAAAACCGTACATCAACCAAATCAAGAAAGACAATGCTAGAAAGCTAGGTCAATTATTAGTAAATATTGACCAGAAAGATAAATTTGACGAAAAGGAGAAATAACATGAATCAAATCACAGAAATCATCACAAACGGAGCAGTCAGCATCCTAGTCATTTTAGCAGGGATAACAGTTAAGGCAGTCAAGGACTACTTGGTTCAAAAAGGTGGAGAAAAGGCCATCAAAATCGTTGAAATCTTGGCCAAAAATGCGGTCAATGCGGTGGAGCAAGTCGCCTCAGAAACTGGCTATAAGGGCGAAGAAAAGCTGGAGCAAGCTCGTGATAAAGTCCGAGCTGAGCTTACAAAATACAACATCAACATGACTGACAAGGACTTAGATACATTCGTAGAATCAGCAGTGAAGCAGATGAATGACGCTTGGAAAGGAGACGATGCTAATGTCTAAGAAACAAGATATGATTAACGATCTCATCGCTCATGCGGATTCAGGGACTGGGGTAGATTACGACGGAATGTACGGCTACCAATGTGCAGATGTGACTTGCTACGGTATCTACGAGTATTTCGGTACTCGTCTATGGGGGAACGCTATCGACTTGCTACGGTCCGCAGCATCAGCAGGCTTACAAGTTGTATATGGAGCTCAATATCCAAAAGCTGGTTGGTTCTTCGTTAAGAACTTTGTGGCAGGCGATGGAGTGAATTATGGGCACACTGGTCTTGTCTATGAGGACTCTGACGGATCTACAATCAAGACGATTGAGCAAAATATTGACGGGAACGCTGATTTCTTAGAAGTCGGTGGTCCTTGTCGATATAACGAGCGCTCTGTCGATGAAATCGTTGGGTATATCGTGCCGCCTGAAGAGGATGAATCAGGCTGGCAGCATGATGACACTGGTTGGTGGTGGCGTCGTAAAGACGGCTCATATCCAGTCTCAAGATTTGAATCAATAGAGGGCAATTGGTTCTACTTTGATGAATCAGGTTATATGTATGCCAATCGCTGGTTGAAACATACTGACGGACATTGGTACTGGTTCGACTCTAGTGGATATATGGCCACGTCTTGGAAGAAAATTGCTGGTTTATGGTACTACTTCAACCGTGACGGCGCTATGCAGACAGGTTGGGTTAAATACTACGAGAAGTGGTATTACCTAGATGCCGTCAATGGCGATATGAAATCGAACACATTTGTGCCTTACAATGGAGGATACTATCTGCTTCTTCCAGATGGTCGCTTGGCTGACAAGGCTGCATTTACTGTGGAGCCTGATGGGCTCATAACTACGAAATAAAAACAGAAAGACTTTCAAATTAGATTACACCAACCGCAGGCAATAGCTTGCGGTTTTTTTGTTTGGCCTGAAATACGCTTGATAATCGCTTGAAGTACCTGAAAATCCTTTATAGATAGAGGGTTAGGAGCACTCTTTTTCGCTTGAATATCTTTATTTTGTTCTGAAGTTTTGAAAAAAGTGAGGGAGCAAAAAAGGGGCAAAAATGTCGTAAACCTCTGTAAAACGATGTAGAAAATCAACTTTACCCTCGCTTTAACTCTCTAAATTTCAACGTATTGTGAAACAGTGTAAACTATAGTATCGCCTATAACTGTTGTGTGCTCTTTTTTCGTGCTTTTTCCGAATAAATAAGATAGAATAATCTAGAATAAATGATAATAGAAAAGAGAAAATTATGAAAATTCGTGGTTTTGAATTGGTTT
>QWCL01000092.1_pt1 | contig 38829 bp, 26 predicted proteins | sample 1972551 | NCBI WGS metagenome assembly QWCL01 (sample SAMN09866709, study PRJNA288562) | Human oral metagenome isolate term2_saliva, whole genome shotgun sequencing... | isolation source: mouth | host: Homo sapiens | place: USA: California
CGCCCTCGGATTCCGCAACCTCACCAACTACATCGCCCGCTGCCTCCTCGAAACCGGAGGATTCAGACCCCAACTACACCCTCAATTATGAAGAGCCGGTTTGCTGACTCGGTTGGTCTGTCCGGTGGGGCCTGGTGTCGCCTCGCCGGTTCAGGCCGGCTCTGTCCAGCCATCGGGTCACGGTACGCACCGACACCACTGTCCCGCGCACAGCCAGCTCGTGGCTGATGCGGCGGGCGGACCACTTGTGAGTACGGCGCCAGTGCTCGATGAGGTCCACCGTCTCGGTACTGGTGCGGGTGGGCCGGACAATCGGGGCGCTGGAACGGTCCTCAAGCTCCGAGATTCCTCCTTGGCGGTAACGAGCGACCCACTTCGACACCCGTGGCACGAGCGATACCGGCTTCAGCCGCTACATGAGCGATGGGGTGACCGGCCTGGACGCGCATCACGAGCCGGTAGCGGCCCTGAGGCGTCAAAGGAGCGTTACGGTGGGTCATGGCAGCGGGGCTTTCTCCTGTCGGAAGGATGATTCAGCACCACCCATCCTGACAGCCCAGGCCCCGCTGCCCCCAACGCCCCATGACTACAACCTCATGACCCAGAACAACTAGGTCCTATGGGGTAGTGAGAGTAAACCCTGTTTCTGGGCTTAATTTCAACAGCCCTACTTCGCAAGGAACATCGAAGTCGGAAACTGATTCTCCGTCGTTTAAGAAAATGATGCGCTTCCCGCACTTATATGCATACCCGACTTCGAGGGCAGTTTTGGTGCCAACATAGTTTTCGAAGTTGCATACAATCACCGCGTCTGAGTTGTCTATAGCTTTAAGATGTAGTGATTCCACCGACCAGGTACAATTATTAATTATTTTATCATCTTCGAACAATAAAAAACCATTAATTGACCCCGACACGTTCGTATTACCGGGACTCAGTACATTTATACCTAAAGATGATAAACTCGACGAAATGTTTTCGATCTTATCTAAATGCCGGTTAAAACTCCCGCATAAAACCACATCTTTAGCCTCTCGCAAAACAACACCGTCGACTAGGTTGGAATCAGACGGAACTACCACGTTAACAGAATAATGTTGACAGATTGCTTGTGCGAGCGCCGAGCATGCGCGTGCACCATTCATCCATGACGGGTTGTCAGGCATCAAAGCCTTTAAATCTTTTAAGGAAACATCTTGAAATATACTCCTATTATTTTCCACGTACTTGGAGAGTGTGATCATACTAGGATGAGCGTCGTCGGCAAACAACTTATTATCTTCGAGTGCATATTCCGCCAACTTCATATAGTTTAACTCGCCACCAGTGTATATCGCAAAGTAGCATCGATTAGACGTATGCGGCAAAGAACTACGAATGTCAGTCGTAATCTTCTCTAAGGAGCAACGACTTAACTCGTCGTTTATCCCGTCATACTGACTAATTACAGTACCAACGCCAATCTGCAGTAATTCTCTCGCAACAATTTTCCGATTCTGGTAGAAAACGAGTTCTGTAGTCTTCCCTCCGATGTTAATTACCATGAAAGGAAGGTCGCTATCGCACCTGTCCGTCCAGGCTGTTTCTAAATAGTATTCTTCTAAGTCGTGCGAAACAATATTAAAATACAGCTTTGTGCGACTATAAAAATCTTCGATAAAATCTTGTCGATTAGAGAGTTCCCTAAAAATTCCAGTCGCGAAGATTTTCGTATTTGTTTTATCCAACAATTCGTAATCTGATGCGGCAGAGTTGAAGAAGTTGATTAGATTTGAGTAGTTTTGGCTAGACAACTCGTGTGAAGGATAGAATTGATCCTTAAATGAAAATGTCTGGGTTCTAATCAGCCGTAATTTCTCGGACTCATATTCATACATTTTGATGGTGGATGAGCCAACGTCGAATAGATACTTCATTTTCGCACTCCTTATGTCAGTATTAAACTTTGTCAATAGTCATGATAGCATGAAAACTAAATTAAATCTTCCACCGACCCCCAGTGTTCATAAGGAATGAAATCAAGACTTGTGTCTTCAGGAGGATCTGACCAGAATGCAATTGTTTTCATTAGCGCGTACGCATAATAGATCTCCCTTTTGGTTGAGTCTCCAATGTATCCATCTTCTGCATTGCTGATGAAAAGAACATCACATTCGTCGATTGCTTTTAGATGCTCGTATTCGCTGTCCGAAGTAATAGGGGACGCCAGTTCATTCCCGATTACTCTTGGGCTAAGAACATTAGCACCAATCTTTTTGATCAGACGGTGAGCCTCTAGCATATGTTTCTCACGTCCATTATGGGTGCTGCCACTGATGACCACGTTAAAGATGTATGCATTAATAGGGCTCCCGTGTATGGTGAGGTCATCTCTGGGGATAACACGTTTGTTTCCCAGTATATCTAAGAGTGTTTCTATTAGTATATGCCCATACCGAAAATCATACAGACGCTTTATCGCTGGTTCGCTGGCTTTCGGATAATGTTGACGTAGACTCGATTCGTAATCAACATAGAAAAGAAACTTTCTATTATCTTCTCGATATTTTTGATGCGTGAGTGATAGATGCCCGTGCACGTCCTTCAATGCATAACCGGTGTCTCGCATGAAGGTTAGCTCACCCTTCAGAATGATTGCCTTATCGGCATGCAGCCCATTGAGTCTATTGCCGATGCGTTTCCTAATATAATTCTTTATGTCAAGAACGTCTTGTTTGGACCACGCCCGGACTAAGTTCTTTCCTTTCACATAGTTTTCAATGTCGTTTAATGGCAAATCTAAAATATAATTATTGAACTCACCATTTTCATAAAGCATAATTTCGACACCAGGTGAACCGATTGTGACTATTGCTGTCCCGCTTTCTATACTCCCGCTAAATAGTCTTCTTAGGTTATCCTCAGTTTGAGCTTTCGATAAAAGATTGAAATATAGCTTAGTTTTTTGGTAAAATCTTCTTATAAAGTCTCGTTTAACGCTACTGTCGTCAAACTTTCTAAAAATCTCCTCGAAGCGCGAGTTAACAAATACCTTCTGAAGTTTTTGTGAAACTCCTGACTCCATTTCGGGGAGTATTTTCGTCTTTACGGTATCGATGATTCCATTGAGATAGTTGTCGTCAGTAGTGTCGGTAATGTCGTAGGGTGAAATTTTTAGTTCTCGCAACGTTTGATCACTTAGAATTGAAAATAGTCGACATGAGGTCGTGCCGATATAGACTAGGTAACCTTGAACTGAAGGCGTATGCATGGAATCTTCAATAATTACTTCCTTGCTTTGGCTAGCTTTAGGTAGTTTAGAAAATGCATCCTTTTGGTTGAACATATACTCAATTAAGGATGCAGCTGACTCGGCTGCGATCTTTTGATCTACCGCTTTGTTCGGGTTGTTCTTGTTTTCTCCCCAATCGCAAATTGCTTTAACTACAATCCATTCTGAGATTCCACGGTCTCGGCAAACAGCGTAAGCTCCCCGTCCTTCCATCTCTCCTCCGATGGCGCGGGGGTATCGGGCAAACAGCTCCTTCTTAAACTCTGCGCTGTCGATTACTTTGTCTCCTGACAGGATGATTCCACAAAGGCATTTAGCTTCGGAATCGCCGACATTATGGTGCCATGATTTCGAGTACTCGTAGAACGCTGCATATAGTTTAGGACCAGCGTCAGCTATGGAACCGTTAGATTGAAACCCCTCAGGAGTTACTTTCCCAATTTCGTAGTCTGCAATTTTTTCAGAAATAAGTACGTCGCCAATTTTTTGACTGCCTTGCGAGTTTCCATCCTTGCCGAATGCGATACCGACTAGTATCACGGCATCGGGGCTGCAGAAATTGATTGCTTTATATATGGAAAGGATTGCTGAACCTGATTGCGCTGATCCTTGTTGCTGTAGTTCTACGTGGACGACTTGGTAGCATCCGAACTTTCCGATGTTGTAGTATTGCGTATCTTGAGGGTCTTTGGACTGAGTGCGTTCGTGTTTAAAACTTTCACAATTGAGAATAGCTTTGGTTTCGTTCTCATTAGCAGTGATGAGAAGAAATTGTGTCTTCATTTCCGGTGTGTTCATTTCCGGTATGTTCATTTCCGGATTTCCTCCTTTGTGTCGACTGTGGTTTTTCTGGATGTCAAATGTCACTCTGCGGCGATTGATATGTCAATATAATCTGAGGGGGTATGCTGGATGAATCGGTAGGCGTGGCGCATATCTATTCCCTGTCGGTTCGACTGTCGTAATTTTAGCACTGTGCTTCCTCATCCCTAGCTACCTCCACCATCACGATGGTGCGGTAGGTGGTCATGCGGGTGTGGAGGCCGGGGGTGCGGCTGCGGGCTCGCACGGAGCACCCCGCCAAGCTCAATGCGGTGCGGCGGCCCTGGCGGGCGGGGTTGGAGCTTGGCGCGGTGGAGATTGTGGTGATGGCGGGTTGGCCTATTGGTGAGCTGCCCTTGCCGCTGCTGGGTAGTGGGCACCCGCGCCAGATTGCCCCGCCGCCGGAGGCGGCGTCTGGGTCGTCCCAGCGCGTCGTTGGGACGGGTGCGGTGCCAGGAGAGACCGGGCTCGTACGCCTGCCAATTGCTGACGCCGTCTACCACACGCATTTGCTGGGGCCGACGGGGGTGGGTAAGTCGACGGTGCTGCTGTCGTTGGCGCTGGCTGATGCGGCTGAGGGCCGGGGCCTGCTCCTGCTTGACCCCAAGGGCGATCTGGCGACGGACTTCGTAGCGCGCCTGCCCGAGGAGCGGGTGGGTGATGTGGTGGTGCTGGATCCGACCAATCCCTGCCCGGTGGGGTTCAACCCGCTCGCCGGGCCGCCGGAGCTGGCGGTGGTGACGGCGGAGGCGGTACTGGGGGTGCTGGCCGGGCTGTTTCGCGACAGCTGGGGCATCCGCACCGCCGATGTGCTCTCCGCCGCGCTATTGACGTTGGCGCGCATCCCGCAGGCGACGCTGGTGTGGCTGGTGCCGCTGCTGACCAATCCGGCCTTCCGACGCCGGGTGCTGGCACTGGCCCCACCCGATCCTTTGGGCACGGATGTCTTCTGGCAGGGGTACGAGGCCAAGCCGGTGCGGACCCAGGCGGTGGAGGTCGCGCCGGTGCTCAACAAGCTGCGCCAGCTGATGCTGCGCCCAGGCCTGCGGGCGATGCTGGGTTAGGCCCAGCCCCGCTCGCTCGGGGCGGCCTTTCACCTGGCGCATCAGTACCGCGGGCAGCTGAGCACCGAGATGATGCAGGCGGTGGAGAGCAACACGCGCTCCAAGGTGTACTTCGCGTTGTCGGCGACCGATGCGGCTGCAGCGGCTCGATTGGCCCCGGAGCTGGAGGCGGCCGACTTCCAGCTGCTGGCTCAGTACCAGGCCTACGCCCCTGTCATGCACCACGGACACCGCTCGGGCTGGTTCTCCCTGGCCACCCGGCCTGCCCCGCCAGCCGTGCGCGACCCAGCCCTGCTCTACGCCGCCAGCCACGGCCGCTACGGCATACCTGCCGAGCAGACCGAAGCTGAGCTCAGCGCAGCAGACAGAACGCAGATCGAGCACTACCTCCACGACGAGCTGGCTCAGATCGAAGGGGACAAGGTCAAGGCAGTGCGCTCCCTGACGACGCGGCGTACCAACATCGAGGACAGACGACGCCGTCTCCTCCATGCCCACTACGAAGGCGCGGTGCCGCTTGACCTGCTCAAGGAGGAACAGGCTGAGATGTCCGCCGAGCTCAGCCAGATCGAGCGCCAGCTGGCTGCCTACCAGGCCGACGCCGCCGAAGTCCGCCAGCACCTCACCCAAGCCCTTGACCTCCTCGAGGACTGCCACCGCCTCTACACCGCTGCGCCCGCTCACCTGAAGAAGCTGCTCAACCAAGTCTTCTTCGAGCGGGTCTTGGTCAACCCACTGGTCGATGAGGAGGGGCGGGTCATCTTGCCTGACCAAGGCGATGGCGCGACCGACAGCGGCAAGCAGCCAGGCAAGGAGACGGGCGCACACGATGGGCAGGACAGCGCCGGAGAAGAAGGGACTGACGATGCCAGCGGGGGAGGAGTCACTCCGCATCCCGTCAACCTCGCCGACACCGGCTCCGGCACTCGCCTCAGCGCTCTGCTCGTCCCACCCTTCGACCAGCTGGCCAGCCCCAGCTTGCACGCCGCCGCCCATACGCACTACCTGCAGCACCTGGCTCAGCCTGACCCCTCAGCTACACTGCCTGCCGCTGACGCCGCGCTCATGAGCTCCACAACACGAACAACGCCCACCCTGGTGGGTGAGCGTTGTTCATCATCTGGAACCACATCTCAGCCTGTTTCGACTGGGGTGGGTTTGGGTAAAAGTTTGTTGGTACCCCCTGAGGGACTCGAACCCTCGACCTGCGGATTAAAAGTCCGTAGCTCTAACCAACTGAGCTAAGGGGGCAGGCCTGCTCACTGCTGCACGGCTAGCATCTTGCGGATGCGAGCAACGCCTAACGGGCTTTTGGAACGGCCCGCAGCGAACTGACAGCCCCCATCATAGCGGACTTGTTAGCCTACGTCTAAAAGGAGGCATGTATGACCCGCCAATTCCACCGCCCCGTCCTCATGGAACCCGCCGAAGCTGAGCGTTACACCGGCGCTGAAGACACCGCCGCCACTTCCACTCTGGCTCACCAAAGCGCCCAGCTGCTCATTGGTGGCTACCTTGGTGCGGACAGCGACACCACGCTAACCGCCGCTGGGCTGCGCAAAGTTGTGACCTCCCATGGCGTAGATGTGATTGGCGAGCTGTGGGCCACCAGCCCTGCGGGCACCTTACCTGGCGCGCTTTGGCGCCTACTACTGCTACGCGAATGGATTGAGCGCGACCCGGCCCTGGTAGAGTCGCGTTACGCCACAGTAGTAACTATTAACGACGACGCCGCTCAGGCCCGCTTTGAGGCCGCTTTATCTCAGGGGCAGCGGGTAGACAGTGTGGCCCAGGTGCAAACTCAACTAAACGAGCTGCTGCTAGGCGATGCATTCGCTGGCAGCCAACGGACGCCGTCGCGCCGATCCCAGCTGTACCCCACGCTACTAGCCAGCGCCGCCCTGCTAGAACGCCTCAGCCGCGCTAGTGAGCAAGACAGTTGGATTACTGACGAAAACGACCCGCTTTACGACACGGTCACCTCCCGTGCTCGCGCCCTGGCTGCCACCGCCGCAGAGCTACGTGAAGCAGCTACTAAAGCCGCCGTCGGGAAACTGGATTAATCCCCAGGGGCATTAACACCCAAATATCAGTACAATATTGCTGAAAAGATTAACCTCTATCACTGACAGAATACGAGTATGCAAGATCACGCTGCACAGGATGTCGACGTCGAAGAAGCCAAGCGCACCGACGCAGCCATAGCCGCCGTTATTGAAACCGCAGACCCCCGAGATTTCGAGGATGATGCTGGCCCCGCCTATGCGGACGAGGACTTCGAAGAGGAGGCAAGCTCCGACACTGACGCTAGCGGCGTCGAAGCTGCTATCGAAGTGCTTGAAGCTGGCGAGACTGGCGATGAAAAAGCTGTAGAGACTGGCACCTTAAGTGCTGGGCCCGCTAAAAATGCTGCCCCTAAGGGTTCCAAGCGCGCTAAAGCAGCCAAGGCCTCCAACAGCGTAAAGGCTAGTGATGGGTCTGGTTCGGCTAAAGCTGGTAGCGCTAGTGCTGCTGGTGGCGCTGAGGGTAAAGCCGACGGCGCTGGTGCGGGAGCTAAAGTCGACGCCGCCGCTGGCGCCAGTGCTACTGGAACCAAGGGCGCTGCTGGCGCTAAAGGCGCCAAGGTAGACAGTGTAAAGGCGGGCGGTAAAACCGCCGCCAATGACGCTAAAGCTGACGCAGCCAAGCGCGCTGGCGAAGCAAAAGATGCCAAGCCGGGCGCCGTCGTCGCCGCCACCAAAACCGCAGGCAGCACGCAACTAGACGGTGTCAAGCCAGTAGAAGCTGTAGAGGTAGTAGACCCCTCAAGTAAGGAGTACTGGGCGGACATCGACCGCCTGCAAGAAAAACTGCCCGCGCTAGACAAATTCCCCGAGCGTTTCGTAGACCGGGAACTGACCTGGATAGATTTCAACAAGCGCGTGCTGGAACAAGCCCAAGACCGCAACCTGCCAGTACTAACTCGCGCCTGGTTCCTATCTATCTTCTCCTCCAACCTGGACGAGTTCTACATGGTGCGCGTGGCCGGACTAAAGCGACGCATCGCCGCCGGAATCACCCCCGTGCGCGCCTCCGGGCTGGACGCCAAGCAGGTGCTAGAGCTAATTACCTCGCGCGCCAAGAAACTCACCGCTGCCCAAGCCGAGCTATTCCAAAATGACGTACGCCCGGCCATGGCCCAGGCAGGCATCGAAATTACCGACTGGAAATCACTAAACCAGGAAGAACGCGACAAGCTCACCCGCTACTTCCGCTACCGGGTCTATCCGGTGCTGACCCCGCTAGCGGTGGACCCCTCGCACCCCTTCCCCTACATTTCCGGTCTGTCGCTGAACCTGGCGGTTATGCTGCGCAACCCACGCAGCGGCAAAAACCACTTCGCCCGCATCAAACTGCCCGACTCCCTGCCACGATTCGTGCAGGTGCCCGGGCGCGAGCTAACCAACGCTAAACCGCGCAACCTGGCGCTCATCCCGCTTGAGGAAGTCGTGGCCTACCACCTGGACCATCTCTTCCCGGGCATGGAAATCGTGGAGCACCACATCTTCCGCGTCACCCGCAACGAAAACCTCGAAGTTGAAGAGGACGACGCTGAAAACCTGCTCGCCGCCATGGAAAAAGAGCTGGGACGCCGTCGCTTTGGGCGGGTAGTGCGTCTGGAGGTAGAAGACTCCATCAGCGACTTTGTGCGCACCTACCTGGTACGCAAGCTAAACATCACGCAAGAAGACGTGTTTGTCTCGCCCGCGCCACTGAACTTGTCTGACCTGTCCGAAATTCACGACCTGGACATCCCCGAGTTCAAATACAAGCGCTACGTGCCAGTCACCCCGGCCGGGATCAACCCGCGCGAATCGGCGCGGCCCCGCAGCATTTTCGCGGCCATCCGTGAGCACAACATTTTGCTGCACCACCCCTACGACGCCTTCTCAACCAGCGTCCAGGAGTTCATCTCCCAGGCCGCCCACGACCCCAAAGTGCTGGCCATCAAGCAGACCCTGTACCGCACCAGTGGCGACTCGCCCATTGTTGACGCCCTGATTGAGGCTGCTGAACTGGGCAAACAGGTTGTGGCCATTGTGGAAATCAAGGCCCGCTTTGATGAAGAAGCCAATATCGTGTGGGCACGCAAGCTTGAGCGAGCCGGTGTACACGTGGTTTACGGCATGATCGGGCTTAAAACCCACTGCAAGCTGTCACTAGTGGTGCGCCAGGAAACTGACGGCCTGCGCCGCTACTGCCACGTGGGCACGGGCAACTACCACCCCAAGACGGCCCGTGGCTATGAGGACCTGGGCCTGCTGACCTGCGACCGCGACGTCGCCCAAGATCTGACCACGCTGTTCAACCAGCTTTCAGGTTATGCCCCGCGTGCCCGCTTCCGTCGCCTGCTGGTAGCCCCGCGCGGCCTGCGTAACGGGCTGCTGGAACGTATCAAGCGCGAAATCGACAACCACTTGGCTGGGCGTGAAGCCTGGATCAAGATCAAGGTTAACTCCATTGTTGATGAGCGCATTATTGACGCCCTCTACCGGGCCTCGCGTGCGGGCGTGCGCGTTGACCTGGTGGTTCGCGGCATTTGCGGGATCCGCTCTGGGGTTAAAGACCTAAGCGAAAACATTCACGTCACCTCAATCCTGGGCCGCTACCTGGAGCACTCGCGCATCTACGCCTTTGCTAACGACGGCAACCCCGAGATTTTCATTGGTAGCGCTGACCTGATGCACCGCAACCTGGACCGCCGCGTGGAGGCCCTGGTTAAGATCACCCAGCCGGATCTGGTGGAGCGCCTGCATTGGCTGATTGACCTGGAAACCTCCGGCCGCATCAGCGCCTGGCACCTACTTCCTGACGGCACATGGCAGCGGCGCACTCATGACGACGACGGACAGGAGCTTGAGGACGTGCAAAACGTGCTGATGTCCCAGGCCCGGGCCCGGGTTAAATGAGTCTTGTAGCTAAGGCTGGTGCGCGCAGCAAGCAGCAGGCCAAGCAACAAAGCAAGCAACAGACCAGGCGCAGCAAGCTAAGCAAACCGCGTGAGCAAAGCAAACGCGGCAAGCGCTCTAAGAAAAGCTTGCGGATCAAGGCCTCACGCCGCCCGCCGGTGCTAGCCGCCGGCGCGCTGGTGTGGCGCCTTAAAAACGATAAGCTGCAAGTGCTGGTAGTGCACCGACCGCGCTATGACGACTGGTCTTTCCCCAAGGGCAAAGCCGAACCCGGTGAGTCCATGGTGCTCACCGCCATCCGAGAAGTAGCTGAGGAAACCGGCCGCCAGATTGTGCTGGGGCGCTACCTGGGCAAGGCTCGCCGTCGTCTAGTAAGCGGACGCAAAAAACGCACCCTGTACTGGGCGGCCCAGGTATTGCCTGAAGCTGGCCCGGGGGAGGGGCTGCGAGCTGCGGTAAAACCCGCGTCCAAGCGCGAAATCAACAAGGTGCGCTGGTGGAAGGTGGAAAAGGCTGCCCGCAAGCTCACCCACGCTGACGACAAGCGCCTGCTAGCTCGCCTGGTGGACTGGTATGAAAGCGGGCAGCTGCAGGTGCACAGCTTGGTGCTGGTGCGCCACGCCAAGGCGGTTAGCCGCGCCACCTGGGGTTATGGGATTAATAGTGAGATTACCCGGCCTTTGGTGATGGGTCGGGGGCAAGCCCAGGCCCGGGACGTTGCGGCTCTGCTTAGCGCCTATGGGGTAGGGGAACTGGTTTCTTCGCCCTGGAGGCGCTGCGTTGACACCCTGGCGCCCTATGCGCATGGCTGCGGCCTGGATTTGCGCAGTGACGAGGCATTCACCGAGGTCAGTGCATTGATGGCGCCTGAGCTGATGCAGGCTAGTTTCCGGGATCTGCTGGAGCGCGGGTCTGCGCTTGATGGCCCGCCGGAACCTGAGGCTGTGGGGCCGCAGGGCCGCGAGCCTGGGCTTGCACTTGCGGAGCAGCCGGAACCTAGCTATCCGCTGGCGCTGTGTGTGCATAGGCCCTGTTTGCCGCTGCTTTTTGAGACTCTACGTGAATATATGGGCCCTGAATTAACCATCAAACTCCCTGACAGTGATCCTTGGTTGCGTCCAGGCCAGGCGGTAGTGGTGCATTTGCGTCGCCGGCCCGCCTGGGTGCAGTTAGGGGCGACGCCGGAAGGTGGCGTTGAAGCTGGGGGTGGCGGCGACGTCGTTAAGGGCACCCAGATAGTGGCGCTGGAACTGCACTAAGAACTGTACCAAGGCGTGGGAGCCGTACTGATATCCGCCCAGGTGCTAGGCCACGGCTGGCAAGACTAGCGGTGCTAGGTGATGGTGGCCTGCGTGGCTGCCAAGCAGAGCTGGTAAGACTAGCGGCTGTTGGGGTGCGGCCACTAGGCCACGGCCGCCACCACGGTTGCCACCACGGTTGCCAGGATGAGATTGCCGGGATGCGACTGTCGGGGTGTGGTGGCCAGGTGCAGTTACTAGGGTGCGGTTACTTATAAAACCGTCCGTTACTGGGAAGTCGTCCGTTCCCTATAAAACCCCATGGAAAAATCATAGGGAAGGGATGATTTTGCCTGTGTTTGTGTGCCTGTGTTGTAGGTAGCAAAAAGGGGCGTACCAGTTAAAACTGATACGCCCCTTAAAGTTTGCCTGCCTCAGCAGGCCTGGGCATTAGATGTGGTCGTTAGGCGCGGGCGCTAGCCGGGCAGCGCTTGCCGTCCTCGGCCGGCAGGCTGTCGTCCAGACCGGGGTTACCGGTCACGGTCAGCTGCCAGTACATGTTACGTACGCTGGAACGGTGCAAGTAAACCAGCTTGCCGTTGGGCATACGGTAGGTGATTACGAAGACCGGCATGAAGATCAGACGGGTCAAGGTCTGAGACAGACCAGTCTGGTTCAGGGTCAGGGCCATGGCGAAGGGGCTGTCAGCGGTCAGCTTCAGACCGTTAGCGGACTTGGTCCAGGTGCCGTGGTACTCACCAACCCAAGCGTTCCACTTGGTGTTTAGGGTGTTCTCAACGGTACCGTTCAGGGTGGTCAGGGTGGTGAAGTCACCAGCGTCAACCTTCTTCAACACCGAAGCGGTGTCGGGGCTGTTACGCAGGTCGGTCATGGCCTTCTGGGTCAGCGGAGTCCAGGAACCGTTGGTGGCCCAAGAGTCCCAAGGATAGCCACCCTCGTTGCTGGAAGAAATGTTGGTGAAGGTCGGGGTGTCACCGTAAGCAGCCTTCGGCAGCAGGAACATAACCTTGGTGCTAACGATGCGGGAGGGGTCCAGCTCAGCGCCACCGGGGGCAACGGTGATGTCCAGGCCGTTCTCGCCGGCGTCAGACTTGGCGCCGAAGTAGAACTTGACGCCCTGCTTCTTCAGGTAAGCGGTACCAACACGGGAAATTCTGGAGTCGTTAGTGGCCTTGCCGCCACCCAGGGTGTTGTTCCAGTTGATGTTGCCGTTCACGGCGTAAGGCCAACCACCGATTTCCTCACAGGTTAGGCCCTTACGGCCGGCAGCTACACCCGCAGCGTTGATGTTGCTGGGGGTGCCGCGCATCTTCATGTACATCTGGGCCACGGGGATGATGTCGTTGGGGGAGGTGGCGGCCTGGGCGGCAGCCTCGGCGACTAGAACAGCCGGAGCGGCCCAGGCAGAGCCCTTAACAAGGGTACGACGCTTGATTTCAGTCATTATTAGAGAAATCCTTCAAATGGGTAGGGGAAGATATGTGGAGATTACATCCAAGGGACCGAGCAAGACTTTACCTGGTCAACTACTTGAATGCTATGTGATCTAAGTCTTTTGCGATTGTGAGACCGTCTAGATTGGCCTCTGAAAGGTCTCAAATTTGCAACAAAATGCATTAAGCACCTTTATAAACTCCACTTGTTGACCAACTCGTCACATAGTCAAGTAAGTAGGGGCTAATTGCCCAACATGTGGATTTGGGATAAATTCCCGTAGCAATGGTGCCCACCTGCTTAGACTCCGGTCTAAACTAGTGGTACCCCTCCCAACCGTCCCACGGAAGTCATATCTCCCCCCGCCCCAAAACCGGTGTGACGCCGTCGTCGGTCTCCCTTAAACAGAACTGTATCTATGTCAAAAATAGGAGACAGACATGCCTAGCGGTGTAGAACGTCGGCAGGTGCTGCGTGGAGCAGTATGGGCTGCCCCAGCAATTGCGGTGTGCGCTAGCGCCGCAGCCGTCAATACCTCTCAGCTAAACCCGGTATATTCCGGTTATAGCTGGAACCAGGGCGCTCCAGCCAACATCCCTAATGGCTACGACCCTCGCCAGGAACGTGACGCGCGCATCAATGCTGATCAGACCTATTACTTCGGGTTCTATAACAATGGCTCCGATGGTAATGAAGAATTCGGTCCGGTTGGTTGGCCTAACGTTGACGGCTCCACTTACCCCTCTAAGGACACTGGTCTGGCTAGCCCCAATACTGGTACGCCGGCCAACCTAACTGGCCTGTACCAGGTATTCTGGATTAACACGGCGGAGTACTCCAATGTCGACTGGCAGCCGGTTACCGGCAATACCGATGGCATTAACTGGCCTACCACCTCGCTGAACTTTGCTTCCTGGTCTAAGCCGGAGGCTAAGACCCTGGCTGGGCTGCTGGCTGACTCGCGCTTTAACGAACATGCCAAGGCGGTTCAGGCCAAGCTGGGTGCGGATATCAGCAACTGGACGCCTTATGTATCTACTTTCTCGGGCACCTGGCGCTATGAGAAGAGCGATCTGCGTGCCAAGACTAACGCCCACTTCGGTGCGGTGCTGCACGTACACTCCAACAACACCCCGCTAACCTCCTTACCAATCGTTATGGGTGCAGTGGTTACCATGAGGGAAATCGGTAGCCAGAACGCCATCACTAACGCCAACAACTCGCCTGTCCTCAACCGCATCCCGCTTTCTGGCGTGGTTAAGGCTGGCGGTCACTAAGGTTTATCGCTAGGGTCTTAGCCGCCTCATCTAAACGGCGGTTCCCAAGGGTCGCGCCACTGAGTGCGGCCCTTGGTGTTTTTCAGCCGGCTTGATGGCTAAGTGGCTTGGCGGCGACGGCGCTTAGCTGGACTGCTTGCTCGCGGCTGGTTTTGGGCGTGGTTGGCGCCAGGCGTGGTTTGCGCGGCCTGAGGAGGGGGAGATTTGTCTGCGTCAGTGCAAACTTCGCTCATAGTAGAGGCGGGCAAATGCTTTAGGTAGCTAAGGGGCAAAGTGCAACAATTGAACTATGAGTGGATTTGAGGTGCCTGACTATACGCAGGCAATCAGTCAGTTTGTTGTTGATTCTCCCACCAGCTACCACGCCGCCCAAGCTGTGGCCGCCCGCTTGGAAAAGCGCGGGTTTAAGGCTGTAGATGAGACTGTGGCTTGGGATAGTTCCATTCCGGCTCGCGGATATGTGATTCGCGACGGCGCCATTGCGGCCTGGTGCCTGCCTAGCGCCCCTAGCGAGCGCACTGGCTTCAGGATTGTGGGTGCCCACACTGACTCTCCGGCGCTCAAGCTCAAGCCCCAGGGTGCGATTGTGCGCGAAGGCTGGGAAATGATCAACGCCGAAATTTATGGTGGCGCCCTAGAAAACTCCTGGCTAGACCGTGAAGTTGGTTTGGCAGGACGTCTGACCACCTACGACGGTGCCGTCCACCTGGTGCGTACTGGCCCCATTGCCCGCACCGCGCAGGTGGCTCCCCACCTGGACCGCAGCGCGCATGAAAACCTGCATCTAGACCGTCAGGCCCACATGCTGCCGCTAACCGCCCTGGCTGGCGAGGCGGTAAGCTGCCACGACATTGAAAACTACCTGTGTGAGCAGGCTGGTATCAGCCCTGATCAGCTAGCTTTCCACGATGTGTTCACCTACTTGGTGCAGCCCCCCAGTGTCTTTGGTTTGCACCAGGAGTTCTTGGCCAGCTCGCGCCTAGACAACCTCTCTAGTGTTCACGCCGGCCTGGTTGCCCTGGAGAACCTGGCTGGTACGGAAAATGATGCTGCGGTGTTTGTGGCCTTTGACCATGAAGAGGTGGGTAGTGGCACCCGCTCGGGTGCGGGCGGCCCCTTCCTGCAGGATGTTTTGCACGGCCTAGCTGCGGTTATGGGCTTTGTGGGCGACGGCGAGCGGGCTCTGCTGGCTCGCTCTAGCTGCATTAGCGCCGACGCCGGACACAGCGTTCACCCCAACTATGGTCAGCTGCATGACCCCCAGGTGCGTCCGCTTATTAACCACGGGCCGCTGCTGAAGATTAACGCCCGGCAGCGCTACGCCACTGATGCGGTAGGTGGGGCTATCTGGAAGCGTGCTTGCAGGGCGGCGGGTGTGCCCACGCAGGATTTCGTTTCCAACAACTCTGTGCCTTGCGGTACCACCATTGGTCCGATTACTGCCTCGCGTCTAGGCATCACCACTGTTGACGTAGGTATTGCGCTATTGTCTATGCACTCTGCCCGTGAGATGTGCGGTGTTGAGGACGGCCCCTACCTGGCTCGCGCTCTACACGCCTACTGGGCCGAGAACTAAACCAAGTCGCGCCACCAAAGCTGCGCCAGCCAAAACTGGCAGAGCGGCGCAATAAACAGCGCCAAGTTTGCTGGGGCTACGCCAGGTGAGACTGGTTAGCCAAAGCTGCGCAATAAACAGCGCCCAATAGAACGTGGGGCCGCGTATGCCGTTTGGTATACGCGGCCCCAACGCTAGTCATGTTCACTAGTCAGACTAACTAGTCATGTTCGTTGGTCATATGAACTAGGTAGGCTCGCTAATCACACTAGCTAGGCAGACTCACTAGTCATAGTTTTGACTATATGACTGTATTAATGTTGTCCGTAGACGTTCTGGTAGCGATCATTAAGCCGCTTGATCATGTCATCAGGTATCCGCTTAACTTCACCTAGCGTACGTGCCAGATAAGCGGTGCGGGCTACCTCTTCGCACATTACTGCAGCTTTTACGGCGCTACGTCCATCCTTACCTATGGTGAAGGGGCCGTGGTTGGCCATCAACACCGCCGGTGAATGGCAGTTGCGTAAGGTTTCAACAATTCCGCGCCCGATCGAATCGTCGCCGATAATCGCTAGCGGGCCCAGTGGAATGTCACCACCAAACTCATCAGCCATCATGGTCAGGCAGCAGGGGATAGGTTCACCAATTGCCGCCCAAGCTGTGGCGTAGGAGGAATGGGTATGCACCACCCCGCCAACTTCAGGCATGTGCCGGTAGACATAGGCGTGAGCTGCCGTATCCGAGGAAGGAGTAAGCCTGCTATCGTCGTCGTCAAGCATTTGACCTTGCAGGTCACACACCACCATGTGGGCATCCTCCATGCCCTCATAGGGCACACCGGAAGCCTTAATCACAAACAGGTCTGTGCCCGGCACGCGTTCAGATACGTTCCCGGCGGTCCAAACCACCAGCTCCCAGGCAGGTAGTAGCGCGTGTAGCTCGGCTACTACCTGCTTGGTGCGCTCTACCTGAGCGCGCTGGGACTGGCTTAAATCTGCAAGTTTCATTCCTGCGGCTTCTTAGCAGCCGCGCGCTTGCGTTCAACCGCGCGGCGACGAATGTCCTTGAGACGGTGCATAACCTCGTTTTCGCCGCGACCGAAGTAGTCGTGCAGCTGACGGTACTCGTTGAAGAGCTCATCGTAGCGGGCGGTGCGGTCATAGTTGGGCACGTAGGCGGCCGAAACCTTGCCACCCATGGCCAGTGAGGCCTCCTTAATGCTGGGGTAGAAGCCGGCAGCTACCGCCCCGTGAGCAGCAGCGCCTAGCGCTCCACCCTGCTTGGTGGTGGCCACGCTCAGCGGCACGCAGGTGATGTCAGCCAGGGTCTGCATGAAGAACGGGTCCTTGATCAGGCCACCGCTAGCTACAATCTCATCAATCTTGACGCCCGCGTTGGTGAAAGACTCGATAATAGTGCGGGCCCCGAAGCAGGTGGCCTCCACTAGAGCCCGGTAAATGTCCTCAGGCTTGGTGGTCATGGTGATACCCAAAATGGCACCAGAAAGCTCAGAGTCAACCAGGATCGAGCGGTTACCGCTGAACCAGTCCAGAGCCACCAGGCCGTGCTCACCAATCTCCTGGGCGCGGGCCTTTTCGGCCAGCAACTCAAAGATGCTGATGCCGGCCTTTTCGGCGGCAACCACGTAGGAGTGGGGCAGGGCGTTGTCCAGGTACCAGGCAAACACGTCACCCATGCTGGACTGGCCGGCCTCAAAGCCCCACAGCCCATCCACCACGCCGCCGTCGACACACCCGAACATACCCGGAACCTCACGGAACTGCGGCCCAGAGACAATGTAGCAAGCAGAAGTACCCAAAATAGCGGTTAGCTGCCCCGGCTCCACAGCCTGCACAGCCGCAGCGGTTACGTGGGCGTCAATGTTACCGGTAGCCACGCTAATGCCAGGCTCCAAGCCCATCCAGGCGGCGGCGTGGGCGGTAAGCTTACCGGCCTCAGCACCTAGCGCCAGCACCTGCCCGGGCATCTTTTCGCTAAATACCTTGCCAAAACCAGGCGAGAGCAGCTCCAAGAACTCCTCGGAGGGGTAGGCGCCGTCCTGGAAGTTACGCTTGTAACCAGAGTCGCCAGCGGAGTAAACCAGGTTGCCGGTCATACGCCACACGATCCAGTCCAAAGCGTCCACAAACACGTCAGTGTCTGCATAAACCTCGGGGGCCTTCTCATAGGTTTCTAACACCTTGGGTAGCAGCATCTCTGCAGACAAGATGCCACCATAGCGGGCCAGCCAAGACTCACCACGCTCCTTAGCCAGGGACACAATACGGTCAGCCTGCTCCTGGGCGCCGTGGTGCTTCCACAGCTTGACGTAGGCGTGCGGGTTGTTGTTGAACTTAGCCAGGTCACACAGCGGGGTGCCGTCCTCCTTAGCGGCAATTACCGTGGCTGAGGTGAAGTCAATACCAATACCCTTGATCTGGGCCGGGTCCACCATGGACTTGGCGATAGCCTCCGGTACGGCGTGCTTTAGCACCTCAATGTAGTCGTGCGGGTTTTGCAGGGCAAAGTCAGCAGGTAGCTTCTGGCCGTCAGCCACGCTCAGTACGTCATCCATGACGGCGTTGGGGTACTCGTAGACAGCAGCGGCCTTTTCTAAACCGTCAGTCACGCGCACAATCGCCGCGCGCCCAGATAGCGTGCCAAAGTCAATACCTAGAACGTAAGTCTCTTCCATGTTACTTCCTTGTGTTAGGGGCTTGCGCTTTCAGTTTTCAGCACCGCTGACGCGGTCGGTGGGTACCGGTGCGCTAGCCCAGTACCCGCCAGGGGCAAAGAGTTCGTCTACGCACTCATCCAAAATGCCCAGCTCCCACAGCACATCCAAAATGGTGTAGCGGGTGCGGATCATCTGGGCGCGGGTGTAGGTTTCACGCATCTTTTCCAGGCTGATACCAATCTGGGCCGGGTGGTAGATGCCGCCTACAGTCTTGAGTACATCGGCGATTTCCTCAGCGCTAAGCAGCTGTTTGGCTGAGGTTTCCTTGATTTGTGGCCACAGCTTTTGCAGGGTGTGGATGCGCTCGCGCAGCTGCTGGGGGGTCAGATACTTGGCGTCGGTCTGCACCACGGCGGCCTCAAGCAGGCCGCTGGGGGCGCTTTGGTTCCACTGACGCACGTGGGCTTCCATACCTTCACGGCTGGGCCAGGCGGCAATGCGGGCTTCGACGTCGAGGTCGCTGATGTCTTTACGCAGGGCGACGTCGTACAGGGCGCAGATGGCTACCGTGCCCAGGCCCACCTTGAAACCGTGGGTCAGCGGCGGCTCCCAGTCCAGGCCGTGACCTTCCATTTCCCACAGGTGCGAGAACTGGTGTCCGGCGCCCGAGGCGGGGCGGGAGGACTGGGCGGCCTGCATGGCTAGGCCACTCATTAGCAGCCCGGCGGCCAGCCCGGCGGTGGCGTCGGCGTCGCCGGCACGCAGCTGGGCGGGCTGGCTGATAGCTTCACGCAGCGGCCCCTGCACTAGCGGCCACACCTGGTGGTTGATGGCTTCTACACCGAGCATGTCGGCAATAATCCAGTCCTCACCGGCAGGGATCTTCTCGATCAGGTCGCCCACGCCGGTGGCCACTAGACGCTTAGGGGCGGCGGCCATAATGTCCAGGTCCGCTACGACGGCGGCCGGGGCGGGGCAGTTGCGGGTGATCTTGAAGCCATCCTTAGAGATGGAGGCACCAAAGGAGGCGTAGCCATCCATGGAGGCAGCGGTGCATACCACCATGTAGGGGCGCCCCAGCTCGCCACTGGCTAGCTTGGTTAGGTCGTTGAGCACGCCCGAGCCCACCACAATGGCGATAGCGTCTAGGCCGCGTAGCTTTTCGCGGATAATTTCCACATTGTCATAGCCGCCGTAGAGGGTGGGGGTGCCGGGGAAAATAATGTTTTCTTCCAGCTCCACGCCCGCTTGCTTTAGGGAGTCGACGACGGCAGGGCCAGCTGCTACCGGCTCGCCGGCGGCGGTGGTGGCACCTACTGCGTTGAAGGTGTTGTCATCGCCCACCACCACGGCGCGTTTGCCGGGGAAAGTGGAGGCGAATACTTCACCGGTGCGGTGCACGGCGCCGCGCCCGAAAGCTACGGCCTTGGTGTCGGTGGCGTCTTTGAGTGCCTCATCCAAGAGGGCCGCTAAATCAGTCATTGACTTTTCTCCTTCGAAAGTTAACTAGTTAAATGCGGTAAGTGTGCAGATTGTGTAGTTTGCACAGTTGCGTGGTTGCGCCGTGTGCGGTTGCGCTGGGCGCAGGTGCTCAGCGTGTGTGGGCTCAGCGTGTGGGTGCGCAGCTCGTGCAGTTTGGGACGGTTTGGGGCGGCTGTGCCGGTTGGGCAGTTGCCTGGTTTGTGGCGGTGGCCGCCAACTTTCTAAGTGGCGGCCACCAAAATTTTTGGTTAGACCCCCGCGCTCTTTAGCGGCGACCACCAAAGAACTTGTCCCAGGGGATCTCCAGCGGGGCGTCGTCGACAATGATGGCGTGTAGCGCACGCAGCAGCGGGAAGTCATCTTCACTGATAACCCCACGCTCTGTCAGCGGCGCCAGAGCCCCACCAATCACGCGAATGGCGGCCACACCCTCCATGGTTACCCCCTTCATGTGAGTGTCACGCACCTCAGAGAAGGGGATGCCCTGGCCCACGAACTTGCCTGCGCGCACATTGCGTCCACCCATAGAGGTGACGAACATGTCGCCGACGCCGCCTAGGCCCTTAGCGGTGGTTACGTCGCCGCCCAGCAACTCAATGAACTGGGTGAGCTCAGTTTGTCCCTGGGCGAAGATGGCGGCCCCGTAGTTGTACATGCGGTAGCGGTCGTTTTCCTTGTCAGCCTTGGCTAGCAGGCCATCAGCGAAACCGGCGGCGAAAGCATAAATGTTCTTGGTGGCAGCGCCTACCTCGTGACCAATGAAGTCCGTGGAAGTCCAGATGTGGTAGTAGTCGGTGGCCCACATTTGCTGCAGTTCATCCAGGCTGGCCTGGTCCTCACCACAGAACACCACGCAGGTGTCGTGGCCTACCGCCAGCTCGCCGGCGATCGAGGGGCCCACAATTGCCGACCAGGTCACCTGGCTGGCTAGGGGCTCGCCTACGGCTGCGCGCAATACATCAGGGAACATGGTCAGCGTGCCGTCCTCAGCGGCCTGCATACCCTTGGTGATGGACAGAACCTTCATGCCCGGCTTTAGTAGCGTGGCCAGGTGTGCCCCGGCCCAGTCAACTCCGAAAGAGTTAACGCCGCTCATGGCCACATCTGCGTCGGCAAAAGCGGCCTCAGCCTCTTCTAGCTGGAAGGCGGTTACATTCTCAGGCATTTTCAGGCCCAGCTCCGGGTGGATGCCGGTGCGCTGAATTGAGTCAATAATGTCTCGGTCTAGGTGGGTGCCTACCAGATTCACCTGGTGCCCATTGTCAGTCACTGGGAAGGTTAGCGCCGACGCCATAATGCCTGCCCCGAGAATTGCAACCGTGCTCATACAAACTCCAAACCCCATTGTGCAGTTAGTGATTTGTGGATCACAGTTCAGAATTTTGCTCGCTGGGCTGTAAAGACGGGGAAAAGACGGCAATGTGGGCACTTTGTAAATGCAACAGCGCACGAGCGTGCAACTGCCTGCGCGGGCGTGGACAGGCTGCTGTTATTTGCTAGTGCTTAGAAAATCCCTGCTCAGGGGCGGTTAGCGAAGTGCTCTAGTAGGTTAGCGTCGCCACCTACCACCAAAATATCCTCAGCGCCCACCATGGTTTGTGGGGTGGCGTACTCAAAATGCTCACCTGGGCTCATCAAACCAATGATGGTTACCCCATAGCGCGAGCGCACCTTGGACTGGCCGATAGTGAAGCCGTGTAATTCGTGCGGCGGACGCATTTTGATAATGGAAAAGCCGTTCTTTTCCATTTCGATGTAGTCCAACATGCGTCCGGACACTAGGTGGGCGGCGCGTTGGCCGGCGTCGTATTCGGGGTAGACCACGTGATTGGCGCCGATGCGGTGCAAAATGCGCCCGTGCGTAGCGCTGATGGCTTTGGCCCAGATTTGGCCGATGCCTAGCTCTACCAGGTTGGAGGTGATTAGTACGGAGGCTTCCAGGGAGGAGGCCACCCCCACTACGGCGGTGCCAAATTCGGTGGCGCCGAGCTGTTCTAGGGCTTCCATGTCGGTGGCGTCAGCTTCAATTAGGGGGATGCGTCCGGACCATTGGCGTACGGTGTTGGGGTTGTGCTCAACTGCCAACACTTCGCGCCCTAGACGGTCAAGAGTGGCGGCGACGGCGGTGCCGAAGCGGCCAAGGCCGATTACGAGTGTGGAGTCTTGATGGTTCACCTGGGGCATGGTTCTAGTTTAAGTCTTGCTGTGATTTTGTCTTGTTTGGTCTGGGCGGCGCTAGCGGCGACGGCGCGGGGTGGGTGGCGGCGACGGCGCGGGGCGGCCAGAGCGGCTGGGCGCTGCAGGGGAGCGGCGGCGTCGTCGTCGTTTTGGGGTGCTAGCCGATCATGGGGCGCTCTTCAGGGAAGCGGATGACGCGGCGTCGATCCCGCATGGCCAGGGCGCTGGCGGCGGTCATGGTGCCGGTACGTCCCACAAACATAAGCACTACCATTACATACTTGGCTTCAAGGGGCAGTAGCGGCGTGATGCCGGTAGACAGGCCCACGGTGGCGAAAGCGCTAATTACTTCAAATAAGACAGTGTCAAGGGAGAGGTTGGTTAGCCACAGCAGCATTAGGGTAGCTACCACCACGATGGAGGCGCCCACGAAGGCCACGGCCACTGAGACGCGCGCAGTGGAGGTGGGTAGGCGCCTACCAAACACTTCAATGTCGCTGTCGCCGCGCGCTTCGGCCACGATCGCCAGCACTAGCACAGCCAGGGTGGTGACTTTAATGCCGCCGGCGGTGGAGGCTGAGCCACCCCCAATAAACATTAGGCCGTCTTGCAGCAACCAGGTGGTTTCGCGCATCAGCGAGGTGGGAATGGTGGCTAGGCCGCTAGAGCGGGCGTTTACGGAGTTGACGATGGCGGAAAGAACCTTGCCGCTGGTGTCTAGTTGGCCGTAGGTGAAGGGGTTGGTCCACTCAAAAGCGGTGATAGAGATGGCGCTAATTACCGAAATAATTACGTAGGTGGAAATGGTCATTTTGGAGTGCAAAGACAGCTTGCGTGGCATACGCCAGTTACGATGCACATCCAAAATCACTGGGAAACCAATGGCCCCCACAAAAGTACCTACGGCGATAGGTAAACACATCCACCAGTCGCTAGCGTGGGGGGCTAGGCCATCGGGCATAATCACGAAGCCCGCATTATTGAAGATGGATAAGGCCATGAAGAAGGCGTACCAAGCGCTTTTAAGCAGCGGGTAGCCTAGCGTTAAAAAGCGCGGGAACAGCACTAGAGCTAGGGTGGCCTCAACCGCCAGGGAGGCGATAATTACCGCGCGCAGCAGTGAGCCGACGTCGCCCAAACGGGACTGGTGCTCATCGGCGGTAAGCATTCGCTGGAACAAGCCCACGTGGCGCGAAACTGCCAGGGACAGCAGCGAGGCAATGGTCATAACCCCCAGCCCGCCCACGGCGGTGGCCAAAATAATGCAGGCCTGGCCGAAAGTAGACCAGTAGGTGGCGGTGTCCACAGTGGTTAGGCCGGTTACACAAACTGCGCTGGTGGCAGTGAATAGTGCGTCAACGAAGGGGGCGCGCTCGCCGCTGGCGGTGGCAATAGGCAGCTCAAGTAGGCCTGTGATAATGACGATAATTGCGGCGAATAGGCACGTGGCTAGGCGGGCGCTGGAGTGACGTCCAACTCGCTCCAGCCAGGTACGTATATCGGTAAACGCCCGCACAGCACGCGAAAACAAAAGGTCACCTTACGTTTTGCAGGGAGCATGGGGGCTAGCAGCAGGGCGCTTGGTAGTTTGCCAGGTCTGCCGGTAGGTACCCACACGTATCTTTCTTTACTTACCTTAGCCCAGTTGGCATCTGGGTAGTTGGCCCTAATTTATGCGGAGGTTTCCAATTTGGCTGATAGGCGCCGTCACTGTAGTTAAAACGAGATTCAAAACGGCTGTATTTGCCAGCTTAAACCGGTATAGTTACATCGATCCCGCCAATGCGGGCCCAACCCAAGGACAGGAATCAGCGCGATGGCACAGCCTCAGACTCCCGCCTTCATGACTGTGGCGGAAGTAGCCTCCATGATGCGGGTGTCCAAGATGACCGTGTATCGCCTGGTGCACTCGGGTGAGCTCCCCGCAATGCGTGTGGGACGTTCTTACCGGGTGCCCGTGGCGGCTGTCCAGGAGTTCATGGCCAGTGGCTTAGGTGATTGGAGCCACGGCGACGCGGCTGCATTTGGCTCCTGAGACGCGTTAAACTCATTTGGTCACGTATGTGGCCGGTGTGCCCGGCCGCAACCGATCATGGTGCCGTTGGGCACGCTTAGCAAGACTGTGAGGTTCTCATATGGGATCTGTTATTAAGAAGCGCCGTAAGCGCATGTCCAAGAAGAAGCACCGTAAGCTGCTTCGTAAGACTCGCCACCAGCGTCGTAACAAGAAGTGACGCCTGGCGCGTGAGCGCTTGGATGGCTGCTATCCCTAGGGTGGCAGCCATTTCGTTTATCTAAGTGTGATAACTACCTTCGCGCTAAGATTTACTTTATTATTGAACTACTTTGTTTTGCTGGCTGCTTGGGCCGCACAATCTAGTAAGAAATGAGAGCTTTAAACATGGCCTCCAGCTGCGGCACTGGTGCAATCTCGGGTGCAATGGGTATAGGCGACGACGTCGTCGCTTCCGCTAGCTCTAGTGTTGCAGGCGGCTGTGGGCAGGGAGCTGCACCTAAAACGGCCGCTGCGGGCGCCGTCGTCGGCTGTGGGCAAGAAGCCACCAAGGTAGTAAGCGAGCCAGCTAGCGGTTGTGGGCAAGAAGTCGCATCTGCCGGGTGCGGGCAAGAAGCTAGCGATGCCAGCAGCTGCGGGCAGGGCGACAGGCAACTACTAACTGAGTCGCAAATGCGGGCCTGGAGAGCTTTTTTAGGGGCCAGCACACTGGTGTCGGCGCGCCTAAACCACGAGCTAGACGAGGCCGCCGCCATCTCCATGTATGAGTATGAGATCCTGGTACGCCTATTTGAAAGCGAAGCCGGGCGCGTACGCATGAGCCAACTGGCTGACCAAGTCTCCTACTCGCGCTCACGCCTAACCCACACGGTAGGGCGGCTAGAACGTGCCGGCTACGTATTGCGCTCCTCATGCCCCAATGACCGACGCGGCGTCTACGCCCACCTAACCAAGGCTGGCTACGAGTTTTTGGCTCAAACTGCGCCTATCCACCTCGACGGGGTGCGTCGCCACCTAATCGACCGTTTCACCCCCAGTGAGCTGGCCACACTAACTGAGCTGCTGGAAAAGATCACTACCGATGCAGACTCAACACGCTAAAACGTGCTGAGGCTCTGACCCTGGCATAGAATTGCCGCTATGGTGCGCACAACAATTCACGTCATGCGTCATGGCGAGGTAGATAACCCCCAGGGCGTCCTTTATGGGCGCATGCCCGGCTACCACCTAACCCCTCGCGGCCATGCCATGGCCCAGATGGTGGCAGATTACCTAGTGGAAACCGGCAAAGACATCACCGTGGTAACCACTTCACCCCTAGAGCGGGCCGTGGAATCAGGAGCCCCCACCGCCGCCGCTTTTGGCATTAACGCCGGCACTGACGCGCGTCTACTTGAGGCCGAAAACCACTTTGAGGGCGTTGCCGTAAACCGTAACCGTTGGGTGCTAGCCCACCCTGAACACTGGGCTTACTACATCAACCCGCTACGCCCCTCCTGGGGCGAGCCCTACACCCAGCTGGTGGCGCGCATGAGCGCCGCCGTGCGTAGCGCCCTGGTGCAGGCGCGCGGCCATGAGGCCCTACTGGTTTCACACCAGCTACCTATCTGGTCGCTGAGCCTGTACCTGCATGGGCGCCCCCTGGCCCACGATCCGCGCCGGCGCCAATGCTCTTTAGCGTCCCTGACCTCTTTAACTTTTGAAGACAACACCCTGGTGGGCTTGGCCTACACTGAGCCGGCTAATGCGCTGCTGCGTGAAGCTGAGGATATGGTGCCTGGCAGCGGCGTGGCCGGGCTGAAAATTGGCGACGGCGAGGGGCGTGCGTGAGCCAGTCGGCGCCGCATCCGCAGCCCCAAGATCAGGGGGCTACGACGCCGTCGCAGCCAGCTGGGGCGAGCGAGCCCAGACACGGCGGGGCAGCTCCCGGCGAGTTAGTGCCAGCTGCTAGCCGCACCCTACAGCCGCGCCCCCAACCCCAACGCCCCTGGACCGGCCAAGACTATGTTTGGTGGAATACCGCGCAGGTGCTCACCGCTGTGCGGGCAGGTTTTAAACCCAACCCGGTCTCTCCAGTAGTTGACCCGATTCGCCCCACTCACAGCGGCGAAGTAATTCTGGGTTCTTGCGACGGGGAAATCCTGGCTTTTAAACGCGGTGACAACAGCAACTATCAGCCTATGCGCGGCTTCTTTTTAGCTGGCGGGGCTGCCGGGTTGGCGCTGATGGCGGCCTTCTTTGGGGGACAGGCGGTAGTTAATTCTCGCCGCAAACGCCGCGCCGAGCGTGACGCGGTTGAAAAATGGCGCCACCTGGCCAACGCCCGCCTGAGCGTATCCACCCACGGCATCTACCTGGGCACGCCTGACGGCGTGATGTTCATTGGTTACCAGCAGATCCGCGAGTGCCAGGTAACTGGTGTGGGTGAAGTGATGCTGGCGGCCACCAATGAGCAGGGCAACGTGCGTTTGAAGGTGCGTGGGCAGTGGGCTGAGCTAGTTATGGTTATTTGGGCGGCTTTGTTTTTGCCTGAGCATCCCCAGTTGGTGGGCCGTAGCTGGCTGCCGGGGGATTGGTTGCTGCATGCGCGTGCCTATAACCGTGAGGTGGACACCAGTAACTGGCCCTAGTTCCAGTAGCTGGCCTTAGTTTTCGGGGTGCTCGTTCTCTTTTTCGCGGCTGCTTGGGGCGGCGCTGCCAGGTTTGGTGCAGGGCTGCGCAGAGTCTCCAGATTTCGGGTTGCTGCCTTGGGCGCTGCTGGAACTGCCACCTTGGGGGCTGTCCTGGGTACCGCTAGTGGGCTCTGCGGGGTTCTTAGCGGATTGGCCAGCCTGTTCGTGGCCTGCCTGGTTGGGGCTGGCCTGGGGGCGCTGGGAGCGGTTTTGCTGGAGCTGTTCGCGTTGGCGACGGCGCTTTTCGGCTTGCACCTGCTCATCTAATTTACGCAGGAACTCAGGGTCGTCGTCGGGAGCTGCCGGGGCGGAAGCGTGGTGCGACAGATGCAGATCTACGCCTTTTTCCGCAGACCAAAGCCCGCCATTGAGCTGCCCGCCGCGTTTCTCAGCGGCGCTTACCCGGGAGGTAATGATCCAGGCCAGGGGGCCAAGCATGATGGTGGAGAACATTAAAATCAGCGTAATCCACAGGTGTTTAGGCATACGCGCAGGCATGTCCTCCTCGGGTGTGCGTACGCAGTCAATGAGGGCATACAGCGCCAAGGCGATCACGAATACCATTAGGAAAAGCCGCATAAGTGCAGCTTAACCATATTTTTGTGACTTGGTAGTCATACCATTGAAAGCGTGAGCCTTTTTCGCATCCAGCGCACCCAGAGTGCAGCGCAAATTGAGGAGTTCGCCCAGCTGTTAGCTAGGCGCATGTCTGCGGACGCTTCCGACGTCGTCGGCCGGGGCGGGCATTTACGTAAGCCGCAAACCTCCGCCCCGGGGCTGGTCAGCCGCAGTAGTTTGAGCGCTGCGGATGTGGCCCACGCCCAGGCCCGTTCGCTGGCGAAACAGTATTTGCGCCCTAGCCGCGAAATTATTGTGCCTATCGCACCCCATGAGGACACGCGGGAGGTGGCCGCGAATTTGGCGCGGCGGATCCCGGCCCGGGCGAGTGGCCGCAGTGTGGGGGTGGATATGGTGCTGCGTACGTCTGGCTCAACTACCGGCACTGGCAAGCTGGTGGGGGTGTCGATGGATGCGCTGGTAGCGTCGGCACGGGCCACCCATAAACGCCTGGGTGGGCCGGGAATTTGGGTGCTGGCTTTGCCCGCCTATCATGCCGCTGGGGTGCAGGTTTTAGTGCGGGCGGCGGTGGCCGGCACACACGTGTTTAACGCCTATAAGGAGGGTGGTTTTGACCCCCAGCATGTGGCGCAGGTTATCGACGCCGCCTGCGCAGCTGCTGCTGATTGCGACGCCGGTTCTTCCTTTGACGACGACGCCGTTAGTTCCTGCGCTGGTGGCGTTGGCGGGGAGGCTGAGGGGGCGCTCGCTGCTGACGACTCCGGCAGGGCTTGCCCGGTGTATACCTCGCTGGTGCCCACGCAGTTGCGCCGGGCTTTGGATGATGAGCAGCTGCGCGGCGCCTTGGCGCGGCTAGATGCGGTGCTGATTGGGGGAGCGGCAGCTGATGCACAGCTGTTGGAGCAGGCTAAAGCGGCCGGGATTAGGGTGGTTACCACCTATGGCATGAGCGAAACTTGTGGCGGGTGTGTCTATGACGGCCAGCCACTGCCTGGGGTGAGTATGGATGTAGATCAGGCCACCGGGGCAATTTGGTTGTCTGGGCCGATGCTGGCCACTGGCTACCTGGGTGATGAGGAGCGAACTAGGCGCTGCTTTGTTAGCCGCCCCCAGGCCGGGGTGGGGGCAAGCGGCGTAGGTGGAACTGCGAGCGCGGCCGAAAGCGCTGAGGCTGGTGTGGGCGGGCCGGGTGCCGGCTCTGATGCGGGCGCCGGTGAGCCGGCCAGGCGCTGGTTTATTACCTCTGATCGTGGCCAGATTGTAGATGGGCGTCTACAGGTGCTTGGGCGTCTAGATGACGTCATTATTAGCGGCGGCATTAAGGTGGAACCCGGCCCGATTGAGGCCTTACTGGCCTTAAACCCGCTGGTGAGTGAATGCGCGGTGGTGGGTTTACCCGATTTGCAGTGGGGGCAGGTGGTTACCGCAGTGGTGGTGCCCGCTTCAATGCCGGGCCTGGGCCGGGTAGATGAAGGTGCTATTTTGGCCCAAATCCGTGTCTATCTGGAGCAAAAGCTTAGTGGCGCTCAATGCCCCAAGCAGGTGCTGCTAGCTGATGCGCTGCCCTATAAGGGCATCGGTAAAGTTGACCGGCGTGCCCTAGCCCAAAGCTTGGTGCGCACATAACTAGCTAGAAGCATAACTAACCTGAAATAAACAGGTTGGGGGTGGAACATTGTTCCACCCCCAAGCCTTGGTTTAGCTAGTTGTCTTCAGCCCCTGGGGCTCGCCTGCCATTTAGGGCAGCGAGTCGGGCTGCCAGTGCTGAGCCTAGCGGCGTCAGTTGTTCAGTTCGCGCTCGGCGCGCACCTGGCGGGTAGCGGCCACCAGGTTTTCCAGCGAAGCCTTGGTTTCGGCGTAGCCACGAGTCTTTAGACCACAGTCGGGGTTAACCCACAGGCGAGAAACCGGTACGGCGTCGGCAGCTAGGCCGATCAGCTGCGCCAACTCTTCCTCGCCGGGCACGCGCGGGGCGTGAATGTCCCACACACCAGGGCCAATGCCGTGGTCGAAACCAGCCTCAGCCAGCTCGGGGACAACCTCCATCTTGGAGCGGGCTGCCTCAATGGAGGTTACATCCGCATCCAGGCCCTTGATAGCGTCAATGATCTGGCCAAACTCGGAGTAGCACAGGTGCGTGTGAATCTGGGTGTCTGGGCGCACGCAGGAGGTGGCCAGGCGGAAGGAACCCACCGACCAGCCCAGGTAGTCGGCGTGGCGCTCAGCGTCCAGGGGCAGCAGCTCACGCAGAGCCGGCTCATCCACCTGGATGGCGGCAATGCCGGCAGCTTCCAGGTCGCTAACCTCGTCGCGCAGCGCCAAACCAATCTGGTCAGCAATTTCGCCCAGAGGCAGGTCATTACGCGGGAAAGACCAGGCAATGATGGTCACCGGGCCGGTGAGCATACCCTTAACCGGCTTGTCGGTTAGCGACTGGGCGTAGCTGGTCCAGCCCACAGTCATGGCGGCCGGACGCGACACGTCACCCCACAGGATCGAGGGGCGGGTGCAACGCGAACCATAGGACTGCACCCAGCCGTTGCGGGTGGCGGCGAAGCCATCAAGCAGCTCAGCGAAGTACTGCACCATGTCGTTACGCTCAGCCTCACCGTGCACCAGCACATCCAGGCCCAGCTCTTCTTGCAGTTTGATTACCGCAGCGATTTCTTCACGCATACGCTCCTGGTAGTCGGCGTCAGAAAGCTCGCCGCGCGCGTTGGCGGCGCGAGCCTTACGAATCTCAGTGGTCTGCGGGAAAGAACCAATAGTGGTGGTGGGCAGCGGAGGCAGGTGCAGGCGCTGGGCTTGGGCAGCTTCACGCTCCAGGTAGGGCTCACGGGCGCGGTCGGCGTCGGTCAGGGCGGCGGTACGGCTGCGGACCTCGGGGCGTACCACGCCAGGGGCAGCAGCGCGCTGCTCTAGGACGCGGGTCGCCTCGGCTACCTCACCGTCGATGGCCTCCCAACCCTCATCTAGGCCGCGAGCCAGAGTAACTACTTCCTGCACCTTCTGGTCGGCGAAAGCCAACCAGGCGTGTAGGTTTTCGTTCAGTGTTGGGTCATCCCAGGTTTCCAGGGCAGTGTCGTGAGGCACGTGCTGGAGCGAGTTGGAGGTAGCCACAGTCACCTTGGCGGCGCCCAGGGCTTGGGCGGCGGTCAGGGTCTGGCGTAGAGCAGCCAGGTCGGCGCGCCAAATGTAGCGGCCGTCCACAGCCCCAACCACCAGGGTCACCCCAGACAGGTCGGCGTCCTTAGGTAGGCTGCCGCGCAGGGTGTCAACGTGGATAGCTTCCACCCCGGTCTTAGCTAGGGTGCCTACAGCCTGGGAGGCGTCCCCATAGGGGGTGGTCACCAGGATCTGGGGGCGGTTAGTGGCTTTAGCTAGGCGCTCATACACGCCCACGGCCAGTTTGGCCAGCTCAGCGCGGGGGCGCGAGAGGTTGTCGGAGGTTAGGGCGGGCTCGTCCAGCTGCACCCAGGGGGCGCCAGCCTCGTGCAGGGAGGCCAGGGCCTGCTCGTAGGCGGCCACAGCCTCATCAAGGCGGCTTAGCGGGTCAAAGTCGGGGGTGGCCGGGTCAGCCTTAGCTAGTGCCAGGTAGGTCAGCGGGCCCACCAGCACCGGGCGGGTCACGTAGCCCCACTGACGGGCCTGCACGAACTTACGGGTGACGGCGTCGTCGGCAAAACGCAGCGGAGTGTCAGGGCCGATCTCGGGGACCAAGTAGTGGTAGTTAGTGTCAAACCACTTAGTCATCTCCTCGGGGCCCACCTTTTCATCCCCACGGGCCAGGGCGAAGTAGAGGTCTAGACCCTCACGGCCGGCAAAACGCGGGGGGATAGCACCCAGTAAAACGGTGGCGTCTAGCACCTGGTCGTAAAAAGAAGGTGCGTCAGCCAGGGAGGCGTCAGAGGCGCCCAAACCCAGTTCAACTAGGCGCGCCAGGTTCTCCTGACGTAGCTTGCTGGCGGCTTCAAGCAGCTCAGTCTCGCTGCTGCGCCCGGCCCAGTAGGCCTCCAGGGCGCGCTTTAGCTGACGCTGACGGCCAATGCGCGGATAGGCCAAAATGGTGGCGGTGGGGAACTGCGTAGTTGCAGCAGACATGGGTGTTCTCCTTGATTTTCTTGGATTAGCGCGCACGAAAGTAGACGCACGCTAGTGGGTAGCTAATGGTTGATGGTTACGGATTGACGACGACGGCGCTGCTTTAGCGCGCAAGTAGCGGGGAGTGGTGCGCGCTAGGCTCCACACCCATTAGAGACAAAATGTCTAGTACCGGTTTGGCCTTGTTGAAGGTGTATAGGTGCACGCCAGGGGCGCCCGCATCCAAAACCGAGTGGATCAGTTTGGAGCCAAAAGCCGCGCCGAAAGCGTCACGCTGTTCTTGGTGCTGGTAGCCGGCCAAAGTGGACAACAGCTGTTCGGGCACCTCAATGCCGGTTAGGTCTTGGACGCGGCGCAGACGCGCCGGGTCGGTGGCCGGCAGGATACCGGGAACAATCGGGATATGTACACCGGCGCGGCGGGCGCGCTCCACGAAGGAGGCGTACACCTCTGCATTCCAAAACAGCTGGGTGATGGCGAAAGAAGCGCCGGCTGCCTGCTTAACTAGCAGCCGCTCCACCTCCTGGGTGGGGGTGGTACCAGCCGCCGGGTTGCCAGCCGGGAAGGCGGCCACCGCAATGGTTAGGGGCTTAAAAGCTGAGCGCAGCGCCTCACCGGGGTGGGCGTCGCAGCGGCGCTGTTCAACCGTGCGGATCAGGTGGATTAGCTCAGTGGCACTGGCGACGCCGTTAGGGCCGGGCTCCCAACTGGTTTCGCCTGCTGGGGGGTCGCCACGCAGAGCTAGGAAGGTACGCACCCCAGAGTCCAGGTAGTCATAAACCGTGGAAACCACTTCAGCGGTGGAGTTACCCACGCAGGTCAGGTGGGCGATGGGCTGGATGGGGGTGTCTGCCACCAGGCGGTGCACGGTGGCGCGGGCGTTTGAGCGGTCCTTGCCACCAGCCCCGTAGGTGACAGACATGAAGTCGGGGCGCACTTGCAGCAGCTGATCCACTGTCTGCCAGAAGGGGGCCTCCAGGGAGGGTTTGCGCGGAGGCATAACCTCAAAGGAGAGCAAGGTGGGCTCATGGTCGTGGGTACAGGGGCAGGCGTAAATGTCGTTAGAGAAAGGCACTATAGAAACTTTCGTGTTTGTGACCGTGCCTTCGCATAAGTGCATTGCGCTGGTTGCGGCGCCTGGTAGCTGCACTCAGGTAGCTACAGATATGCCTGTAGTTATGGTGAGACTAATGAATATGGTTTAGTGCGAAGGAATGGTCAGTGAATGGCGGACAACAGCGTCAGCTACACATTCGAGCACGAATCGATCCACATACGCACATGCGCTGGGGGAATTCGAATTTGGTCCAAACACTCATAGTGGTTTGATGCTAACACATCTGAGCGGCTGTGCAATCACCAGTTTGTCTGGTGGACAAAATTGAGACTGCGCTGAGGGGTGTGTTGAGGGATGCAGCGAAGGTAGCGCTGAAGGCTGTGAAGGGCACACCAAGGGGTGACAAAGCTCAAAAATGCCCTGATAGATTGCTAACTAAATACCTAGGTTTTATGGGGAAGGCTCCCCATCGCGCTAGGGTGAAGGCTAGACCTAGGGTGTTTGTTGCCCTGCTTGTGCCCTCAAAGCGCGCTGGCGGCAACATAAACCTACAAATCCCCGGCCCTACCAGGCTGAACAGTGGCCGGCAGTGAGAGTCTCGCGAGCTCTGGCTGCCAGCTCCAAAATTTTCAGTGAGGTTAAAAATTGAAGCTGCCCAAGTTGGTGCGCTCCAAGCGCCAAGGCGCCGATAGCTCTGCCCATACACGTTTACGTGCAGGCATGGGAGCCCGAATTAAACTTCGCAACCTAATCGGTGCGGCCACCGCCGTAGCTACTGCCTCCGTGGTGGCCCTGGCAGTAGCCCACCCGGGCATTGTTTCCAAAGAAGTAAACCTCAACGACGGCGGCGTGTGGGTAACCAACCAGGACATGCGCCTGGTTGGGCACCTGTCTTACCAAGCCCAAGCCCTCGACGGGCGCGTACGCACCGACTCCACTAACTTTGATGTACGCCAAAACGGCGCCACAGTGTTTGTAGCTAACACTGATGGCGGCTCCTTTACCCGTGTGGATCCCGCCCGCGTAGCCCTAAAAGAATCCATTAAATTCGCTGGCGCTGACAAAATCCAGATGGGCGGCTCACGTATCGGCTATGCGGATGCTAAAACCGGCAAAGTTTGGCTAGCTGACGCCGCTCAGGCTGCCAGTTTCAACCCCGCCACCGCCTCCCCGGTGGTGACCGACATGCCTGGCGCGGTGTTAAGTATCGGTAGCGACGGCGTCGCCCACGTAGTAAGCCTAAAAGCCGGCAAAATTAAGACCCTCACTCCTGCAGGTGAGCAGCTAGACGTAAGCGAAACTAAACTGCCTAAACTCGCCAACAACGCCAAATTGCAGGTCAGCGCGGTAGGTAAGCAGGCAGTGGTGCTGGACACCAAAAACAACACGCTGGTACTGCCCAGCGGAGACGCCGTCCACCTAAACGGCACCGACCTGCAGCTACAAGAAGCCGGCCCGGAAGCTAAAGACGTGCTGGTAGGCACGCGGGGGGCGCTGCTGCGAGTAAACCTGGATGACAAAAAAGTCACCACCGTTAAAGCCAAAACCGCCCAGGGTTCCCCCTCGCGCCCGGTGCTACACCGAGGCTGTGTGTATGCGGCCTGGAGTGGGCAAGGTAGCTTCCTGCGTGACTGCCCCGGCACCAAAAATGACCTGGCCCGTAAAGTTTCCACATTGAACCAGGCCAGCCAGGCAGTGTTTCGCACCAACCGCGACGTGATCGTACTCAACGACGTCAAAACCGGTGGGCTGTGGCTGCCTGATAAGGACATGGTTGAGGTAAAGGGCTGGGAAGAGGTCAAATCCAAGCTGGAAAACGAGGACGAGGAAGACGACTCCAACCAGCGCGACCAAAACGCCCCCAAAGAACACAAGGACGAAAACCACCCGCCCAAAGCCAATAACGACGAGTACGGCGTGCGCGCAGGTGGCACCGCCTACCTGCCGGTAATCAACAACGACACTGATGAAGATGCCGATGTGCTCACCGCCGCCCCGCTCAGCCAGCCCAGCTGGGGGAATGTGGCCCCGGTGCGTGACGGCGCCGCCCTGCAGGTGCGGGTAGATGCCGGCGCCACCGGCTCTAGCACCTTCAACTATGAGCTCAGTGACGGACGCGCCAACGCCCAAGCCAGCGTGCAGCTAACCGTGCACCCTGACTCGGTAAACGAAGCCCCCAAGCAAACCAACCGCTCTGTGCTAAGCCTGGCCACCGGCGCGCAGGGGCAAATCAACGTCTCCAACGACTGGCTAGACCCAGATGGGGACCAGATCTACATCAAGAGCGTGCAGGCGCCGTCCACCATGAACGTCAATTGGCGCGCTGACGGCACTATCACCATTAAAGACACCGGCACTTCCCCCGGGGATGTAAGCCTGAAAGTTATCTTCTCTGACGGGCGCGCTGACGGCGAAGGCAGCCTGAACGTTAGCGTTAAGGCCCCGGGTAACCTGGACCCCATCACTAACGGTGACCACCTGGTCACCCCGGTGGGTGTGTCCGCGCAGCTAACCCCCATGGATAACGACTCTGACCCTAACGGCGGCACCCTGCGTTTAACCCAGGTGGATGAAGCTCCCGCCGGCTTGTCGGTAACCAGTGACCTACCTACCGGGGTGCTTACCTTTACCCCCACTGCAGAAGGCACCTACTACCTGAACTATCAGGTTTCTAACGGCCCCAAGACCGCCTCGGGCTTTATTAGGGTTGATGCCATTAAGAGCGCAGAAAAATCTGTGCCAATTGTGCAAGATGACGTCACCTCTCTGCCTGAGGGTGGCTCGGCTTTGGTGGCCGCCTTGGATAACGACACTGACCCCACCGGGGGCGTGTTGTCAGTCCAGTCAGTTAAAACCCCTGACGGCTCCCCGCTGGTGGCCGCAGTTTTGGAGCACCGGGTCGTGAAAATCACGGCGCCCAGTGGCCTAAGTGAGCCGGCTAGCTTGACTTACACCGCCGTCAACCAGTCTGGCGCCACCCAGGGCACTATCCGGGTTGTGCCCACCCCGGCAGCTGACATGACTAAACCCCCGCAGCTAAACGACGACAACCTGGTGGTGCGCGTTGGTGACGTGGGTAGCATCTCGGTGCTAAACAATGACCGCTCCCCGGGCGGGCTTAAGCTCACCGTGCAGCCTGATCTGCAAAGCTCAGTGTCAGCCAACCTGGGTAAAGCTTTCGTCTCTGACAATGTGGTGCGTTTCCGTGCCGCTAACCAGCCTGGCTCCGGCAAGCTCATTTACACGGTGCGCGACGCCTCCGGGAACGTAGCTAGTGCCGCCGTGAACTTGACGGTGGTGGGCTCTGATCCTGAAAACGACACCGCCCCCCACCCGCAAGATGTGCAGGCACGCGCCGTGGCGGGGGAGAAGGTAACTATTCCTATCCCGCTGCAGGGCATTGACGCTGAAGGTGACTCGGTGAGCTTGACGGGCCTGGCAACCTCACCCACTTTGGGTAGCGCTGAAGTTAGCGGCACATACCTGACCTACACCGCCGCCAACGGCGCGGCCGGCACGGACGTGTTTAGCTACACCGTCACCGACCGCCTAGGGCGCAGCGCTAACGGCCAGGTCAAGGTGGGGGTAAGCGCCGTAGCTGGCACTAACCAGCAGCCGGTGGCTATCTCTGACTCGGTGCGGGTGCGTCCAGGCGTGAAAGTATCGGTCCCGGTGCTGTCTAACGACCTTGACCCCGATGGGGATCCACTTTCACTAGTGGCAGACGATGTACGCAGCAGCGACGACTCAATTGAGGTCAGCGCTGAGCATTCACGGGTAGTGTTCAAGGCCCCTGAAAAAGCCGGTACCTATTCACTGCAATACGGGGTCAGCGACGGCCACTCTGAGCCGGTAATTGGCTTGGTCACCGTGGTGGTTTCGCCCGACGCCGCCCTGGTTGCGCCTATTGCGCGCGACGACGAGGTCAGTGTTGAGCAGGTTCGCGCCGCCCAGGGCACCGTGAAGGTGTCTGTGCTTGATAATGATGAAGACCCCGACGGCGATATTGAATCTGACCGCGTCACCAGCTCTGACCCGGGCGTGAAAGTTTCGGGTAAAGACCTGCTAATTGAGCCGGCCACGCAGGGGCGTTACGTGCTCTACACGGTTACCGACAAGGACTCCCTGTCTGCTTCAGCTGTGGTGTGGGTGCCTGGCAACCAGGTAACTAACCCTGAGCTGAATGTGTCTAAGACTCCTATCCATGTTAAAGCCGGCACTAAAACCGCTATCGCACTAAAGAATTATGTGCGTGTACGTAGCGGTCGCAGCGTAAGTGTGCCGAAAGATGGGCAGGCTAGCGCCTCCGCCGGTTGGGATGGCTCAACACTAGTTAAAGACTCTGCCACCTTGGAGTTTGGGGCTAAAGCTGACTATTCCGGGCCCTCCTCAATCACGGTTACGGTAACTGACGGCAGCGACGATAAAGCCCTGTCTGCCACGCTCACGATCCCGCTGATTGTGGATCCGGGCGCTGCTAACCGTCCCCCGCAGGTGCGCCCCACCGCCATTGAGGTGGCCGTGGGTGGTCAAAGCGTCAGCGCGGATATGAGCAGCTGGGTTAGCGACCCCGACGGCGACGACCCCGCCTCCATGACCTACACGGTTTCGGGGGCCGCCAATGGTATCCAAGCCAGCGTTGATGGTCACACCCTCAAGGTGCAGACCGGCACGGGGGCTAAGCGCGGCAACAGCGCTAACTTGGCGTTGACTGTGCGCGACGCCAAGGGAGCCAGCACTAAAGCGGTAATTCCGGTTAGTGTCACCGGCGCTAAAGAGCCGCTGGTGCAGCTAAGCCAAGCCCAGGTGAGTGTGGATGCAGGTAAATCCACCACGGTTGACGTGGCTAACTACGCTACTAACCCCTTTACTGACACCCCGATCCACCTAGTGGGCTCGCCTAGCTCCAGCGACGGTATTAGCGTGAGTGCCTCGGGCACGTCCCTGACCATTAGCGCCCGAGATGGCCTGCACGGCACCTACAACATCTCCTACCGAGTGGGCGATAAAACTAACGACGCCGACCGTGAAGTTACGGGCACCATTGCGGTGAGTGTACGCGGCTTGCCTGACGCCCCCAGCGGGGTTAGGGCCACCGCTAACGGCTCCGACGCAGTGACAGTTTCCTTCACCGCCGGGGCTTCTAACGGCGCCGACATCAATAACTTCACCGTCCACGACACAGTGCAGGGCGACCTGCTTGACTGTGGCGTGGTCACCAGCTGCATTATGCCCGGCCGCACCCCGGGAATTACCCACTCCTTCTATGTGGTGGCCCGTAACGCGGTGGGTCAGTCCCCGCGTTCTAATACTGCCAGTGTGCAAGTCAGTGTGGTGCCGACGGCGCCCGGAGCCCCCGTTGGTAAGGCTGGTGACGGCAGCGCTAGTTTCACGTGGAACAGGTCTAACTCGCCCGGCTCGCGTATCACCGGTTACGTAATTACGCTCTCCCCAGGTGGGCTCAGCCAGAACGTAACCGAACCTAAGGCTACCTTCACGGGCCTAACCAACGGCACGGCCTATACGGCCACTGTGCGCGCGGTTAATGCTCAAGGTGCCAGTCAGGAATCAGCTGCTAGCCAGCCGGTGACTCCCTATGGCAAGCCTGGCCCGCCCACTAATTTGACGGCAGTTAAACAGGGCCAGGGTTCAGATGGCACCACCAGGGTGCTGGTGTCGTGGAACCCGCCAGCCAACACTGGTGGGCTGCCGATTACCCACTACCTCCTTTCTTACACCGATAGCCCTACGGCCTCTAGTGCCATAGTGATTTATGGGTTAAGTAAGCCCTATGAAATTGATACAAGCGTAGACAGGACCGTGAAGTTCTCAGTCAGAGCGGTAACTCACGGCGGCACGTCTGAGGAAGTCTCATACACTATGAAGCTGGAGGGTAAAGTATCTGCTCCTTCAGTGTCTGCAGCCCCCAAGGCTACTGGCGCCGATAACTCTGTAGACTTCACGGCTACCAGCGGTGACAAAAATTCCCAGAACCTGGAATGGTCAACCGATCAGAACACCTGGCAGTCGGTAGCCAATAAAACAGGTAACGGCTTAACTAACGGTAAAGAATCCACTATTTATGTGCGCGCCTGTAACTCTTCAGGTAAGTGCTCTGAAGGAGTAGTGGCCGGTAAGGTGACGCCTTTTGGCGCCCCAATCTCGCCCACTTTGGCCTGCACTCGCCCTGAGGGCACTAAGGTCAGCTGCCAAGTTGGCCCCGCTAACGGCAATGGGCGCACCGCCACCAGCTCGGCTTACATCAGCACTGGTGCAGGTGCCTACACCAATAAGCAGGAGCCGCCGGCAGGCGGCGGCACTGTGGAATTCCAAAACGGGGTTGAAGCAGGTAAAGAAGTAAAAATCTGCACCAGTTCCAAGCAGGTAACCAGCGAGGCCGGCACCCGCGAATCTGAACCGCGCTGCCAAAGCCTA
>QWCL01000096.1_pt1 | contig 38269 bp, 30 predicted proteins | sample 1972551 | NCBI WGS metagenome assembly QWCL01 (sample SAMN09866709, study PRJNA288562) | Human oral metagenome isolate term2_saliva, whole genome shotgun sequencing... | isolation source: mouth | host: Homo sapiens | place: USA: California
ACCGCAGCGAGGTTTTTGCCGGCCCGCTTAAGCCTGGCTCGCCCTACACCGTGGAGCGTTACGCCCCCGACCCGGTCAAAGCCTGCGCCCTGGTACGCGAGGCTGGGGGAGTGCCGGTGGTAGCTCACCCGCGCGCCGCTAGCCGCAGCAAGCGCCTAATTCCCGACGAGGTATTTGCCCGCATGGCTGAGGTTGGTTTGGCTGGTCTTGAGGTTTATCACCGCGATCACGACGACGTCGCCCGTGCGCAGGCCCTGCGTCTTGCTAAGGATCTGGGGCTGGGAATTAGCGGTTCAAGCGACTATCACGGGGCTGGTAAACCTAATCGTTTAGGCGAAAACCTAATGCCGGTAGAGTTCTACGAGCGCGTTGTGGAGCAGGGTCTGCTACCCATTTTGGAGGGGTAGTGGAAATCTTTGAACCCCATGTGTTTGCTACCTCGCTAGCTACGCTGGTAGTTATTCAAGACCCGGTGGGGGCCATCCCGATCTTCCTGTCACTAACTGGCAAACAGTCCGATGTGCAGCGTAAAAGATCTGCCCACACAGCTACGTTAGTTAGCCTTGGTGTAATTTTAGTATTCGCTTTAGCTGGACGTTATATTCTAGAGTTTCTAGGTATTAGCGTGCCCGCGTTGCAGCTATCTGGTGGTCTGTTGCTACTGTTGGTGGCCTTGGAGCTGCTTACTGACAAAATGGATGAGCATCCTGACCCTGATGCTACCGGCGGGGTTAACGCAGCCCTAGTGCCCCTAGGTACGCCCCTACTGGCTGGTCCCGGTGCGATTGTGGCCGCCATGGTGGCCGCTGATTCTTCTGGCTCCACCGCCGGTTGGATTAGTGTGGGTGTGGCTATTGTGATGTCACACGTGGTCATTTGGCTCACCCTGCACTTCTCCACGGTGCTTAACCGGATTCTTAAGCAGTCTGGTATCACCCTGCTAACCCGTATTGCCGGTTTGCTGCTGGCAGCTATTGCGGTGCAGATGATGGTGGACGCGGTAGAGACCTTCGTAAAGCAGTTCGGGGCCTAACCTCAGCGGTGGGCCTAGGGGCCCAGATCAGGGCGCCCGCCGCGCGCAACAAGCAGCCCGCCGCGCGGGCGGCCAAGGGCCCAGCTCAGGGCGCCTGGCGCGTGGCCAATCAAAACCGTATGCTGCTGGCTGCAAAACTAAGAACAAACCCCCGGCTCAACCGAGCACGGGGGTTTGCGGCGTTTAAAGGAGCCTACCTGAGCCAGTGTACTCCTTAGAGCTCACTCAGTGGGTTTTAAGAAGCTACCCAGTTTTTGTGGCTTGGCTAGCAGGCTTAACCAGCAGGCTTGGCTAAGCAGGCTTTTCGGCAGGCTTCTAGCCGGCTTCAAGCTGGTTTTGTCCAGTTGGTTTTACTCAGCTTTAGTGCGGCGAGCACCGCGAGTGCGCTTACGGGGACGACGCGACTTAGCCTGCTTAGTGCGCACGGCGTCGTCGGCCTTACGGTGAGCGCGCCCCCGACCCCGAGAGCGGCCGCGAGAACGGGCGGCAGAGCGAGAGCCAGTGGTGCCCAGATCCTCAATATATTCAGCGCTTAAACCCTCACGCTTACGCTGCGAGCGCGGCAGGCGGTTACCCACATTCTCAGGAATATCCAGGTCACTGTAGAGGTGGGGACTGGTGTGGTAGGTCTCTACCGGCTCCTTGTACTCCAAGCCCAGCGTCTTGCAGTTCAGGCGCCAACGCGGCAGGTCCTCCCAATCCACAAAGGTGACCGCCGTGCCGTGCTTGCCGGCGCGCCCAGTGCGGCCGATGCGGTGCACGTAGGTCATGGCGTCTTCGGGGCACTCATAGTTAATAACGTGGGTGACGTCGTCGACGTCGATACCACGGGCGGCCACGTCGGTAGCTACCAGCACATCCACCTTGCCGTTACGCAGGGCACGCATGGCCTGCTCGCGGGCGCCCTGACCCAAGTCACCATGCAGCGCGGCCACGGCGAAACCCTGCCTGGCCAGCTCCCGGGTGACCGTGTCGGCGGTGCGCTTGGTGCGGCAGAAAATAATGCAGCCTTCGCGCTCGCGGGCCTGCAAAATGCGGCAGATAACCTCAACCTTGTTCATGGCGTGCACGCGGTAGGCGTACTGGGAGACGCTGCGCACTGTGAGGGTGTCGTCTGCGGGATCTTCCTGGGCCCGAATATGGGTGGGCTGGTTCATGTAGCGCCTGGCCAGGGCAATCACTGCGGCCGGCATGGTGGCGCTAAAGAGCATGGTTTGGCGGTCGGGGCGGGTAGCGGCCAGGATTTTTTCCACGTCGGGCAAGAAACCCAGGTCAAGCATTTCGTCGGCCTCATCAAGCACCACGGTGGTGACGTGGTCTAGACGCAAAATGCCGCGATTAATCAGGTCTAGCAGGCGCCCGGGGGTACCCACAATAACCTCCGCACCAGCTTTAATGGCCTCAATTTGGGGCTCATAGGCGCGCCCGCCATAAACCTGGGCGATGCGCACGGGGCGGTATTTGGCGGCGGCGCTGAGCTCTTCAGCTACCTGTTTGGCCAGCTCACGGGTGGGCAGAATAACCAGGGCCTGGGCGCTGCCGGAGGCTGGGTCTTCATCCCAGCCTTCCTCGCCGGGGCCCAGGGTGTCCATTAGTAGCGGGATGCCGAAGCCTAGGGTTTTACCGGTACCGGTTTTGGCTTGACCGATAATGTCTGCCCCATCTAACGCCACCGGCAGGGTTAATGCCTGGATTGGGAAGGGGTGGGTGATGCCGCGTTCGTCTAGGGCCTTGGTAATTTCCTCTTCTACGCCGTACTGGGCGAAGGTTTTGGTCTCTAAATCAAGGCTGTCGGCGGTGGCGCTGATGTCTGCGTCTACCTCATCGGGGCGCACAGCGGTGGCGGCAGCGGAGTTAATTAGGCCAGTGTTTGTGGCCTCAATGTCAGTATTGTTCTCGCTCATATATGCCTTCAACTTTAGGCGCTTTTTTGGCTTTATGGCAGTGTAAATGGGGTAGTTCACGTCAGCGCCTCACTAATGTGAGCGGCTTTGACTAAACTGTTGCCATGGACACTGCTTCTAATGTTTCAGCCTCTGGGGCCCCCGCGTTTAATTTGGTGGCTGGGCTGGTTACCTGGTCTTTATCGGTGCAATCCATTCGCCTGGGCAAGGATGCTTATATGGCTCCCGACATGGTCACGCGGGCCGCGTTGATGCGGCTAAGTGCCCAAACCACGCAGGATTTTAAGGCGGTTTCTACCCGTAGTCGCGAGCTGGGGGTTGATGCGCTAGATAATGCGCAGCCGTTTATGGGGGCGCTGGGTGATTACGATGAGCGTACTCGCCCGGCTGACTGGCCTGAGCGCGTGCTTAAGACTTATTTGGGTATGGGTTTGCTGGGCGACTTTGCGGCCCATGCGGTTTCGCTGCTGCCCCCGGCGCTGGCCTCTGAGCTGGCGCCCTATCTGGACCACCGTGAGCTGGATGCTTTTGCTTCTGCCAGTATTTTGGGTGCAGCCGGTTCTGACCCGCAGCTGGCGGCCCGCTTGGGGCTGTGGGGGCGGCGCGTGGTTGGTGAGGAAGTGGGTACTTTCCACGCTTTGCTGGCACGTTTTAAGGGTTTAGCTGCCGACGACGCCGCCCGCCAGGGCTACCACGACGCTCTGTCTGCTGGGGCGGCCACCCGCATGAAGGGCCTGGGCCTGCGCGTATGAGGCTATCTGCATAAAAACAAACCCCACCGGCTAGGCCGGTGGGGTTTTGTGCGCGCCTCTAGCTGGCGGCGCGGCGCCTAGGGGCGCCTAAAAAGTGGCGCCCAGCAGCAGTCTAAAGAAGGCGCCTGAAGAATCAGAGGGCGAAGCCCACGCGACGCGGCTCGCTTTCACCCAGCACTACGTAGGCAATAGCGGAGGTGGGCACGTAAACCTTGCGGCCCTTGTCGTCGTCGAGAACTACGGCGGGGGAGCCCTGAGCGGCCTTGATGGTGGAAAGTACGCGCTCTTGGCTGTCATTGGTCTCGAAGGTTAGCTCGCGCGCAACGTTGGTGATGCCGATGGTGACCTGCATGTAAAGCTCCTAATAAAGAAGTAGTGGGCCGGCAGGGAATGCGGGAAATTTACTTACATAATGCTACTGCAATGCAAAAAATACACGAATTGGCGTGTATAAGCTGTGTTCCAATAGTTACATGAGCAAATTCTGCTTAACGCCGCCGTCGCAGCGCTTTGAGCTGCCACAACCAGACGCTTTCACCACTAAAGCCTCCCAGCTAGTTGGCGAAGGGCGAAATTTGGTGGCTTTGGGGGCGCCGGGCAGTGGCAAAACTACTTTAGCGGTGTCCCTGGTGGCCCAGGCGGTGGCGCAGGGGCGTCAAGCAGTGTTGCTTAGCCCCACGCGCGTGCGTGCAGATCAGCTGCGCACTTATTTGGTGCAGGCTCAAACCCAGCTGGCCAGCCGCCAGGGCCAAGCGGCGTCGCAGTCACCCCAAACTCAGCCCAGCCCAGCTCAGACCGGCCCGACGGCAGACTCAGGCGTCCCAGCGGATAAGTCCGGCCCGGCCCAGACCGGCCCGGCGGCGTCAGCCCAAACCTATACCCAGGATGCTGCGGGGGCCGCCCCGGCGGCGTCGGTGCAGGTGGACACCCCGCGCGTGTTTACCCCGGCGGCTTTTGCGCTGCGCATCCTAAGCCAGTGGTTTAGCCAGCGCCTACAACCCCTGCCAGCCCCGGTGTTGCTGATGGGCGCTGATGAGGACGCCGCCCTAGAACAGCTAATTGGCCAGGTCAGCTGGTCTCAACCAGCTGAAGTAACTCAAACACGCGGTTTTCGCGCCCAAATCCGTAACCTGTTCTCGCGCTGCGGTGAGCTGGGGGTTGACTACCAGCTGCTAGAGCAACTGGGCCAGGCCGCCCAGGTACAGCTGTGGTGTGAGGCGGCGCCACTGTTAAAACTGTGGGACAGCCAAAGTGACATCAGCGCCGCCAACCGGGCCATGGCGCTGAAACTAGACACTGCCCGCCTGCAAGATCGGGCCCTATATGCACTAGAGCATTGGTATCAAGCCGATGTAACCGCTCCGCCGCAGCTGCCAGATCTGGTGGTGGTAGACGACTACCAAGACTGCACGGCGGCCACCGCCCGCCTACTGCACGCTTTAGCTGCCCTAAACCTTGGCGAGGCTGAGGGACAAGGCTGGTCTGCTGGCCAGATGCCAAGCGCTGGCCTCGGTGGCACCAGTGGCGCGCAAGGACCTGGCAGCCGCAGCAGTGCGAATGGATCTGGTGACGCCACTGGTGCGGGGGAGCCTGGCGACGTCGGCGTGACTAGCCCCGGCGACGTCGAGCACAAGGACGGACGCAGCACCCAAATAGTGGTGTTAGGCAACCCCGACGAGGCGGTTGAAACCTTCCGTGGCGGTGACCCACTAATGCTGGCCAGCGCCGCACGTGACTTTGACGCCGTGGCCCTAACCCTGCCGCAAGTACATCGCGGCTCACGCCAAATCGCTGCTCTAATTGAACTGGCCGTGCAGCAAGTACAGGTAGCCGGATGCATCAGCCAACGCCGCCCAAACTACCAGCATTTGGCGCAAAACAGCCAAAGCGTGTGCTTCAAAATAGCCCCAGATGACACTGTCCAGGTGGGTGCCGTGGCCGCACATATGCGCTCACTGCATCTAGAGCAAGGCCTGGCCTGGGGGCAAATGGCGGTGATTGTGCGCCAAAGCAGCTCGGTGGAGGTGATCCGTCAAGAACTACGGCGCGGCGGAGTACCCCTAGCCCCAGACACCCCTGCCCTACTGCTGCGCAGTGAACCAGCCGCGAAGGCGCTTCTTGACTGCACCCGCGCCGCCCTAGAGCAGCTACTGGGCGTGCCGGTGGTGCAAGAAGAAGCAGCCCGTGCCCTGCTACTAAGTCCCCTGGTGGGCTTTAGTGCCATTGAGCTACGTCGGCTGCGACGTATTTTGGGGGAGAGCCCAGATCACCTAAGCACCCGAGTGCTTAGCGACACTGAGCTGTTTGACCAGCTAGAAGCAGCCCCCACCTTGGCAGCCAAAGCTAAAGTAGCCCAAGCCATTAATGAGGCCCTGGCTAAAGAACGCAGCGAAGGGCTAGAGGGCCTGGTGTGGGGTGCCTGGCAGGCCAGCGGCAAAGCCCAATACTGGCGTCAACTGGCCCTAGACATTGAGGCCGACTCGCTGCTGCGCCAACGTGCCGATCATGATCTGGACGTGGTTATTTCCCTGTTTAAACGTCTAGAGGTGTGGAGTGAGCGCAATCCTTCAGCCCCCGGCCAGCAGTTCCTTGATGAGCTAGAGGCCCAGCAGGTGGCCTCAGACTCGGTGGCGTCTCTAGGGGCGCGTCCACAGGGTGTTTCGGTGCTGACGGTGGCGGCCTGCGCGGGGCGTCAGTGGGAGTTTGTGGCGGTTTTAGGTATCGACGACGGCGTGTGGCCTAACCTGCGCCTACGTGACAGCCTTACCCAAACCGGTTTACTAACCGACATTGTCTCCCAACGTATAGCTGACACTGTCAACTTAGCTAGCTTAACTGCCAGCTTGGACCCCCAAGCCCTGGCTCAAGCCCGCGCCCAGATTTGCAGTGACGAGATGCGCCTGCTGGTGGCCGCCATGTCACGGGCCAACAGTCAACTGTGGCTGGGTGCAGTTAATGGCGGCGAGCAAGGCCCCTCCAGTTTCTTCAACTACCTAAGCCGCCAAAGCGCCATACCGGTTGAACCAATCCAGCCCGGCGGCGCCTACACTCTGCGTGGCCTGGTAGCTACGCTGCGTCGGCAATTAATGCTTGATTTAAAACACAACAACGGTACCCAGGCCCCACAAATCGCCGCGCTACTAGCCGCCCTAGCTCAGCGTGGGGTGCCCGGAGCCGATCCGCGCAGCTGGCTGGGGATCGCTGGGGCCAGTCAATTCCTCACCGATCTGCCTGCCCAGCTAGAGGGCCAAGACCGCCTGGGCACGCAGGTGGCCACCCACGCCGTCGTCGCCCTTAAAAAATTGCAAGCCCAGCGCGTAAACCAAGCCCGCCAACGCGGGGCGAGGCTCTCACCCTCAGACGTGGAAAACATTGAAACCTGCCCGTTGCGCTGGTACCTGCAACGCCACGGGGGCTCGCCGGCAAGCTCCAGCGCCCAGCAGATCGGGGCGCTAATCCACTGGTTGGCCCAGCAAGGTCAAGAACATGGGCTGAGCCGCGAACAGCTACTAGACCTGTTCTATCGTGAACGCTCCAGCCTGCAGCTACCCGGGGGTTGGTATGGGCGCCAAGAAAACCAACGGGTAGAGAAAATGGTGGAAAACCTGGCCCTTTACCTGGCCAACAGTCCCGCAAACATGCAGGTAGAAGTGGAGTGCCCAGTGCGCGCTCAGGTGGAACTAGAAGTGGATGGCGCCCCGCTTAAAATCAAAATTTCCGGGCGCGCAGACCGCCTAGAACACACCAGTCAAGGCATAGATGTAATCGACTTTAAAACCGGCGCCAGTGTGGACTCTGCCGGCGCCCAAACCAACGCTCAGCTGGCCACTTACCGTGTAGCCCTGCAGGCACGCGGCGAAAACGTGCACGGTGGGGCGCTCATCATGCTGGGTAAAGAAAACAAAAAAGCCCAGGTGGATGCTTTAACCTATCCCGGCTCGCGCGAATTAGCCCCCAGTGACTACCTAGAAACTGGCCAAGGCTGGGACACAGACCTGATCAGCGCCGCCGCCCGCGACAGTTTAGGGCCCAGCTATCAGGCGCGCACCGGCGAACACTGTCGCCACTGCGCCTACCAAGATTTCTGCCCCGCCCTAAGCGATCGGAACTACCTATGAGCGCACCAAAACCAGCAGCCGGGGCCCAGTTTCTAGCCCTACCTACGCCGCCGCAACGCTTAACCCCCGCTCAGCTATTTACGGCGTTGGGTGAAAAGCATATGCCCACTGATCAGCAAGAAAAGGTAATTACTGCGCCCCTAAAACCAACTTTGGTGGTGGCCGGGGCCGGCTCAGGTAAAACCGCCACCATGAGTGCGCGCGTAACCTACCTGGTGGCCAGTGGGCAGGTGGACCCTAGCCAAGTACTGGGTCTAACCTTCACCCGTAAAGCCACCCATGAGCTGCGCGAACGCATCGAAAACCGGCTCGGGCAGCTGTATCGCTATCCTGGCTGGACGCCGTCAAGTACTCGCTCTAACACTGATGAGTCAGCGTCAGCTGACGCCCCGTCCACAGCTGCCGGCCCATCCACGGCTGCCGAGGCAGGGGGCAGCAACAGCCAAGTCCAAGAGCTCACAGCAGTGGCGGGGGAGGCCACCGTAGCCACCTACAACTCCTTTGCCGGCTCCCTAGTGCGCGAATGGGGCCTGGAAGTAGGCCTGGAAACCGACACCGCCGTACTGACCCCCGCCAGCTCCTGGCAGATCATGTATGAGCTGATGGAAAACTGGGGCCAAGAATTTGAAGAACCCTTCAGTTCCCTAGATTCAGCCACCGAACTAGCCCTGCAGGTAGCCAACTCGCTTAACGAAAATTTACTTAGCGTAGATGAAGCCCGCGAACTGATGGCAGATCTGGGCCAGAACCTAAAAGACCTGCGCTCAGTGCGCGGGGCAGCCAAAGCCATTGACGCCAAAAGCCTGCCAGCCATGACCAAACGTATCCAAGTGCTGGATCTGGTGGAGCGCTACATTGACTACAAACGTGAAAACTCACTGGTGGACTTTGGCGACCAGGTGGCACTGGCATGCCGGATCGTTACTGATGAGCGGGTGGGGCCGCGCGTAATCGCCCAATACCGTGACCGCTTCAAAGCGGTGCTGCTAGATGAGTTCCAAGACACCTCGGTGGCGCAAACCATTTTGCTCTCCAGCCTCTTTGCCGGGTGCGGAGTGGTGGCTGTGGGTGACCCCAACCAGGCCATTTATGGTTGGCGCGGCGCCAGCTCAGCGGCGCTAGGCCAGTTCCACCGCCACTTCAGCAACGGCGCCGGCCCGGTGCTGCAACTATCCACTGCCTGGCGTAACGATCCACAAATCTTGCAGGCAGCCAACCGCATCAGTGACCCGCTGCGTGCCAGTGGTCAGGTGAAAGTAGAAAAACTGGTTAAACGCCCCGGGGTGGGCGATGAGCGCGGCAAAGTGTGGGCTGCCAGAGTGCAAGATGGCCTGGCCGAGGCTGAGCTGATCGCCAAATTCCTGGCTCAGCGTTGGTCTCCAAGCAAATCCATGGCGGTGCTATGCCGTACCCGCAGCCAATTCACCCCGATCGTGGCCGCCCTGATTGAGCGTGGCATCCCGGTAGAGGTGGTGGGTTTAGGTGGCCTGCTGGATGTGCCCGAAGTGGCTGACGTGCGCGCCCTGATGAGCGTGGCTTTAGACCCCACCAGCGCCGACCGCTTAATGCGGCTAATTGACCTGGTAGGGATCGACGCCGCCGATCTAGACGTGGTGTGGAGCTTTGCCCGCGAACTGGTTAACGCCCGCGCCAGCGCTGGGCCCAGTGGCGCTGAACCACGACTAGCTGAGCCGCTGCTAGCTGAGGCCCTAAGCGAGATAGTGGTTAACTTTGCAGCGTTTGAAGCTTTCTGCAAAAAATATGCCTGCGCGCTGTCACCGGCGGGCCTATACCAAGCCAAACGCCTAGGGCGCATACTGCAAGAAGCTAATGCCGCTGCCAACTTGGAACTGGTGGACTTCATCTCCTGGGCTGAGCGCGCCCTGGGGTTGGATGTTGAAGCTGCTGCGCGCGTGGATGTAAATGAGGTGGGGGCGCGGGCGCTAGCAGCGCTGCGAGCCCAGGCGACGTCGTTCAAAGCCCAAAACCCTGAAGCTGGGGCGCAAGTGTTCTTAGGCTGGCTAAACGCGGCCCAAGACCAAGAACGCGGGCTGGAACTACCTGAAGTTGAGCCCGCCCCCGGCGCGGTGCAAGTGCTAACCGTGCACGCCTCCAAAGGTTTGGAATGGGACATAGTGGTGGTTCCCGGCCTGGTGGAAGCCAATTTCCCCAGCTACCGTAGCCGGCCTAAAGAGGACTACACGGTGCTGGCAAACAGCTGGATCACCCAGGTGAGCGAGTTCCCCCACACTCTGCGCCGTGACTATGACTCGCTGCCGCCGTGCCCATTCATTGGGCTTAGCCCCCAGGCCGGTAAAGATGCGATTTTGGCTGCCGGCGAGGAATACCGCAGTGAGCTTGGTAAATGGGAGGTGGCTGAGGAGCGGCGCCTGGCCTATGTGGCCTACACTCGGGCCCGCAGCCAGCTGCTGCTGACTACCAGCCACTATGCGGCGCTTTCAAAGACCCCCAAGATGACCAGCCGGTTTTTGAAAGAGCTAGAGCGTTCACAGATGGTGCAGTTCCTAGCAGATGATGAACGCGACGATGATTTAAGCAATCGTGCCTTAGACCAAAGCTCGGTGTCTGTATGGCCGCACCAGCTCGACGCCCTGGCCAGCCTGGAAGAGCCAGGTGTTGCAGATGCGCCGGGCCAAGCTGTGCTGGGCAAGCAGGCTGGGCTGAGTTTGCGGCTGCGCGCAGCTGCCCTAGTCAGCGCGGCGGGCGGCTGCCAGGGTGCTGGCTCCGAAGAGGCTTTACAAATACCGGAAGGTTTAGCGCCGCAGCTTGATGATTGGTGGCGCCAAGCCCGCCTGCTGCTGCAAGAGCGCCAAATCCGCCAAGAAAACGGGCAGGAAATTGTTTTGCCTAGTCACCTGGCTGCCACGGCCATGGCCAAAGTGGGTAAAGAAGACTTCATCATGTCTTTACGTCGCCCCTTGCCGCCGCCACCTTCCAAGGCAGCGCGGTTAGGTACAGCCTTCCATGAGGAAATGTCGCAGCGTCTAAACAGTGAAGGCACTTTGCTTTCGCTAGCTGAAGCCGGCAGTGACCGCCTGAGCCCCGCTGACCGCAAGCAGGTTAACGACTGGCTTGATAACGTCGCTGAACTGGAGATACTACAAGGCTATAGTCCCTACGCCACCGAAATTGACCAGGAAATTAGGTTGGCTGGATTCAATGTGCGTTGTCGTATTGACGCCGTGTTTAAAGCGGTTGAAAAAGGCCGCGCCCAGTGGCTGATTGTGGACTGGAAAACCGGTGGTCAGCGCGTGCGGGTAGATCAGCTTTCGCTGTATGTGCATGCCTGGGCGGCCAGCCAAGGTGTGGATATCAGCCAGGTGCGCGCGGCCTATGTGTATGTGCAAGACGGCCATGTTGATGAGCTGCGACCGCGCCAAATCATTGGCCTAGATGTCTTCAAGGAGCGCCTAGAAACCCTGCGCGCTCAGCACTAACTCAGGCAAACAAACACAGGTAAACAAACACAGGCAAAATCATCCCTTCCCTATAAAAATTCCATGGGGTTTTATAGGGAAGGGATGAAATGTCAGTATTTGTGGGCGGCATTTCAAAATGTGACCCACAGTTATCAAATGCTGAGCCGGTAATCGTGGCTGGCAAACCTGCGCCGGCAAGCTTGAGCCCCGGCCCGATATCACTCAGGGCAGCAAGCTCAGCGCTCCTCAGTTTCAATCGGCGCTGTGTCCATGCGGTAGATCTCCGTGGCCGTGTCTGGTGTGGCTGTACGACGCCGCGCCCAGGCCTGGTTTTTAGCGCTCTTCTCCCGCTGGGCCAGCAGATCGACGCCGCCAGTAAACTTTTCTTCACTGACGATTTCGATCTGCGCACTTGCAGGCGTGTACGGGCTGTAGGGGCTATAAGGACTGCGCACAATACCCAGGCTTGAGGTGTCAAAACCTAGATCTGGGCTAGCTGCGCTAAGCCCCATGATTGGGCTGTGAACATCGGGGGTTTGCTCTGCTTCATCTTGTGCGCTTTTTGCGCTGCGGCCCCCGGTATTTAGATCCAAGGTAGAGCTGCTCTCCGTGCTAGGTTCTCGCCCGCGCCAAGTGCCAGCGCTGAACCTCGAACTAAAGCTAGCGCTAAGTTTTGAACCCAGAGCGCCAACACTGAGCTTCTCAGACTTCTTAGCTTCGGGCTGTTTTTCTTCGTCATGGCCAGAAGAGCTACCGTAGTTGCCAGAGTAGGACTCGTAATCTAAATCGTCGTAGTAGTCTTCATCGGCCCTAGTCCCAGAGCCGGACTCGTCTTGGCCTCCAGCATTAGTGTGGTAGCCATCCGCAGTGTGGTAGTCATCTGCGCTGTCAGCACTCGCATAGTTCCCGGCATTGTCGTAATCAGCGCTGTGGTAACTGTCAGCACTCGCATAGTTCCCGGCGTCGTCGTAATTAGCTTCTTTACCAACTGTCTTGGCATCAGAGTCGTAATCAGTGCCGTAAGTGCTGTCGCCAGACATGTCATCGCCGTCGTAGCTATAAGCACTGTCGTCACTATAAGCACTGTCGTCGCTATCGTCATCAGGGGAAATATCTGGCGAAGCGTTGGAAGCCACCACCGCCATGGGCCTTGAGCGCTCCACAAATAGCTCGTCGCCCACCTGCTCGGCCAGGTCTTCGAGCATTTCTACAGCTTCATCAATGATTGCGTCATCCTTGGTACGCACCCCGTGCAGCAACCAACGCGCCAGGTTCAGCTCGCTGACCAGTTCCGCGCGCAACCGCAGGTATTTATCCACGCCCTCAATGCGGCCACGGTCATAGGCTTCCTCGATCACATCCAAAGTGTCAATCGGGGCGCTGGAATAAACCCAGGCCAGATCCTCAGCCGGGTCACCTACACGCATTTGGCTTAGCCCTTTGAAAGCCAAAATCGAGCCGCCGCCGGTAATGATGTTCTCTTCGGCCAGGTCGCCGTGCACTACCACGGGGTGGAAGCGCCACCACAGATCCTCATCCAGCGCCGACTCCCAGCGGGCTAACAGGTTGGAATCAACCTTGCCGGTCATGGCAGCGTCGTCAAATAAAGACTGCCAGTTGCTGCGCACATCGGCGGCAGTGAGCACCGGCAGGCCGGCCTCTTCGATCAGGGTGGGGGGAATTTCATGCAGCTGAGCTAGCGCGCGTCCCAGGCCGGCAGCCAGGCCGGGGCCAGGTCGCAGGGATTCAATCGCTAGTGGGTGACCGGGGATGTGGCTACGGACCTGCACATACGACTTGTCTGGAAGAGTCACCCCACCTTCAGGGCGCGGCACGTCAAAGTCCACGTAGCCACCGTCTACACGCCGGCCAATCTGTTTAAGCACCCGCGACTCCGCAATCAGTGCGGCGCCAATGGTGGGGTTGGTGGTGTGGATTACTTCCCAGTGCCGTCCTTGCACGTCAATCAGTCCAGTGAGGGTCTGATCTGCGTCTCGGTGCTGGGGAAGGGCCAACCGCGCGGGGATCACATTGGGGGCGGCAACAACCGCCAGCGCAGCCAGGTTCAGGTAGGAACGCTCACGAGACATGCCTATAGCGTAAAACACGGCTTAGTGGTTGCACCCTTGCCGCGCCGCCGCTTGGGGAATAAGCCCCCGTGATACGCCTGTTGCTAGCGTGGCTGGTGGGTTGGTTTGTTGGGTCCTAGGGCCGACGTCGCCGGCACAGTTTGGTCTCGACGCCGCCGGCACGGTTTGGTCTCGACGGCGCCTGGGGGTCAAGCTCGACGCCGTCGCTAGTACCGGGTAGGCGAGCGCTGGGCCGGGGGCGGGCCGCCGTGGGGGACGCGCTTGGGTGCCCGGTGATTACCGGTTGGGTGGATGGGGGAGCGCCGGTCGGGGCGGGGGCCAGGGTGGGCTCAAATGCTGGACCGGGCGGGTGCCAGGTGGGCGCCGTCGTCGTTGACGAAGAAGCAAACAGCAACAAAATAGGACTTTAGTACCAAGTAATGCCCACATGCTTTACCTTAAGAAAGATACAATCAAGTCACAATCGGACAAAGTTCAAAAAAAGTGATGCAGGAAACTAAAGGGCGCGTTAATCTGGAATTGGAAAGGTATTTACCCAGCTCATAGGGGTATCGAGCGGGAAGTTAGGGGCCAAGGTGGCAACAGACTTTTTTGGTACGCAGGTACGCAAAGCTGTGCGCCGGGCCGGAATTGATCCGCTCAAAGACAGCGTCGAGCTCAATAACATCATCAACTACGTGCGTGAAGAATACGTAGCGCGCGCAGATGCCGGGCTGGTACCCAGCGATGTTGATTTAGACCAGCTTTCCCGCCAAATCCGCGCCGAACTGACCGGCGCCGGGGTGCTGCAAGGCTACCTGGACGACGATTCCATTGAAGAAGTTTGGGTTAACGGCCCCGGCCAGGTGTTTATTTCGCGCGGCGGACGTAGCGAACTAACCACCACCATCCTCGAAAGCCAGGAATTAGAGCAAATAATTGAGCGTCTGCTGCGCGCCTCTGGACGGCGTCTAGACCTGTCTAGCCCCTTCGTGGACGCCCAACTGCGCGGCGGCGAACGTCTGCACGTAGTGATCCCACCTATCACCGCAGGTAAATGGGCGGTAAATATCCGCAAACACGTAGCTAGAGTGGCGCGCACAGCCGACCTGGTGCGCTTGGGCTCTTTAACCGCCCCATCTGCCCGCTTTCTCGACGCCGCCGTGGCCGTGGGTTTAAACGTGGTGGTTTCAGGGGCCACGCAAGCCGGAAAAACCACCATGGTGCGGGCCCTGGCGGCCGCCATTCCACCCCAAGAACGGGTGGTGACCTGCGAAGAAGTCTTTGAGCTGGGGCTGCGTAACCGCGACTGTGTAGCTATGCAAACGCGCAGCGCCAATATTGAAGATCGCGGTGAAATTCCACTGCGACGCCTAATTAAAGAATCTTTACGTATGCGCCCCAACCGGCTGCTTATTGGCGAGGTGCGTGAAGCTGAAGCCCTGGATTTGCTGATCGCCATGAACTCGGGGCTGCCCTCGATGTCCACAATTCACGCTAATTCTGCGCGTGAAGCCGTGGTGAAACTATGCACTTTGCCGCTGCTGGCTGGCGAAAACGTCTCTGCCGCATTCGTTGTGCCCACGGTAGCTAGCTGCGTGGATTTGGTGGTGCATTTAAACCAGGATCGCAGTGGCAGGCGGCGCGTAGAAGAAATCGCTTCACTTTCAGGTCGCGTTGAGAATGGTGTGATAGAGCTTGCCAGTGTCTATAAAACCGATAGCGACGGCGTGCTGCGTCGGGGGCTGGGGGCGCCTGATGCACAGCGCTTTAGCCGCGCCGGTTTTGACCTAAGCGAGCTACTGCGACAGGAGCGCCCATGGGGATAGTCATAGGCCTGATATTTGCGCTGGGGTGTTTAAGCATTCTGGCCGCGTGCACTTCGGAACCTAATCCACGACTAACGCGCCTAAACGAAGCCATGGAACGCAACTTGCGTCAAGCCGGGGTAGGTAAAACCTCGCCAGCTGCTTTTAGTGCAGGCTGCCTGGTGGGGGCGCTGGTGGTGGGCCTGGTCTTTTTAGGTGTCAGTGGAGCTTGGCCGATTGCTTTAGCATTTGCGCTAATCACCTTGATCATGCCGGTGGTTTGGATTAACTCCAGGGCCCGCAAACACCGCACTGAGCTGCGCACTCTGTGGCCAGACGCAATTGACACCCTGGTTTCTTCCATCCGGGCCGGGTTAAGCCTGCCCGAAGCCCTAGCTAATTTAGCTGAGCATGGTCCGGTGCAGCTGCGCGGCGAATTTGCTGCCTTTGCGGTGGACTATGCGGTTTCCTCCAGCTTTGAAAACTCGCTGGAAGCTTTCAAGCGTCGCAGCGCAGACCCGGTAGCTGACCGCATTGCCCAAGCCCTGGCGCTGGCTCATGAGGTGGGCGGCAACGATCTTTACCAGGTACTACAGTCACTTTCGCAAATGTTGCGCGCTGATTTACATACGCGCGGTGAGCTGGAAGCGCGCCAATCTTGGACAGTTAACGGCGCTAAGGTGGCCGTGGCTGCGCCCTGGATTGTACTACTGCTTCTTTCCACTAAACCTAGTGCCGCCAGTGCCTACGCCACCCGCCAAGGTGCCCTGGTGCTACTGATTGGGGCGCTTACCTGCGCGGGAGCCTACTGGCTGATGCTGCGCCTGGGGCGTTTGCATGAAGAACAGCGGGTGCGGTGATGATGCGACAAGTAACTGCACTGGGTTTTGTTATCTGCGCCTTGGGTTCTAGCGGGGTGTGGCTGATTTACCGCGCCCTTTTCCCTTCCCCACCTACCTTGGCTAGCCGCGTGGAACCCTATGTGCATCTGCGTAAACGTAGTGCTAGCGCGGAAAACTCGCGTTCTTTCAGCTCTTTCATGGGGGCTTTGGTGGCGCAGTTGGGGCGGGCCGTAGAAAATACTGGTTCCTCCTCTGGTTCGGTGCGTCGTCGGCTAAACCGCATTAACAGCCCCCTGAGCGTGGAGGATTTCCGCCTGCAACAGCTGGCCTGCGCTGTGGCCGCGCTGGTAGCCACCATCGCCTTTGGGGTGGGGGCGAGCCGTTTCACCCATGTGGCCCCGCTGGGGGTAGTGGTGTTGGCGTTGATCGCAGCGGTTGTGGGACTGTCTGCACGCGACTGGTATCTGAGTGTTAAGGTGCGCCGCTACCAAAAACAGCTGGTGGATCAGTTGCCTGACACGGTAGAGCTGTTGGCCCTGGCGGTGGGGGCGGGGCTGAGTCCGCAAAACGCGATTGAGCGCGTATGTATGCAGTCCAGCGGGCCTATGCATGACCAGCTGCAAGCCACCTTGTCGCAGATGCGTGCCGGTAGCCGCTTGGCTGTGGCCCTGGAGGATCTGTCTGAACGCAATCAGTTGCCGGCCCTAAGCCGCTTTTGTCAGGCCATGATTGTGGCTATTGAACGCGGCACGCCTATGGCTGAGGTGTTGCGCGCACAAGCCTATGACGCGCGTGAAGCTGCCCGCCGTGCCTTGATGGAGGAGGGTGGGCGTAAAGAGATCGCCCAAATGGTGCCGGTGGTTTTCCTAGTGCTGCCGGTAACGGTGGTGTTCGCGCTCTACCCGGGATTGGCGGTGTTGCACTTTAAGCTGTGAAATTTACGCCCGTCTCAAGGCAGGGGCGGGCTCACCCATAAAGAAATTCAAAGGAGAATGACTGATGAAAAACATGGTGGTTAAGGCTGCCTCAAAGCTGCGCGCGCTGCGTGGGGCCGTTGGCTCCCAGCGCGGTGATGTGCCCGGATGGGTGCTGGTCACCTTGATGAGCGCCGGTTTGGTGGTGGCGTTGTGGACTGTTGCCGGCAAGGTACTTGTGGAAGTGTTCAACAATGCCATCTCTAAAGTCGCTGGCATGGGTTAACGACCAGCTGCGCCAGGTTTTCGGGCTACATCCGGTTTCCCTGGCATGCCTAGTTTCCCGAGTATGCCAGGCTTTCCGGCTGCGCCAAGTGCGCGCTAACCAGGGCGGCTCTAACCGGGTAGTGCACTCTAACCAGGTGGTGCACTCTAACCGGGTAGTGCACTCTAACCAGGCAGGCTCGGTGCTGGTGGAATGGTCGCTAGTGGCGGTGCTGGTCATGGCGGTAACTGCGGCCTTGCTACAGCTGACGCTTAGCCTGTACGTGCGCAATATTTTGGCCGACGCCGCCTCCGACGCCGCCCGTCACGCTGCGTTGGTGGGGGCCAGTGACGCTGAAGCCAATGCGCGTGTACAACAGTTGTGCCACGGGGCTTTGCATGCCAACTACCCGACTAAATCTGAGGTTTCTCACCTGCAACGCGGCTCAGTATCGCTGGTACAGGTGCAGGTCAGTGCCCCTTTACCGGTGATTGGCTTATGGTCTCCCACGGGTAGCGTGGTGGTGCGTGGCCATGCGGTTGATCAGCGTAGCTATCAGCGTTAGGGGCTCGCATGCGCAAGCTAGATTTTCAACGCGGCAGTGCCACAGTGGAATTTATTGGTTGGACCGCCATAATCGTGATCCCACTGGTGTATTTCATTATTTACCTGTCGTATCTGCAGGCCACGGCGCTGGCTTTAGAGTCGGCGGTGCAGGCAGCTGGTCAGGTGGCTATGCACGCACGCACCCCGGAACAGGTTTCGCAGGCCTACACCGCCGCCCAACTGGCCTTGGATGATCAAGATGTGCAGGCTGATGCCCGCCAAGCCATGCACATTAGTTGCCTTAGCCCAGGTTGCGGCGATGGGCGCGTGAGCATTTCGATTAGCGCCAAAGTGGCCCTGCCAGGAACTGGCCGGGCAGGTCAGGGCTTAGCTCCAGTGAGTTTAAGTGCTACTCGGCAGGTGCAGCTAGCTGATACACGCGGCTGGAAAGGGGCTAAATAATGCGCACCTTACACTGTCAAGTGTCCTCTCGAATGCGCCGGGCCTGTGCGAGTCAGTCCGGCAGCACCATGCTGCTAGGAATTGGGGTAGGGGCAGTGGTGTTGGCTTTGATCCTGATTTTGGCTACTGCCACTGCGATTTACCTTGACCTTAAACGCCTAACCTACCTGGCCGACAACTGCGTGGCTTTAGCGGCCCGTGAAGTTGGCAGTGAGGGTCAGTTAGATGCGCTTGCCGCCCAAAAAACAGCCAGCTCATGCGTGGCACAGCAAGGCAGCGACCCTAATGGCCCTTTGGCTGGTTCGCGCCTTAGCGCAGTTAGTCTTAGTGGTTTAAGCGTGCAGGGAGACAAGGTGCAGGTGCAGCTTTCGGCCCGCACCAGCCCGGCCCTGATTCCTTGGGGGTTGCTGCCTGCCAGTGGCTTTAACCTGCACGCTAACGCCTCTTCTCACCTCAGCTTGCTTCAGTAAGGCTCGACGGCGCCCGGCCCTAAATAACCTGGCCGGCACGCATACGCACCACCCGATCGCACTGGGCCGCTTCAGAGGAGTAGTGGGTAGAAATCAAAATCCCCACCCCATTGGAGGCCAACTGACGCAGATACTGCCAAAGCCGCAGTCGGGCTAGCGGATCCATGCCGGAGGTAGGCTCATCCATAATCAGCAGCTGCGGAGCGTGCATAGTGGCGTTCATACAGGCCAACATGCGCCTAGTAGACAGTGGCAAGTTAGCTACTGGGTTGGCGCCAAAACTGCTGGCCCACCGGCCCACCTGGGTGGGGACCTGACACTGATACTGGCGCGCATTGAAAATCAAGTTTTCACTTGCGCTCAACGATGGCGCCAAACCCACAAACTGGGGCACGTACCCTAAAAGCTTGCGCGCCTGCAAGCTACCGGGGCGTTGGCCCAGCACGCTAACCTGGCCCGAAGAGGCTGCTTCGAGACCCAAAATAATGCGCATACTGGTGGATTTACCGGCGCCATTAGCGCCAATTAAACCCACAATTTCACCCGGCGAGACAGCAAAAGACACGCCTTTAAGAGCCTCAAAATCGCCAAAACGTTTGCGCAGCTCATGCACACTAATCAAATCCTGCGCTTTGGGGGAGGGGGCCGTTGCTGACTTGCCGCTGCCCGCCTGGGTTGAGCTGGCGGGCAGCGGGTGGGTTGAGTTGGCGGGCTGTGCGGGGACTGAGTCGCTAGCTCCCGCTTGGCTTGATTGACCAAGCTCTGTGCTAAAACCTTGCCAATCGGAGCCGCTTTGGGCGCAAAGCTGCCAGGCAATACAGGCTCGCTCTAGCGGCGCGCTGCGCTGCCAAGGCTCGCCCAAGCCGGCCACAGTTTGCTCATCAAGCTGAGGAGCGCAGGCAATTAGCTGCTTAGCGGTGCCGGTGGCCATCACACGTGAGCCCAAAGTCAAAATAATTTGGCTAGAGTCTTCAGCCTCATCAATATAGGTGGTGGCCACTACCACCGTGGCACCCCGGGCAGCTTCAGCCTTAATTAAAGCCAAAATAGCTGTACGCGAGTCAGGATCCACTCCGGTAGTGGGCTCATCTAGTACCAGCAGCTGCGGCTCAGCTAGGGCCGCCATAATTACGCCCAACTTTTTACGCATTCCCCCAGAGAGGTTACGGGCCAGGCGGTCAGTGAAACGATCCAGGTCAGCTGCCTTTAACAGCTGCTGGGCGCGGGCGTCGTCGTAATGACCAAAAATTTTTGCCACAAAACGTAAGTTCTCGGCCACGCTCAAATTAGGCCAGGTACCCGAATCACTAGGCATATAGCCAATCTGGGTGGACTCGGGCAGGTCGCTGACCTTGCCTTGGGTGGGGCGACGACGGCGGTTAAGCAGCGCTAAGATCGCATCCTTAGCACTAGCGCCGTCGCCAATGATGCTGCTGACGCTAGCGGGAGCAAAAGTAAGGCAGGTACCTTCCAGGCCTAAGCAGCGCACATTTTCAAAACTAATCATGGCTAACCCCTTAAATGCTGCGCAGCGAACGAGCCAGGCGGGCCGTGGCCGCCCCGAAAAGTAGTACGCATTGCAGCGCCATAATGCTAAGCGGCAGCCACAGTTGCGCGGCGTTAGAACCGTTAAGCATCACTCCGCGTGAAACCTGCACAAACCAGGTCAGCGGCAGCAGATAACCGATGCAGCGCACCCAGGCGGCCATAGATTCCAGCGGGAAAACCAGGCCTGAAAGCAGTGTTTGGGGAATGATGGTCATAATCGCCATTTGCACCGCCTGCGCCGTGGTCTGCGAAACTGTGGAGATCAGCACTCCCAGCCCTAACACCACGCCCAGGAACAGCCCCCCGGCCAGCGCAAATAGCCACAGCTGTCCGTTGAAGGGAATATCGAACAGGTATACGCCGGCCAGCGCCACCGCGCTCATATCTATAATCGCCAGCATAAAGTAGGGCGAAATTTTGCCGGCAATAATTGAGCGGGCCTTAATCGGCATAACCGCCAGCTGCTCCAGGGTGCCGGCCTCGCGCTCACGCACCATGCCGATAGAGGTGATCAGCGTGCCGATAACCGCCATCACCAGGCCGATTAGACCAGGAATCATCACCCAAGAGGTTTTTAGATCAGGGTTGAACTCCACCTTGATCCAGTTGGTGTTAGGTTCCTGAGCCTGCTTGGCTAGGGCCTGCAGCTTTTGACTTTGCTCCTTAGCGGCTTGGGCGGCTTTAGCAGCTTGGGTGGGGTTAGTGCGTAGCCCCTGCGCGCTTTGCTGGGCTTGGGCGGCGGCGCTGGAAAGCTGTTTTAACTGGGCGCGCATGTCATTTGCCTGCATCTGCACCAGATCTGCCTTGGCGCTTTGGGCGGTAAAGAGTTTGGCGCCGTTTAAGTAGACATCCACCCGCTGGCTTAAGGTTCCCGCCTTGGCTTTGGGGATAACGACGACGTCGCCGCTGGGCGAGCGCAGTAACTTTTGGGCCTGGGTGGGGGTGGCAGGGGCTGAAGTGTCGGCCACAAAGTTGAATTTGTCGGCTCCCGGCAGGGATTTTAGATAGCTGACAGTTGAGCTGGCCTGGGGGCCGATGACTTTGACGTTGATGTGGTCAACGGAGAAGTTGGCGGCGTAGCCGAACACTAGCAGTAATAGCAGTGGCAGCATGATGATCATGGCTAGCGTGCGCCGGTCACGCTTGAGTTCTTGAAATTCCTTGATGAATAAGGCCCTCATGGTGTGTTCCTTTGATTGTGTCTGGTGTCCAGTAGGGCAACAGGCGCGGTATTTCATCGCTTGATGAAAATATTAAGATATTTCATCAACTGTGGAAATACTTGCTCTGTAATGTGACGCGCTATACGGTAGAGACGTGACTTCAGCTGCTAACGCCGTCGGGGGAGCCAAACGTGGCCCGCGCAAGGGTGGGGTAGATAAAGAACAAATTTTGGCTGCCGCACGCGAAGAATTTGCGCTGCATGACTACAAAGGCACCACCATGCGCTCAGTGGCGCGCCGGGCCGGGTGTGATGCCAAGCTGATTCACTACTACTTTGGCTCCAAAGATGAACTGTTCGCTGAAGCTATCTCGCAGGTAATGGAATCGCTGCAGATTGCCCAGTGGTGGGTAAGTCAAGCCGAGGAAGGTGGGGGTGGGGGAACGCAGGTGCTGCGCCAGCTGCTGAACTTTGTGGAAACTAATGAATCGGGGCCAGCTTATGTGGCCATGGTGCGCGCACTGTCTTCTGAAGAGCAGGTGCGACAAATGTTTCTAGACCGCATTACCTCGCGTGTAGCTCTGCCAACATTTACCAGTTTGGGTTTAGATCAGGTGCCAGTGCGCATGAATCTAATGACCACCCAGCTTTTAGGCCTAATAAGCGTGCGCTACATCATGAAGTTTGAGCCTCTAGCCTCAATGCCAAGAGATGAAGTAGCTGCCCTGGTGGGGCCAACGTTAGATCGGTATATGTCTCCAGACCTATTTACTAAGTAATAAAACTGCCCTGCCAATATTTTGGCAGGGCAGGCATCAGCGGATGCTTTGAATAGATTTTAGGCGGCTACCGGCAGGTCAAGCTCGCTGTTGCGACGGCGCAGCTTTGCGGCCTGACGCTTGGCTAGCTGCTTCATATAAGCACGCTTAACAGTGACAACCGTGTATACGCCCACTGCCAGGAAGAACAGGTTGGCTACAGCCGAAGGCCAAGCGTTTACGTAGGCGCAGTTGATAATCAGCAAAACCGCACCAGACATGTTCAGAGCGTTGTACTTTAGGGAATCGCCGGCCCACACGCCGCGCGCCACTAGGAAGTAGGCGGCTACAAGAGCTAGGGAACCGATCCAGCCGATAACGGCGACGCTGATGTCAACAAGGGAAGTCACGCAGATATTTTTACGCGCTTTTAGAGTGAAGATCAATTAAATAAAAACGCATTGGGTATGTAGAATTACTTCATGCAGTTGGATCCGCGACGCATGGCTATTCTGCTGGCTGTATATCGTAACGGTGGAATTGTGGCCGCCTCCGATACTTTGCGTATTTCCCCCAGTGCTATTTCGCAGCAGATCAGACTATTAGAGAAAGAAGCCGGGGTGCAGCTGCTAGAGCGCACGCCCCGGGGTGCACAATTAACCAGTGCCGGCCGACTGTTAACTGACGCCGCCGAACGTATAGAGGCTGAAATCACAGGGGCGCAGCGTGAGTTGTTAGCCTCCAGTGGCCAAAGCGTGACCGGTATGGTGCGGGTGGGCTCATTTCAAACCGGTATTTTGGCGCTGCTACTGCCGGTACGTGAACAAATCAGCCAGCTGCATCCAGGTATTGAACTACGCATTTACGAGCTTGATGATGCAGTTTCTCGCCGGCGCCTGCGCAGCGGTGAGCTAGACATGATGCTACTAGAGGCAGATGAATCAATTACTTTCACCCCCACCCGCTCCACCAAAGACATTCCCCTAACCTCAGACCCCTGGGTGCTGGCAGTGCCCCCACACCAGCCTGTGCCAGCCTCGCTTAGCGAGCTAACTAAACTCAACTGGCTGGATATGGATATTTCGACGGCGGGCGGTGCGGCCATGCGGCGCCTAGAGGGGGCCCTGGGGCATCGCTTTAACTCCACCCACGAAATCAACGACTACTCCACTGGGCTAACCATGGTGGCGCAAGGCTTGGGCTACTGCCTGGTACCCCATCTGGCTCTAGGTAGTTTCCCTGCACCTGCCGGAGTTGTCCTACACCACCTAACTGGACTAGGCGGACGCAAAGTGGTGCTGCGCCATCGGGCTACCCGTCTAGAACCAGACGCCGCCGCCAGTGAAGTAATCCGCCTACTAACGGCGAAAGGACACTGACGACGGCGCCTAAAGCTAGGCTCAGTGGGTTTTGATCAGGAAGTGGCTACAGCTCCAGTAAGCACCAGCACCACAATCACCGCACCCAAAATCACGCGGTAGATCAGGAATGAGGTGAACTTGTTGGAGGAGACGAACTTGAGTAGCCAGGCGATAGTGGCATAAGCGACGATGCCCGAAACCACGGTACCCAAAATGGTGGGGCCCCAACCAATGTCAGAAGAGATATCTTCACTGGCGGTAACGGCTTCCAGTAAACCTGCGGCCACCAGTGCCGGAATACCCATGAAGAAAGACAGGCGAGTAGCGGTTACGCGGTCGAAGCCACGGAACAAGCCCGCGCTGATGGTGGCGCCAGAGCGAGAAATACCCGGGAAAATCGGGGCCAAAGCCTGGAACAGACCAATGATCAGCGCGTCCATAATGGTCACCTGGCTCATAGAACGGTCCAGGTTCTTCTTACGGTCAGCCAGCCACATCACCAGCGACCACACCACTAGCGCGGCGGCAATAATCCACAAGCTACGCGAAGTGGTTTCAATAAAGTTCTTCAGTGCCAAGCCCAGCACAGCCACCGGAATGGAGCCCACAATAATGCCCCAACCCAGGGTGTAGTCGGGGTCAGTGCGGTGCTCCTTGTTGCGCAGGCCGCGAATCCAGGCCGTGGCAATGCGTACGATGTCAGACCAGAAATAAACTACGGCAGCGAGGATCGCGCCAATCTGGATGATAGCGGTAAACGCGGTCATACCAGCAGAGTTGATCTGGTAGCCCAGCAGTTTTTCCACGATGTTGAGGTGTCCGGTGGAAGACACCGGTAGGAATTCGGTGATGCCCTCAATCACGCCTAGGATGATGGCGTCGATCCAGTTCATGTAAAGGTCCCTCTGGTCAGATAAATATTTGCTTAGGTAACTCTAGCGTGCTTCCAGCGTTATAGCCGTGGCCTTGATAACTGCAAACAGACTAGTGCCCACCTGGATGCCTAATTCTGCAATGGCGGCGGCGGTTAGGCGGGTGCGTAAACGCTGCCCATCAGCTAGGCGCAAGGACAAACTTACTACCGCTCCGTCGCCATCCAAACTGCTAACGCTCACCGGGATAACGTTACGCGGCGAACCTTTAGGTTGCTGTGGGTAAAGCGCAATGGCGTCAGGGTTAATAAGTGCTACCGCCTTAGCACCCACCTGCCAGGGGGGCTGGCCGTCGTTAGCTTGAGGCCACTGGGACAGGCGCAGACTCAGACCCTGGCCAAGCTTGAGCTGCGGGGTGGCCTCATCCCCAGCCAAAGTGCCGTTTAGCAGGCTGGCTCCCGTCAAATTAGCCACAAACTCGGTGCTGGGGGTGGAAAGGATTTCGGTGGTGGGGCCTTGGGTGATCAGTTTCCCGGCGTCCATGACAGCGACGGCGTCACTAAGGGAGGCAATATCTACCAGGTCGTGGCTGACCATCACTACGGTGATAGCACGCGCCTTGGCGCGCTCGCGTAGCAGGGCGCGCATCTGGGAGCGGGAGGGCACATCCAGGGCTGCCATGGGTTCATCTAGCACCAGTACTTGGGGACTGGTGGCCAGGGCGCGGGCTAAAGCTACCCGGGCGGCCTGACCACCTGAAAGCTCGCCGCCTTGACGGTAGGCCAGGTGACTAGCTCCCACCGCGCACAGCTCATGCCAGGCGCGTTGGCGGGCACGACGGCGTCCTTGGCCTTGGCAGCGCGGGCCAAAAGCCACGTTGTCCAACACGCTCATATGGGTGAAAATCCCTGGGTTTTGTGCCAACAGCGCCACAGGGCGTTTGCCAGGGGATACGAAAGTGCCGTGCCAGCCGGGCTCATCTAGGGTTTTGTCAGCAATTTTTAGATAGCCCTGGGTGCGTAGCAGGCCGGCAATTATTAAACACAGGGTGGATTTACCACAGCCGTTAGGGCCAATCAGAGTCAGAAACTGGCCGGGGCGAACCTCTAAGTGGGCATTATCAATTGAGCGTTCAGGCAGCTTAGCCACCAGCTCAACGCTAGAACCAGGTTCGGTGGGGTAAGCCGGCTGGATGTGTGCACTACTGGAGGCGCCAGCTGCATCAATCTTTTTGAATAGCTGACGCTCAGCCCAGGTGCGCAGGCGGTAAATCCAGCCGCCAGGCAGCGCCGTCAAGCCCACCAACAGGGCGGAAGTAACCACTAGCGCCACCGCCAGGGCCAGGGCGGTATCCGCATCCGATTCTCGCTCCAAATAGATAGCCAGCGGCATAGTGCGAGTAGTGCCCTCTAGTGAGCCCGCAAAAGTTAGCGTAGCCCCAAACTCGCCCAGCGCGCGTCCCAGCGCCAAGGCTGTGCCGCGCGCCAAGGCTGGAGCCACTAAAGGCAAAGTAATACGCGCCAACACTGTTAAAGAGCCGGCTCCCAAGGTACGCGCCATGCGTTCAGCTTGACAATCACGGCTGCGTAAAGCCGCCTCCAAAGTGACTACCAAAAACGGCATGGACACAAACACCTGGGCTAAAACCACCGCCGTCGTCGAAAAAGCGATAGAAATCCCGGCCTCTTGCAGGCTGGGGCCAAGCCAACCTCTGCGCCCGAAAGTAGCCAGCAACGCAATACCGGCCACAACCGGGGGCATAGTCATAGGCAGTACCACCACAATGCGGGCCAAACCCACTCCCGGCCACTGGTGCGCTAAAGCCAGCGCCAAAGGCACCCCCAAAATCAGGCTGACCAGGGTGGATATTAGGGCGGTGCGCAGGCTAAGCCACAGTGCGATTTGGGCACTTTCACCGCCCAAAAGGGTAGGAATTTGCCCCCAAGGCACGCGTAGCCCCACCCCGATAAGTGGCGTCACAATCGCTAAAGCGGCAATTATGCCTAAGACACGCACGCTTAGCGGAAGGCAGGACAAAGAATTATCGCTGGGGCTGCGCATGGTGGTATTTACCGGGTCCTAAATGGCCTTAACCAGGCTTTACTTGCTGGCGGCTGGGCCAAAACCGGCCTTAGCTAAAATGGCCTGACCATCCTTGGAGTTGACGTAGTCGATGAAGATCTTGGCGTCCTTGTTGTTAGCGGCAGACTTGGTGGGGGCGATCAGGTAGTGGTTGACTACGCCGTGAGAGTCGATCTTGATAGTTTCAACCTTGTCGCCGCTGGCCTTAGCGTCGGTGGTGTAAACCAGGCCGGCGTCAGCCTCACCGGTTTCCACCTTGGTGCGTACGTCAGTTACCTTCTGCTCTTCGGAGACAGGCTTGAGGGTGATACCGGTGGCTTTGGACAGCTTGAGCGTGGCCGCACCACAAGGCACGGCTGGGGCGCAAATAACCAGCTTGGCTTTATCTAGGGAAGCGTCCAGGCCGGTTACTTTAGCGGGGTTACCCTTGGGAACAATCAGGGTTAGCACGTTGGTGGCAAACTCGCTGGGGGCACCCACCACACCTGCCTTGACGGCGTCGTTCATGGTGGATTTGTTGGCGGTGGCCAGCACCTGGGCATCGGCGCCATTGCTGAGCTGGGAAACTAGATCCTGGCTGCCCAGGAAGGAGAACTTAACTTTCAGGCCCGGATTAGCGGCCTCCACCTTCTTACCAATCTCAGTGTAGGTTTCCTTCAGCGAAGCAGCCGCAAATACGGTGATAGTGCGCTCACTAGCAGCGCTGGTGCCGGCAGAAGAGCTGGGGGTGCTAGCGCCAGAGCAGGCGGCTAGGGCCACGGCAGCAGTGGCTGCCAGAACTGCACTGGCAACTTTACGCAGCGATGCGAACATATCTAATCTCCTTGAAACAAAGCGGGCCGATAAAAACGGCTCCACTAGGGATAATAGCGTTTTTATCGGCCCGCTAGGGTTTTGGCTAGGGGCGAGGCCCTAACTGTATGGATGGCGGCGCGGCCTAGGCGCCCTGGCCTGAGGCTCAGACGCCCGGGGCTATAGCCTAGGCGCCCTGGGAGGGAGCCTCAGTGGCAAACCCCGGCTTGGAGGCGTTGCCAGTGCCCTGAGTGTGTACCGGTTGCCAGCCGCGACGTACCGGGTCAGCCTGGATCGCAGGCTTACGTGAGCGGTAAATCACGTAGGGGCGGTTCACATAGCCCACCGGGGCGCTAACCACGTGCACCAGGCGAGTAAATGGCCAGATTGCAAACAGTAGCAGACCGGCAATAATGTGCAGCTTGAAAGACATAGGCACGTCAACCATCAGCTCCGGCTTAGGCTGCAGCACGAAAATCGAGCGCAGCCAGGGACTGACGGTTTCACGGTAGTCATAGCCCCCGTGTGGCCCAAACAGCTGGGTGGTGACGGTGGCGTAAGCACCCAAACCGATCGGTAGCAGTAGCAGCACGTACATGATCTTGTCGTTAAGGGTGGTGGCCGCGCGCACGCTACCAACCACGAAACGACGGTAAAGCAGACCAACTAGGCCCACAATGGTCATTGCACCTGCCAGTGAACCCATGCTGACAGCACCCAGGTGGTACAGGTGCTCGGGCACCCCCACTGCTTCAGTCCAGCTCTTAGGAATCAGCAAACCAACAATGTGGCCCGCAGCTACAAACAAGATACCGAAGTGAAACAGCGGGGAAGACCAGCGCAAAATCGCTGACTCATGCCACTGGCTAGAGCGTGAAGTCCAGCCGTACTGGTCCTTCTTATAGCGCCAAATTAGGCCGCTAATGAGCAGTGCAAAAGCGACGTAGGGCAGGACCACCCACGCCAGTAATGCGGATGTAGACATGTTCTCCTCTTTTCGGGCGTGGATTTAGACCTGCACGGCGTCCATAGCGGGCGCCTGATTTTGGGTTGCAAGCCTGGGGGCAGTGGTTGGGAAGGGCAAGATATTGGTTACCCCCACCGTTTCGGTAGGCGGCCCGGCGTGAATCAAGGCCGCTACCCGTGCGGCAGTAGCTTCATCCACTGGCGCCAAGGTGGCGCTTAGGGCCTCAATAATTGCCGCATAGGGGCTGTGGTAGCTGCGCAGTGCCCGCAAAAGCACCTCAATGCCTTCACGGTGACTGCCCAGCAAAATAGCGGCGATTTCGTCGTCGCTACGAGCTGACAGCTCCAGCACTAAAGGCAGGTAATCTGGCAGCTCATCGCTGGTTTGCTCCCAGCCTGCGCCGGCTAGGGCCTGTTTAAAGGCCAGCAGCGCGGCGCCCCGGTGACGGGTATCGCCCACGGCGTAGTAGCTCAGGTACAGGCAGCAGCGACGACGGCGGTCGAAAGTTTCTACATAGTGCTCAGCTAGAGCGCGTTGACCTAGCTGGGTGGCTGAGGCCAAAAACCGCTCCAGCGGGCCGGCTACCTGCTCAGGTAGCTCAGCCAACGCGTCACGGCAGGCCTGTAGGCGCTGGGGAAAACTCTCATCTGGATAGTCCAGCAGCAGCGAACACACCATATGGGCGGTGCGCCGCTGAGTGTCGCTTAGCGCCAAGGCGCCTACGGCAGCAGGACTCATTGGCGCGCTCCGGTGGGGGCTGGGGCACCAGGCCCGCTAGAGCCGGCGGTGCGACGTGAACGCACACTAGGTAGCGGCAAGGACACACGTCCGCTGCGACGCACATCGGCGCCGTGGAAACCGCTCACATCGGTGCAGCCGCTAGCGCAGGCACTGGGGGCGCCTTCACCAAGCAGCGCGGCGACGTCGTCGCCCATAGCCTCCATGCCGCGAGGTACCTCAGGGCGGGTGGTGGGCACTACGAAACGGTCGTCGTACTTGGCGATAGCCAGCAGCCGGTACATGCGCTCTAGGTCCTGAGCCTCCATGCCTACGCTGGCAGCAATCTGCGGGTCAGGTTCCTGACCCAGGTTGCGGGCGCGCATGTGTGAACGCATAGCGGCCAGGCGGCGCAAAGTACGCTCAATCAGGTTCACGTCGCCAGCGGTAAACAGACCCGCCAGGTACTCCATAGGAATACGCATGTCGGCTACAGCGCTTAGCAGCACACGGTGATCTTCAGCGTCAAAACCGGCGTTAGCCACCTCATCAACCACCGGGCTGAGCGGGGGCACATACCAAACCATGGGCATGGTGCGGTATTCGGGGTGGATAGGCAAAGCCACCTCATAGGTGTTGATCAGATCCCAGATGGGGGAGGACTTAGCCGCCTCAATCCAGGTGTCCGGAATGCCGCTGGCACGGGCGCCAGCCACCACCTGCGGGTCACGCGGGTCTAGCATGATTGAACGCTGCGCCATGTACAGATCCTGAGGGTCTTCCACCGCAGCGGCCTGAGATACACGGTCGGCGTCGTAGAAGATAACACCTAGGTAGCGCAGGCGCCCCACGCAGGTTTCCGAGCAGATCGTGGGCTGACCGGCCTCCAGGCGCGGATAGCACAGGGTGCACTTTTCAGCCTTACCGCTGGAGTGGTTGAAGTACACCTTCTTGTAGGGGCAGGCGGACACACACATGCGCCAACCACGGCAAGCATCCTGATCTACCAGCACAATGCCGTCCTCAGTGCGCTTATACATGGCGCCCGAGGGGCAGGCAGACACGCAGGTGGGGTTGAGGCAGTGCTCGCAGATACGCGGCAGGTAGAACATGAAGGTGGACTCAATGTCTTTCTTCACGCTCAGGTTCATCTGCGACAAGATCGGGTCTTGATCCAGGGTTTCCATTGAGCCACCCAAGTTGTCATCCCAGTTGGGACCCCACTCGGGCTGGTTAATGTAGCGTCCATCTAGCTGGCTCTTGGCGCGCGCCACCGGAATGGCGGGCGAATCCTTGGGGGCCGAGAGCAGACGGTCATACTCATAGGTCCAGGGCTCGTAGTAGTCCTCAACCGTGGGCATCTGCGGGTTGGCGAAAATATTGGCTAGGCGACGCAAACGCCCACCTGAGCGGGGCACCAGCTTGCCGTTCTTGGTGCGCTTCCAGCCGCCCTGCCACTTGTCTTGGTCTTCCCAGCCGCGCGGGTAGCCCACGCCTGGGCGGGTTTCAACATCGTTGAACCACATGTATTCGGTGCCTTCACGGTTAGTCCAGGCCTGCTTACAGGTCACTGAACAGGTGTGGCAGCCAATACATTTGTCGAGGTTCATCACCATGCAAATTTGTGCCATTACGCGCATCAGAAAGTTACCTCCTGGTTACGACGACGGCGAATCACGGTGACTTCGTCGCGCTGGTTTCCGGTGGGGCCAATGTAGTTGAAGGCATAGCTCATTTGCGCATGTCCACCCGCGAAGTGAGTGGGCTTGAGGAAGATACGCGTGAGCGAGTTGTGCGTGCCTCCACGCTTACCGCTGGTTTCCGTCAGCGGAGTGTTGATTTGGCGGTCCTGGGCGTGGTGCATAAACACCGTGCCCTCGGGGATACGGTGGGAGACCACCGCACGCGCCGCCACGATACCGTTACGGTTGACTGCCTCAATCCAGTCATTGTCCTTGACGCCGATCTTTTCCGCGTCAGCAGGGCTCATCCACACGGTTTGGCCACCGCGTCCCAGCGTGAGCATGTGCAGGTTGTCGTAGTACTGGGAGTGGATCGCCCACTTGTTGTGCGGGGTCAGGTAGCGTACGGCCACCTGCGCACTGCCGTTAGCGTCGGTGGTTACCTGGCCCAGCTCAGGTTCGCCGGCCAGGGCCGCCAGGTCTAGCGGGGGCCGGAAGATCGGCAGGGACTCACCCAGATCACGCATCCAGTCGTGCTCCACGTAGTAGTGCATGCGGCCAGTTAGCGTGTGCCAGGGCTTGGCACGCTCAACGTTAACCACGAAGGCGCTGTAGCGTCGTCCACCATGCTCCGAACCAGACCACTCTGGGGAGGTGATTACCGGCTGGGGCTGTTGGATGGTGTCAGCGTAGGTAATGTGACGGTCCTCAGAGCCCTCGGATAGGTCCCAAGACTTAACGCCGGTACGTTCAGACAGCTTGCGCCAGCCGTCAGTGGCGACGGCGCCGTTAGTGGTGCCCGAAAGGGTAAGTACCATCTCGGCTGCCTTCACCGCAGTGTCGACCAACGGACGCCCGGCCTGCGGGCCGCTGGGTGCCACGCCGTTCTTGTGGGCCAGGTACTCCATACCGTTACCGGCGGCGCTTAGCGGCACACCCTTAAGGGGCATACCAGCCTTTTCAACCAGTGGGCCGACCGTGTTGAACTTGTCGATGATCTGCGTGTAATCACGCTCAATCGGCACCAGCTTGGGCATGGTTACGCCCGGGATCCACTGCTTAGGCAGGTTTTCAACACTGCCGTGAGGCATGGTCAGCTCATCTGGCGTGTCGTGCATCAGCGGCGCAGCCACAATATCGGTCTGTGTGCCCAGGTACTTGACTGCCATCTGGGAAACCAGCTGCGCCAAGGACTGGAACACCTGGAAGTCAGTGCGTGCCTCCCAAGGCGGGTTGATAGCCGCATTGAAAGAGTGGATATAAGGGTGCATGTCCGTAGAGGACAGGTCTTCCTTCTCATACCAGGTAGCTGCCGGCAGTACGACGTCAGAGTGCAAGGTGGTGGAGGTATTACGGAAGTCCGCAGTCCACATCAGATCCAGCTTGCCCGTAGCCGCCTGCTCGTCCCACTGCATGGTCTTGGGACGCAAGTTCTCCGGGGTTTCATCAATGTTTACGTCATTGCCGGTACCCAGCATGTGACGCAGGAAGAACTCGGTGCCCTTAGCGGAAGAACCCAGCAGGTTGGTGCGCCAGTTAGCCAGAATGCGCGGGAAGTTCTCAGGGCGAGAAGGGGCTTCGCAAGCAAAATGCAGCTTGCCAGCCTCAAGCTCACGCACGATGTATTCCTTAACATCCATGCCCTCTTCACGTGCCTGCTGCGTCAGTAGCAGCGGGTTACGGTCAAAGGTTGGGTAGGAGGGCATCCAGCCGCGCTTCATGGATTCCACCATGAAGTCCGCGTTGGACTTACCCACCATAGAGCCGGGGTGTACTGGGGAGGCGATGCGGTCAGCCTGAGTGCGGTCATAGCGCCACTGCTCAGTGGTTAGGTACCAAAAAGCGGTGGTAATCATCTGGCGGGCTGGACGCTGCCAGTCCAGGGCGAAAGCAAACTGGCTCCAACCCGCAATCGGACGCACCTTTTCCTGACCCACATAGTGGGCCCAGCCGCCACCGTTAACACCCTGAGTGGCGCACATGGAGGTCAGCGCCAAAATAGTGCGGTAGATAGCATCAGCGTGGAAATAGTGGTTAATACCCGCGCCCATAACAATCATGGAGCGGCCCTTAGATTCAATGGCGTTAGTGGCAAAGTCACGAGCCACACGAATCAGAGCGTTAGCGTTAAGACCACTCATCTCCTGCGCCCAAGCCGGGGTGGCCGGCACGGAAGAGTCCTCATAGCCGCTAGGCCACTGGCCCGGCAGGCCTTCACGCTCAACTGCATACTGGGCTAGCAGCAGGTCATAGACGGTAGTGACCAGGGTGTCACCCACACGCAAGGTGGGCACACCATAGTTGACCACGCCGCCACCGGCCGTACCCGTGGGGGTGGTAGAGGTGGGCAGGTCAAAACGCGGCAGGCTAACCAACTGGGGTTTCCAGTCGGCCACATCCATGGCGCTCATAACCGGGTCTACACCCTCAAGCTTGAGGTTCCACTTACCCTTACCGCCAGGACCAAAACGGTCAGCCAAAGTACCGCCCGGGTCAGCCGGGCCACGCTTGGCATCCCACACCAAGGTGCGGTAGTCGGGGTTTTCTAGCTTAGCTAGGTGCTCATAGCCGGGCAGATCTTTAACATCTGCGGCGGTTAGGAACTGACCGGGCACATACCCCTGCTCAGTCTTTTCCAGCTTGATCAAGAAAGGAGAGTCCGTGTGGCGACGCATGTAGTCAAGGAAGAACGGCTCACGGCGAGCCACGTGGAATTCCTTGAGGATTACGTGACCCATAGCCTGGGCCACGGCGCCGTCAGTACCGGGAGCAACCTTTAGCCACTGGTCAGCGAACTTAGTGTTGTCCGCATAGTCGGGGGAAACCGCAATTACCTTCTGGCCGTGGTAGCGGGCCTCAGCCATAAAGTGGGCGTCAGGGGTACGTGTCAGCGGAATGTTAGAACCCCACATGATCAGGTACTGAGAGTTGTACCAGTCACCGGATTCGGGCACATCCGTCTGGTCACCAAACACCTGCGGGCTGGCCGGGGGCAGGTCCGCATACCAGTCATAGAAGGAAAGCATGGTGGCACCAATTAGCTCGTGGAAACGCGAGCCAGCACCATAGGAAATCATCGACATAGCCGGGATAACCGAGAAACCGGCAATACGGTCCGGACCCCACTGGCGGATAGTGTGCACATGCGCAGCAGCGATTAGCTCCAGAGCCTCATCCCAGCTCACGCGCACCATGCCACCGCGACCACGGGCGCTCTTATAAGCGCTGGCAATAGCCGGGTCGCTAACTACCTGCTCCCAGGCGGCGACGGCGTCGCCATTGCAACGCTGCTTAGCCTCACGGTAAGGGTCCAGCAGCGCTGAGCGAATGTAGGGGTAACGGATACGGGTGGGCGAGTAGGTGTACCAGGAGAAAGCCGCCCCACGCGGACAGCCGCGCGGCTCATACTCTGGCATATCGGGGCCGGTGGTGGGGTAATCGGTAGCCTGCTGCTCCCAGGTAATGATCCCGTCAGAGACCATTACCTCCCACGAACACGAACCGGTGCAGTTAACCCCGTGCGTGGAGCGCACAACTTTGTCGTGCTTCCAGCGCTCGCGGTAGAACACATCCGCGTCGCGGCCACCGGTTAGAAATAGGCGGCGAGCGTCGTCGCTAACCTGGCCTTTACGCAGGTAGCCACCCATTTTTAGCAGGCCAGGCAGAGACTCAGTGTCCGGTGCCTTGCTGGCTGAATCGGTCATGGTTAATTCCTTCAAATTTTTCCGACGCCGGCTATAGCTGGCGCGAGTTGGTCTTAGAAACGGCCGAGGCCGCGTTTGAGATCAGCCCGGGAAGGGCGCACCCTTACGGGCGTACTGGCGCCAGCACAGAGCCGAAGCAAGCACGCAGAACACGGCGCAGGCTAGGAAAAAGACCCAGGGGGTGATGACGGTTAGGGCCATACCAATCAGGAAGGGGCCTAGCGAAGCAATGGCAGAGGTGAAACCGATGGCGCCACCAGCCTGGCGGGCCGGCATGATCATGGGCATTTGCTTGAAGGTACCGGCGTTACCGAAACCAGAGAACAGGAACATGGTCAGCATCAGGCCCAGGAACAGGTAGAAGTCGTTCCAGCCGGTGGGGTTGTAAAGCACCCAGGCGGTAGCGGCCAGGGTTACGGCCATGCCGACGCCGGAGATGAAGGTCCAGATGGCCCCGCCCATACGGTCACAGAAGGGACCCCAGGACATGCGGATAAGTGAACCGATTAGCGGCCCTAGGAAGGCGTAGGTCGCGCCCAGTACAGGCAGGCCCAGCGAGGAGGCGCGGCCGAACTGGTTGTTGATTAGCAGACCAAATACGGCAGCGAAGCCTGAGAACAGACCGAAGGTCATCACGTAGAGGATGGTCATGTACCAGGTGTTGGGGTTGGAGAAGATGTCTAGCTGCTGCTTGAAGTTGGCCTTTACGGGCACGTCACGCAGGTAGATGAAAGCCAAGGCGGCGGCCACCAAGCACCAGGGCACAAAGAAGATGGCGGCGTTGTAAACCCAAATGTGCTCGCCGGTGTGGGTGCGCTGGGGAGCCAGCCAGGTAAGACCAAACAGTCCAAAGCCCATCAGGATCGGGCCTACCAGCTGGATGATGCTCATACCCAGGTTACCCAGGCCGCCCTGCAAGCCCAGGGCAGTACCAGATAGGCGCTTGGGGAAGAAGTAACCGGTGGAAGACATGTAGCCGGAGAAGGCGCCACCACCAATACCGCAGGCAAAAGCCAGGGCTAGCAGCACCCAGTAGGGAGTCTGGTTGCTTTGTACGGCGAAGAACCAGCCCAGCATGGGTAGCGCACATAGCAAAGAGGTCAGACCTACCAGTTTGCGGGTACCAATTAGCGGCGGCAGGAACATGTAAACCAGACGCAGCAGACCACAAGAAAGTCCCGGCAGGGCGGTTAGCCAGTAAAGCTGGGACTTGCTTAGGTGGAAGCCTAGAAGGGTTAGTTTCGGAGCGATAGCGCTGGGTAGGAACCAAACGCAGAAAGCTAGGATCAATGAGTAAGTGGTGATGGCGAGGGTGCGCCAAGCAATGGATGAACTCCATTTATTGGGGTCTTGGGGGTCCCAACCTTTAAGGGTGGTGCCGGTAACTTCCAATTCGGACACGGATACTCCTGCGTTCGTTGCTACTAGTCCCTGTAATTGTTTCGGATTTTAACGGGCTAATTAAATTGGCTGCTATGCAGGCTTTAAATCCGCATAAAATCAAGGAAAACTACGAGGCTTAAGGGGCGAGTGTGTCCGAGTTACGTCACGCCGGTGTGGCGAAAATAGGTCTTGGATCACCTTTTGTCTGTATCTAGTCTGAGTGTGGGCTTAAGCTGAGTGCATGGAACCGATTAAGCAAAAGGGCTTTCACAAGCTCCCCGAGCCGGTAAAAGGCGCGGTAATTACTGTTTCTGATCGTTGCTATGCGGGCACGCGCGAGGATGCTTCAGGCCCCTTGGCCGCCAAACTGCTGGCTGACTATGACGTGATTGTGGATGAAGTAAAGCTGATTCCCGACGGCATTGAGGAGGTCACCCAGGCTTTACGTGAGGCAATTGCGGCTGGAGCGCGGGTAATTCTTACTACCGGGGGTACCGGGGTAACTCCGCGCGACCTGACCCCGGAAGGTACAGCGCCGCTGCTGGCAGTGCGTTTGGATGGGTTGGCTGAGCAGGTGCGCGCCTATGGGCTGGCTAAAACTCCACTAGCTAGTTTGTCTCGCGGCTTGGTGGGGGTTACTTCCCGTGAGGCCGACGGCGTCCTGATTGTTAACGCTCCCGGCTCGCGTGGCGGGGTTAAGGACACTGTGGAAGTTATTGGTCCGCTAGTGCCGCATGTGCTTGAGCAGCTAGGCGGCGGCGACCACTAAACGGTGCCCACTAAAGCTGGGCTGCAAAGTTTTCCACGTCACCTAGGGTGTCTAGGTCTGTGGCCAGCCAGGTAATTGGGCAGGTAGTTAGGTCAAGGCCGGCCAGGGCACGTTTGACGCTGATGTCGCGTAGTCCCTGGCCGCCTGGGGCGACGGCGTCGCGTAGTTTCTCGGTGCGGTACAGCCCCACCAGTAGCTGCCTATATCCCTGGTGATAGGCCACGGCGCCGTCGTGAATTAAAGTGCCAGCTAGAGCCGGCAGGCAGCGGGCGGCCAGGGGAGCGTCACAGCTCAGTAGCAGCGTTAGTTCTTTAGCGGGGTGTAAACACGCTAAACCTGCCGCAATCCCGGCCACCGGCCCACCCAGGGGTGGGTCTTCTAAGCTGCGCTGCACGCCAGGTGGTAGCTGTACGCTGGGTGGAGCCACCACGGTTACGCTAGTGATCTGCTGGGCGGCTAGATCATCAAGTAGGTAGTCGAGCATACGCTTGCCCTTGATGGGCACGTCCGCCTTAGAAATTCCGCCCATGCGCCTGGCGGTACCGCCAGCCAAAATCACTGCCTGCACTCGGGGTGCCAAATCAGGGTTAGCTGAAGCAAGGCCCGCCGCTGAAACTGGGCTAGCTGTTGCAGCAGGCCAAGTAGCAGAGCTGGCTGCTAATGGCGACAAGGAAGCCGAACTTGACAATGTCTAGCTTTCCTGGGTGGCAGTGGCGTTTAGGTCTGCGCGGCTCCATGTACCTGAGCGGCCCCCGGATTTAGCGGTGATATAGGCGTAGTCGATGGCAGCTGAGCGGTCCACGCCCTTAACCATGTCCACCACGGCCAAAGCCGCCACAGTAACCGCCGTAAGCGCTTCCATCTCCACCCCGGTGCGATCTGCGGTGCGCACGGTAGCTTTTAGCAGTACCCCGGCGTCGGTGATTTGCGGGTCCACACTCGCCCCATGCACCCCGATCACATGGGCCAGGGGCAGCAGCTCAGGCACCTTTTTAGTGGCGGCAATACCGGCAATGCGGGCCACCGCTAACACGTCCCCTTTGGGTACGCGCCCCTCGCGCAAAGCCGCAACCACCTGCGGCGAGCAGCTAACTAAAGCCTCGGCGCTAGCGCTACGTACAGTTGGAGTTTTGGCAGTCACGTCCACCATGCGCGCGGCGCCGGCAGAGTCTAGGTGGGTAAATTCAAGGCTCATAGTTACTTCTCGTTTCCACTTGCCGGCTTGCTGGGGGCTAGGGCATGGCTATTGGGGGCGACGGCGTCGCAGTTGTCTGTCTTGGCAGGAGCGCCGGGAGTAGTGCAGGAAGGGCCGTTGGGAGTGCTAGGGGCGACGTCGGTTGGGGCGCCGGGTCCTAGCTGCCAAGTTGGGGTCAGGCTGAGTAAACGTAAAGGCTGGCCCACTTCCACTGCCTCAACTTCGCCAGGTACCACCGCTAAAGCTTGCGCCAAATGCAGCGAACCAATCAGATGCGAGCCAGAACCCAGCCGGTGTGAAGGCGTGGCCACTGCCTGACCCTGCTCATTCCAGTGCAAATGCACCGGCACATGCTGGCGCCTACCGGCAGGGCTGCGCCAAGACGCCCCGGCCACGCCCTGGCCCCAAGCCAGCACCTGGGCGCGCCCATCTAAAGCAGCCAGTACCGGCACCACAATCAGAGTGAAACACACCAACACACTTACCGGGTTGCCCGGCAGGCACACTAGCGGCACCTGCCGCTGCCCGTCAGCAATAGTGCCGTGACCTTGGGGTTTACCCGGCTGTAGGGCTAGCTTGTCGAAACCTAAATTGATGCCATCTACTGCCTGATCAGCTAGGGCCTTAAGCGGGTCGAAAGCTCCGGCGCTGACC
>QWCL01000097.1_pt1 | contig 38254 bp, 24 predicted proteins | sample 1972551 | NCBI WGS metagenome assembly QWCL01 (sample SAMN09866709, study PRJNA288562) | Human oral metagenome isolate term2_saliva, whole genome shotgun sequencing... | isolation source: mouth | host: Homo sapiens | place: USA: California
ATCCGCCCCATGCACCTCGCCGAAATCCTGGCATCCACCAAGGACCAGCCCTTCGAGGGCAACATCTCCTTCGCACCCGAAAGCGCACAGGTGATCTGATATGTCTGAAACATTCATTGGTATGCCCGGTGTCGCCTCCGACGACGCGAACACGTTGGCACACACCGGCGGCTGGCGCACCACCGTCACCATCCCCGAGGACACCCTCCGCTGGGGTCCTTCCTTCCCCGAGGGTGCCCACAAGACGCTGGCCAACACGCAGATGCGCCGCAACCTGGGCCACGCCACCCGCACGATCCGCTCCAAGCGCGCCCTGCGCGTCGCGGAAATGCCGGACTGGGAGGACCTGCGCAGCGCCGCCGAGGCCGTCAAGTTCGAGGTCGCTTCGCGCATGCCCGAGCTGCTCGAGGAGTTCGAGCGCAACGTGACCGCCCGCGGCGGTATCGTCCACTGGGCGCGCGACAAGCACGAGGCCAACCGCATCGTCGCGGACATCATCAAGTCCAAGGGCGTCACCGAGGTCGTCAAGGTCAAGTCCATGGCCACCCAGGAGACCAACCTCAACGAGTATCTGAAGGACCAGGGCATCAGCGCTCGCGAGACCGACCTCGCCGAGATGATCGTCCAGCTGGCCGACGACATGCCCAGCCACATCGTGGTCCCCGCCATCCACCGCAACCGCTCCGAGGTCCGCGGTATCTTCCTGGATCGCATGGAAGACGCGCCCCGCGACCTCTCCGACGACCCGACCGAACTGACGGCCGCCGCCCGCGCCCACCTGCGTAAGAAGTTCCTGCACGCCAAGGTTGCCGTGTCCGGCACCAACATGGGTATCGCGGAAACCGGCACCGTCTCCATCTTCGAGTCCGAGGGCAACGGCCGCATGTGCCTGACCCTGCCCGACACGCTCATCACCCTGATGGGCATCGAGAAGCTGGTCCCCCGCTTCCAGGACGTGGAGATCTTCTCCCAGCTGCTCCCCCGCTCCGCGACCGGCGAGCGCATGAACCCCTACACCTCCATGTGGACGGGCGTCACCCCCGGCGATGGCCCGCAGGAGTTCCACCTGATCCTCATGGATAACGGCCGCACCAAGGTCCTCACCGACCCGATCGGCCGCCAGGCCCTCGCCTGCATCCGCTGCGGCTCGTGCATGAACATCTGCCCGGTCTACCAGCACACCTCCGGCCACGCCTACGGCTCCGTCTACCCGGGCCCCATCGGCGCGATCCTCACCCCGCAGCTCACCCAGGGCCTCGCCGAGGACGATCCGGTGCACACCCTGCCTTTCGCCTCCTCCCTGTGTGGCGCGTGTGGCGAGGTCTGCCCCGTCAAGATCGACATCCCGACGATCCTCATCCACATGCGTGCGCGCACGGTTGATGTCAAGCGCAACCTCGTGCCCGACGTGTGGGACCTCGCGCTGGGCGTTGCCACGCCCGTCATGTCGAACTCGACGCTGTGGAAGATGGCTGGAACCGGCACGAAGGCCACTCGTCTGTTCGCCAAGAAGGGTGCCATCGGCGCGCTGCCGTTCCCGGCCTCGCTGTGGACGCGCGCACGCGACCTGCCGGTCGCCCCGAAGGAGACCTTCCGTCAGTGGTGGAAGCGCACCCACAAGGACTCCGACGCCAACGCGCCGCGCACGGACCGCCCCGCTACGGGACTCCCGCTCGCTTCCGAACACGGCATGACCACCAACACGACCCCGAAGGAGGCGTGACATGAGCACCACCACCATGGACGCAAAAACCGCGATCCTGGCTCGCGCACGCGACGCCATCTCCCGTTCCCAGCAGGGCCGTCCCGTGCGCCCGATCCCCCGCGACTACATCCGTTCCACCGAGCACGCGCCCGGTTCGCAGGCCGTCATCGACGAAATGATCGAAAAGCTTGAGGACTACTCGGCAAAGGTCGTCGTGGTCTCCAAGGAGTCCGAGGTCGCCGACGCGATCTCGACCTTCCTGGCCGACCAGAAGGCCACCTCCGTCGTCGTGCCGACCGGGCTGGACGAGACCTTCAAGAAGGCCGCCGCCCGCGACGGCCGCACGGTCCGTGAGGATAGCCGCGAGCAGGCCATCCCGACGCTGGAACTGGACGAGATCGACGCGGTCGTCACGCGCTGCCGCGTTGCCATCTCTATCTCCGGCACCATCGTTCTCGACGGAGAGCCCGATCAGGGTCGACGCGCGATCACGCTCGTGCCCGACACCCACGTCGTCGTCCTCAACGCCGCCGACATCGTCCCCACGGTCCCCCAGGCGGTAGACATCCTCGGCAAGAACCCGACGCGTCCCATGACCTGGATCGCCGGTGGTTCGGCGACCTCGGACATCGAGCTGGTCCGCGTCAACGGCGTGCACGGCCCCCGCTTCCTGCGAGTCGTCATCGTCAAGTGAGCGTCTCACTCTGACAACGTCACGCGCCCGGCTGCCATCGCGCAGCCGGGCGCTGCGTTATGCCTTCTTCGTGAGCTGTTCTGTCCCGGGGCATGGCAGCTCAGCCCTACGGGTGGCACCGTAAGCTCCTCAACGCGTCTGGGTCCTACGGGTGGCACCGCAAACCACGAAATCGCAGCTGAACCCAACAGGTCGAAGCATCCCGGGGATCATGGACAGTGTCGTGGGCCGACGTGCACACAGAGGAGTTCACCTGACGCGCTTCATCAACCATCAGTCGCATGCAATTCGGGTGCCCGAGCTTTCTGCAGCACCTCAAAACATTGCAATTTCAACGATACGATTTCAATGTTTGAAATGTTCACACGGGAATTGCACGCAACATTTCTGAGGACCACAACACGAGGCCGCAAAACCCCCAGAAGACACCCACATCCCCGGCAACCGCCACAACTGCCAGAAGCACGGGGGGGCGCTGCACCCGATCAGGGGCGCTACACCCGATCAGGGGCACTACACCCGAACAGAAGAGGTGCATTGCCTACGGATCGGGTGCAGCGCCCCAACACACAAGAATAAACGCGGAACTGGCACACCGAGTCACTCCTGGCCCACAACCAGACCGGGCACAGGGCGCCGAGCCGGTAATGATGACCCCGTCAGCGCAGGTAACGGCCCGTCACCGAGGCCTCGTTGGCCGCAATATCGCTCGGGGTGCCCTGTGCGACGATGCGACCGCCCTCTATGCCGCCGCCGGGGCCCATGTCGATGACCCAGTCAGCGCAGCGGATCAAGTCCAGGTCGTGCTCGATCACGAGAACGGTCGCTCCCCGCTCGATGAGGCGCTGAAGCACATCCAAGAGGACCTGCACGTCGTCCGGGTGCAAGCCGATGGTCGGCTCGTCGAAGACGAAGAGCGCGCCGTCCTGACGCCTCCCCATCTCCGAGGCCAGCTTGAGTCTCTGCGCCTCGCCACCGGACAGGGCAGGCGTGGCCTCGCCGAGCGTCAGATACCCCAGACCAAGGCCGGACAGCGTCTCGAGGAGCGCGCCCGCTTTCTTCAGGCCGCGCACAGCAACCCGGGCCTCATCGACGCTCATCGCCAAAATATCGGGTAACGAGAGGCCATCACGGCGAATCGATGCGGCCTGCGCGCCGTAGCGGCTTCCCCGGCACTCGGTGCACTCGATGTCTACGTCCGGCAGGAACTGCACGTCCAGGGTGATCTGCCCGGTCCCGTCGCATGTGGGACAGCGCAGCGAACCCGTGTTGTAGGAGAACGCGCCGGGCTTGAGCCCAGCCGCCTGTGCTTCCTCCGTGCGTGCGAACGCCCGGCGCAGCTCGTCCAGCACACAGGAATACGTGGCCACGGTCGAACGAACGTTCACGCCGATGGGTGTCGCGTCGATCAGGTTGACGCGGGAGATCCCGGCGGCATCCACGTCGCGCACGTGCGCCGGCAGCGGGTCACCCGCCAGGCGCGCACGCAGTGCGGGAACCAGCGACTCCAGCACGAGCGTTGTCTTGCCCGAGCCGCTCACGCCCGTGACGGCCGTCAGAGAGCCGACGGGTATGTCCACGCTCAGGGGCTGCACCGTGTGTATCTGCGAGGTTTCCAGGTGAAGCGCGCCGCGCCTGTCGACGTCCGCGCCCCGACCCGGCTCCCCCGCCGCACGCTCAACCCGACGAGACCCAGCCATGTACGGGCCGATGCGAGAAGCGGGGGCACGGGAGGCCTCGTCGATGGACCCCTGGAAGATGACGCGACCGCCGTCCGCGCCTGCACCCGGCCCGATTTCGATGAGGTGGTCGGCGGCCCCCAGGACGCGCGTGTCGTGGTCGACGACGACAACGGAGTTCCCGTCGGCGATGAGCTGACGGATGATCGCCAGGACACCGTCAACGTTGGCGGGGTGCAGGCCGATGGTCGGTTCGTCGAGGACGTAGAGGACCCCAGTCGTCTGGTTGCGCACGGCGCGGGCGAGCTGCACGCGCTGACGCTCGCCGTTGGACAGCGTCGAGGAGGCACGGTCGAGAGACAGGTAGGACAGACCGAGTTCCACGAGGCGCTGCATCGGCTCGGTCATCTCATCAACAATGACGCGGGCCATGGGTGCCACTTCCTCCGGGACGAGGCCGGGGATGCGCTGGACCCACTCGCGCAGTTCCGTGAGGGTCAGGCGAGAGGCCTCGCCCAGATCCATGCCGTCAATCAGTGTGGAACGCACCCGCTCCCCCAGGCGCGTGCCGTCGCAAGCCGGGCACGTGCGGGTGATGAGGTACTTGTTGACGCGGGCAAGAGCCTTCTCGTCTTTCGCCTTCGACAGGGCGTTTTCGACCGTGGCGACCGCGTTGAAGTAGGTGAAGTCCAGCTCGGCACCGCCCGTCTTGGTGGCGACGACGATGTGGCGTTTTTCGGCGGGCCCCTCGTAGACGATTTCCTTTTCGGCGTCGGTCAGGTCCCGGAAGGGCACGTTCGTGCGCACGCCCATCTCGCGGGCGACGTCTTTCATGAGCTTCCACATGAGAGACCCCCACGGGGAGACGGCCCCCTCGTCGATGGTCAGGGACTCATCGGGCACGAGGGCGGCGCGGTTGACGACGCGCTGGACGCCCGTCCCCTCGCACACCGGGCACGCGCCGCCCGAGTTGAAGGCCATTTCCTCCGCGCCGAGCCCCCTAAAGGACTCCCCACACTGCGGGCACGTGAGAGGAACCTCCAGGGCGACGTTACGCGAGGGAGGGACGCGGTGCCCGTTCGGACACAGGTAGGAGCCCGCGCGCGAGAACAGGAGGCGCAGATGGTTGAGGAGTTCCGTCACCGTGCCGAAAGTGGAGCGCACGTCGGGCACGCCGGGGCGCTGGCGCAACGCGAGTGCGGCAGGTACGTGCGCCACCTCGTCCACCGAGGCCTTGGCTGCCTGGGAGATACGCCTGCGCGTGTAGGTCGCCAAGGACTCCAGGTAACGCCGTGAACCCTCCGCGTAGAGCGTGCCCAGGGCCAAGGAGGACTTGCCCGACCCGGATACGCCCGCGACCGCAACGAAGGCGTTCAGGGGAACGTCGACGTCCACGTTCTTCAGGTTGTGGACGCGGGCACCGCGCACGCGGATGACGCTGGGCACGTCAGAACCCGAGGCGTCCCAGCATCTTCGGGTCGGACTGCCAGTCTTTCGCGGTGCGCACGTGCAGGTCCAGGTAGACGCGGCGACCCAGCAGCTCCTCGATGTGGGCGCGGGCTTGCGTACCGATCTGCTTGAGGCGCGAGCCCTTGCGGCCGATGATGATGGCCTTTTGGGAGTCGCGCTCGACGTAGACGTTCACGTGAATGTCGAGCATGGGCGGGCGGTCGTCGCCCTCGCGGCGGGGTCGTTCGATGATCTCCTCGACCTGGACGGCCAGGGAGTGCGGCAGCTCGTCGCGCACGCCTTCGAGGGCGGCCTCGCGGATGAACTCGGCGATGAGGGTGTCGCGGGACTCGTCGGTGACGTCACCCTCGGGGTAGAGCGGCGGCGACAGCGGCACAGTCTGTGCCAGCACCTCGCGCAGGTGGTCGATGCCCTTACCTTCCACGGAGGAGACGGGCACGATGGCGGCCCACTCCCCCAGCTTTTCGATGGACAGCAGGTGCTTCATGACGCGCTCGCGCGGCACGGCGTCGCACTTGGTGGCCACCGCAATGATCGGGCGCTTGATGCCGCGCAGCTCGCGGGCGATGAACTGGTCGCCGGGGCCGATGCGCTGGTCGGCGGGCAGGCAGAAGAGCACGACGTCGACCTCGGAGAGGGCCTCGCGCACCATGTCGTTGAGGCGCTTGCCCAGCAGCGTGCGCGGCCGGTGGTACCCGGGGGTGTCCACGAGCACCAGCTGGTAGTTATCCCCGTGCACGATGCCGCGGATGTTGTGGCGCGTCGTTTCGGGGCGGCCCGAGGTGATCGCGATCTTGCGCCCGACCAGCGCGTTCGTCAGTGTCGATTTGCCGACGTTGGGGCGACCGACGATCGACACGAAGCCTGCGCGGAAGTCCTCGGGAAAGTCCGGGATCTCGATGGTCGCGGCCGCGTCCTCGCGCAGGGACGCGAGCGAGGTCAGTGCCTCGAACGCGTCGAGATCGGCGTCCTCCTCGTCCTCCAGGCCCTCGAGGTCGCCATAGTCCTCGTCCTCCTCAAAGTCCTCAGAGCCGTCAGAATCCTCAGAATCCTCGGAGTCCGCGTCGTCGCCGGACTCAGCCCCGGCCTCGTCCGAGGTTTCGCCGAGGCCGGCCTCGATCTGCGCGCGGGCGTCGGCTTCCGGGTCGGCGGCGTCGGGTGCCACCTCGATGCGCGCGTCCCCGAAGGCGTTGGGGCCGGCCATGAGTTCGTCGTCGGAGGGGAATCGCATGTCAGTTGTCCTTGTCGTCGGCGGGGATAGGGTCAGTGATAAGCGGAGAGTCGGGGTCGAGGCGGCACAGGATCGTGGAGACTTGGCGGCGGCGTCCGCGCGCCTCTTCCGCCGTCATCATGACGCCGGCGAGGGTGCCGGTCGCGCCGGGCAGGGGAACCCGCCCAATCGCTTTAGCGAGGAGGCCGCCGACGGAGTCGACGTCCTCGTCTTCGATGTCGCGTCCGAGGAGTTCGCCCAGTTCGGAGATCGGGTAGCGTGCGGGCACGCGCCAGGTGCCCGGCTCTGTTTCCTCGGGTTCGATGGAATGACGGTCGTGTTCGTCGGTGAGTTCGCCGACGACCTCCTCGAGAATGTCTTCGAGGGTGACCAGGCCCGCGACGCCGCCGTATTCGTCGATGACGATGGCCATGTGGAAGCGCTCGGCCTGCATTTGGCGCAGCATGTCGTCCGCGAGCTTCATTTCGACGGCGTACTCGGCGGGGCGCATCATTTGCTCGGCGCGCAGGTCTAGCTGGCCGCCATTCGCCTCCCAGCGGGAGACCAGGTCTTTGAAGAACAGGATGCCTCGGATGTCGTCCACGTCGTCGCCGACGACGGGAATGCGCGAGAATCCGGAGCGCACGAAGAGGCGCAGCGCGGAGGGCGCGGGCGTGTCGGCGTCGATGGTCACCATGTCGGTGCGCGGCACCATGACCTCGCGCACGAGCGTGTGCCCGAGGTCCAGGACGGATCGGACCATGTCGCGGTCCTCTTCCTCGAAGCTCTCGGGTTCGCCGACCTCGTCGACGATTTCGCGCAGGTCGGAGATCAGTTCGGCGCGTGCCTGCGCTTCGGTGGGTTCGGGGGCGGGGCGTGAGGAGCGTACGCGGGTCAGCAGCGGGTCCGCGACGTGGCTGAGGCGCGCGAGGCGATCAGCCAGCCCGGTCCCGACCAACGCGATTCCTTCGGGGTTGCGCGCGCCCCACTGGGCGGGCAGGAAGGAGACGAAAATCAGCTGGATCACTGCGATGACGGACACCGCGATGAGGGCGACCGCCCACCAGGGCAGGCGTGTGTCCACCAGGACGATGGTGCCCGTGACGGCGTAGACGACCTGCCAGAAGGTACGGAAGGCGCGCAGCGACAGCAGGGTGCGCCGACGGTGATCGACGAGGCCGTAGAGGGTGCGCGCTTTCCTGTGCTCTTCCTCGATGAGGTCTTCGACGCCGGCGAGGGTCAGGCGCTGGATCGCCTGTTCGACGCTCTGCGCGATGGACGCGAAGGCCAGGGCGATGACCGCCAGGATCAGGAGGGCCACGGAGGGCACGCCCATGATCGGCGAGGCCGGGGCCGCCTCCAGGGGGACGGTGAGGGTCATCGGGTGGCCAGGAAGGTCAGCAGGAGCTTGCGCTGGAGAGCAAACATGACCTCACGTTCGGCATCGGTCGCATGATCGTAGCCGAGGAGGTGCAGCATGCCATGCGTGGCCAGGAGCAGCATTTCTTCGGCGGCGCTGTGACCGGATTCTGCGGCCTGGCGGGAGGCAATCGCCGGGCAGATGCAGATGTCGCCGAGCATGCCGGGGGGCGTGGGGCGGTCGGCCGTGCCGGGGCGCAGCTCGTCCATGGGGAAGCTCATGACATCGGTCGGGCCGGGCAGGTCGAGCCAGCGCACGTGCAGGTCTTCCATCGGCTCGGGGTCGATGAAGATGATGTTGACTTCCGCGTCGGAGCTGACGTGCATCTGGTCGAGCACGTAGTCTGCCAGGGCGGAAAACTCGGCTTCGTTGATCTCGTAGTCGGTCTCGTTGATGACCTCGGTCATGACGTGTACTCCCTGCGTGCGGTGTTGTGGCTGCGGGTGCGCGCGCGGCGCGCGGCGTTTCGATCGTCGTAGCGCTGGTAGGCGTCGATGATGGCACCGACCAGCTCGTGGCGCACGACGTCGGCGCTGGTCAAGCGGCAGAATTCGATGTCGTCGATGTCGCCCAGGATGTTTTCGACGACGGACAGGCCGGAGGTCTGGCTGCCCGGCAAGTCGACCTGCGAGGCGTCGCCCGTGACGACGACCTTGGAGCCGAAGCCCAGGCGCGTGAGGAACATTTTCATCTGGCCGACCGTCGTGTTTTGGGCTTCGTCCAGGATGATGAAGGAGTCGTTGAGGGTGCGGCCGCGCATGTAGGCCAGTGGCGCGACCTCGATGGTGCCGGCGGCCATGAGCTTGGGCAAGGCCTCGGGGTCGAGCATGTCGCCCAGGGCGTCGTAGAGGGGACGCAGGTAGGGGTCGATCTTGTCGGTGAGGGAGCCGGGCAGGAAGCCCAGGTTTTCCCCGGCCTCGACGGCGGGGCGGGTCAGGACGATGCGGCGCACCTCGCCGGAGAGGAGGCGGCGCACGGCCTGGGCCATAGCCAGGTAGGTTTTGCCCGTGCCCGCGGGGCCGATGCCGAAGACGACGGTGGCGCGGTCGATGGCGTCCGTGTATGCCTTCTGGCCGGGGGTCTTGGGGCGGATCGAGCGGCCGCGCGCGGAGAGGATCTCCTCTGTGGGGGCTTCGCCCGAGGTGAGACGTCCGAGCAGCCCGATGGCCTGTTCGACGGCGGTGGCGTCCAGGGCGGTGCCGCGTCGGGCCATGCCGATGAGTTCCTCGAGGAGTCCGGCGGCCACGTCGATGTCCGCCTGGGTGCCCGCGAGGGAGATGTCGCGCCCGGTCACGAGGAAGCGGACGTGCGGGAAGCCGCGTTCGAGGGCGCGCAGGACCTGGTCTGCGATGCCGAGGACCACAATCGGGTCCATGTCTGCGGGGATGGTGACGCGCCCCGTGGTGTGTGCGAGGGTGGCCGCCGCGAGCGTCGGCGCAGTGTTCTCCGTAGTCATACTGCTTCCAGTCTACTCTGCCGCCCCATCTTCCTCAGCCTCATCACCTTCGTATTAGCCTGTGTATATGAACAAACAGACCGTGCACGGAGAAGCTGTCAGCGAGGACCAGATTGACGCGTGGGTCGCAGAGGCAGAAGCAGGGTACGACGTTGAAATGCTGCGAAAAAACGGCAACTCCGCGCAATGAAAGCCCGTCAGCAGTATCACTCGCTTGTGAAATATTGAGCCATGACCACCCTCGAAGAACTTGTTTCCAAGCCGCCGGAGCTGCCGGTCACGCGCGCGCTGGGCGATATCGCGGCGGCGACGCGGCCGGGCGGCTGCGCGGTGGTGACCGCTCCCCCGGGCACGGGTAAGACGACGCTGCTGCCGCCCGCTGTCGCGGTTGCACTGGAGGGGCACGAGGCCTCGGCCGGGCGGGTGCTCGTCACCCAGCCGCGCAGGGTGGCCGCGCGCGCCGCAGCCCGCCGGATCGCCCGTTTGCTCGGCGAGGAGGTCGGCGGGCAGGTCGGCTATTCGGTGCGCGGGGATTCGAGGGTCAGCGAGCGCACGCGCGTGGAGATGGTGACGCCGGGCGTGGCGTTGCGCCGCCTGCAGCGTGACCCGGAGCTGCCGGGCGTCGCGGGACTCGTCATCGACGAGTTCCACGAGCGCGACCTGGACACGGACCTGGCGCTGGCCTTCGCGCTGGATGCGCGTTCGGCGCTGCGCGAGGACCTGTTTATCGCCCTGACATCGGCGACGCTGGAGGCCTCGCGCACGGTCTCGTGGCTGCGCGAGGCGACGGGCGCGGAACCCGCGCTCGTGGACATTCCGGGCGATATTTTTCCGTTGGAGCTGCGTTACGCTCCCCCGCCGCGCGGCGTCGAGGCCGTGGGCGCGATCGGGAATGAGCGCGTGGGTGTGCGCCGCGAGTACCTGGCGCACGTGGCGCGCACGGTCGAGGACACGGTCGCTGCCACCGAGGGGTCAGTCCTGGTGTTCCTGCCGGGCGTCGGAGAGATCGAGGCCGTGCGCGGCGCGCTGAGCATCCCCGGCGTCGAGGTTCTGACGTTGCACGGTCAGCTCAGCGCCGCCGAGCAGGACCGCGCACTCTCCCCCACCGATCAGTGCCGCGTCATCCTCTCCACCTCGATTGCTGAGTCGTCGCTGACGGTTCCGGGGGTGTCCGTCGTGGTCGACGCTGGCCTGGCCCGCGAGCCGCGCTTCGATGCGGGGCGCTCGTTGTCTTCGCTGGTGACGGTCCCCGCCTCGCTCGCTCGCTTGGAGCAGCGTGCGGGCCGCGCCGCGCGCACTGGGCCGGGCATCGCCGTTCGCGTCATGGACCCTGTGGACGTGGCGCGCAGGCCCGCCCAGTCCGCGCCGGGCATCGCCACGCAGGACCTGACGGACGCGCGCTTGCAGGTGGCCGCGTGGGGCACGCCGGTGGAGGACCTCGCCTTGCTCGACGCTCCACCCGCGGGCACGTGGCAGGCCGCCGGGGAGCGTTTGTCCTCCCTGGGTGCCATCGACGAGGCCGGGGCCGCGACCGCTCTGGGCCGCACGTTGGCGTCGCTGCCGTTGGACCCGCCCCTGGGCAGGGCCCTTCTGGCTGCGAGCGCTCTCCTGGGGGCGTCGAAGGCGGCGCGCTTCGTGGCCCTGTTGTCGGAAGATGTGCGCGCTCCGGGCGCCGACCTGGGAGGCCTCGAGCGCCGACTTGGGCGCGGCGGGGACGCGGGAGTCGGCCGCGCTCAGGCGGCGCGCGTCAAGGAAACGGAGGCTCGTCTGAAACGCCTGGCGTCCAGGCTGGCGGACAGGGGGTTGGCGGGACTGGGCCTGCCGGGTCCCAAAACCCCCGATGCGACGCGCGGCAACGCTCGGGGCGTGGTCGGCTCCCGGGCGACGCGGCGGGGCGCGCGCACCCGCGAGGACGAGCTGGCCCTGACCTGCGCGCTCGCCTACCCGCAGTGGATCGCGCGGCGTCGCCCGGCCTCGTCCGCGTATATTCTGGCGGGCGGCGTGGGCGGCGAGCTGCCCGACGGTTCTCCCCTGGAGGGCCAGGAGTGGCTGGCGGTGGCCTCCATTGACCGCGCCCCGGCCTCGCGCCACGCACGCATCCTCGCCGCCGTCCCGCTGAGCGAGGAGGACGCGCTGGCGGCGGGTTCGGCTCTCCTGGCCACCCGCACGGACGCGTCGATTGAAAAAGGTGTCTTACGCGCGACGCGCACGCGCAGCCTCGGCGCGATCCCCCTGTCTTCCTCCCCTGCCCGCGCCCTGAGCGACGAGGAGGCGACCGCGCTGGTGGCGCAGCACCTGGCCTCCCGCGGACTCGGCGAACTCGGCTGGGGGAAGGAGGCCTCGTCCCTGAGGGAGCGCATGCGCGCGCTCCACAACGCGTTTGGCGAGCCGTGGCCGGACGTGTCGGACGAGGCCTTGGCGGCCAGCGCGCACCAGTGGCTGGCTCCGTGGGGGCGACGCCTCGCGTCGGGCACTCCCCTGTCGCAGGTGTCGATGCTGGACGTGCTGCGCTCGCTGCTGCCGTGGCCAGAGGCGGCGCGCCTGGACGAGCTAGCACCCGAGAAACTCCCGATTCCTTCCGGTGGGACGCGGCCGATTGACTGGAGCGGTGCGCACCCGGTGCTTACCCTGCGCGTGCAGCAGGCCTTCGGGTGGACGGACACGCCGCGTCTGCTGGACGGGCGCGTTCCCTTGGTCCTGCACCTGACGGACCCGGCGGGGCGGCCTGCGGCGGTCACTTCGGACCTGACGTCGTTTTGGGCGGGACCCTACCGGGACGTGCGCGCGCAGCTGCGCGGACGCTACCCCAAGCACCCGTGGCCCGAGGACCCGCTGCACGCGGAGCCGACGAACCGGGCCAAGCGCCGGAGCTAGCGGAAAGTGCGCCCGGGCACGCGAAGCGTGACTCGGAGGCGGAAGCGAGTCAGCACGGTGACTCGACGGGAATTCCGCTCTTGCGCGCCGCGTCCGCCATGCGCTTGTCGTAGGTGACGATGGCTTGGAGATCGCGGCCAATCGAAAGCGCGGCGGCCAGGTGCAACGCGTCGAGGCTGCGCAGCTCCACGGGTAGGAGCCTCCCCGCCAGGTCGAACATCTCGGTGTCGAAGGTCAGCGTGGAAAAACTCCACAGAAGCTGACGCACCTGCGAGGCATCCGCTCCCCGGCGTACGCACGCGCGCATCAGTTCTGTGCGTGAGAGTTCACTGGTCCACAAGCCGCAGTCGGCGCGGTTGATGAATGTCTCGAGCGCCTCTGTCCCCTCCTCGGGAATGATGAGCTTGACCAGCGCCGACGTGTCGAAGTAGAGCGCCATTAGTAGCGTTCTTCATCGCGCAGTTGCTGGAGAACCGGGCTGAGCGGAGGCCCTGTTGTCGGCTTGGTCGACGCGCAGTACTCCTCAAAGGTCCGAGTGGCGGGGGTTATCAGCCCGCGCTCACGCAGGCGCTCGATCGACGAGTTCGCAAGGGGACTTATCTGCGCGACCGGGCGGCCGCGATCAGTGATGGTAATGACCTCGCCGGCGGCGGCCCTGGCCACCACCTGGGAGGCGTTTTGACGCAGTTCGCGAATACCAACGGACTCCATGTGCTACATGGTAGCACATGGAGCCTGGTGACAAACTTCGTCAGTCCTGCAGTTTGCCGACGATGCCCCGCCCGTCAGGGAGGTTTTTGGACGGCATCTGGTAGGTGTCAAGGTCCGCCATGGCGGGGCGCTCGAGACCCAAGTCGCGCAACTGCTGGTACGTCGACATGCGCACAGGGCCAAGCTCGGCGACCGGCTGGCCTTCTTGTGTGAGCGTGACGACTTCCCCGGATGAGGCCCGCGCGAGCGCGGCTCCTACATCCTCTTTGAAATCACCAATTTCTAGAGCCCTCATGGCTCTATTCAAGCATGCCGGAGGCACTTTCAACGACCGGCAGGACCACACTATGACACAGTGCTCCTATACAACAGCCAATCGACTGGTATCTCGCTGTTTGCGGGTGAGAAGCGACACGCCCGGGATGTTCACCCTGTGGAATAGATCCGCCGCGCGGTCGTTCTGATAAGTATCACCTCACTAACTGAAGGAGAAACATGTCCACGAACGCAATCGAGACCGTCGACCTGCTGGTTGTTGGCGGCGGCAAGGCCGGCAAGTCCCTCGCGATGGAGCGCGCGAAGGCCGGCTGGAAGGTCGCCATGGTGGAGCGGCGTTTCGTCGGCGGCACCTGCATTAACGTGGCATGTATCCCCACGAAGTCGTTGGTCAACTCGGCTCGTCGCCTGAGCGACGCCCGCACGGACGAGGCCTTCGGCATCGTCGGCACCGAGGGTGCGCGCGTGGACCTGGCTAAGCTCCGCGCTCACAAGGAGGGCATCGTCGGTGCCATGGTGGCCGCGCACGAGAAGATGTTCGCGGCCCCCGGCCTGGATTTCATTCGCGGCGAGGCTCGTTTCACGGGCGAGCGCACGGTGACGATCACCCTTGAGGGGGGCGGCGAGCGCAGGATCCGCAGCGAGCGCGTCCTCATCAACCTGGGTTCGCGCCCGGCGCGTCCCGCGATTCCCGGCCTGTGGGAGTCTGGCGCGTGGACGAACGAGGAGATCCTGCGCCTGGAGGAGCTGCCCTCCTCCCTGGCGATTATCGGTGCCAGCTACATCGGCGTGGAGTTCGCATCGATGATGGTGACCTTCGGCGTGGACGTTACGCTTATCTCCTCGGGGGAGCACGTACTGCCGCGCGAGGATGAGGACGCCGCCCGCGTCGTTGAGGCTGGCCTGACGGCTGCCGGCGTGCGCATCGTGCGCGGACGCGCGGCGTCGGCCTCGCGCGAGGGCAACACGACGACGCTGACGCTCACGGATGGCTCCACGGTGTCCGCCGAGGCGGTCCTGGTGGCCGTGGGTCGCGTGCCCAACACGGACGGCATCGGCCTGGACGAGGCAGGGGTTGAGTTGACGGATCGCGGTTTCGTCGCGGTGGATGAGCACCTGCGCACCTCGGCTGAGGGCGTGTGGGCGGCCGGCGACTGCGCGGGCACCCCCATGTTCACGCACGCGTCCTGGTCGGACTTCCGTATCATCCGCGCGCAGCTTTCCGGCGCGTCCCTGGATGATCCGACGACCACCACGAAGGGCCGCACGATCCCCTACGCCGTGTTCGCCACCCCCGAGCTGGCCCGCATCGGTCTGTCCGAGGGCGAGGCCCGCGAGGCCGGCCTGGACGTGCGTATCGCGAAGGTTCCGACGGCCGCGATCCCGCGCGCCAAGACGCTGCGTTACGCGGGCGAGGGCTTCTGGAAGGTCGTCGTGGACGCGAACACGCACCAGATCCTGGGCGCGACGCTGATCGGCCCGAACGTCTCCGAGGTGATTACCTCCGTGCAGCTCGCGATGGCCGGTGGCCTGACCTACGAGCAGCTCCGCTTCCTCCCGGTCGCACACCCGACCATGACGGAGGGCCTGCAGGTCCTCTTCGATTCGCTGGGCTGACACACCCGAGCGAGGCTAGGGGCACTTCGAGTGCCCGAAGCCCCTTCCTCGCTCCGGAACATATGAGCGGGCGGGTCCGAACCATACGTTCGGACCCGCCCGCTTTCTCATGCTCTCAGGAGAGCGCGAGGACGCGTGACCGGGGAAGGGACCACGGCCTCGTCAGTGGCGGCTCAGCGGCGCAAGGCACCCGACTTGTCGAAGGTGTACCACGTGCCATCGATCTGGACGCGACCGGTCACCATCTGGCCGGACTCGTTCAGGTAGTACCAGGTGCCACCGTCGTTAACCCAGCCGGTCGCCATCGCGCCCGACTCCTGGAAGTAGTACCAGGAGTCGCCGATCTTCGTCCAGCCCGTGGCCATCTTTCCGGAGTCCGCCAGGTAGAACCAGGAGCCGCGCACCTGCGTCCACCCCGTCGTCATCGCGCCGGAGTTGTCCATGTAGTACCAGGCGTCGGCGACCTTGGCCCAGCCGGTCGCAATGCGGCCGGAGGTGCCCAGCCAGTGCCACGCACCGTCATAGTTGACCCAGCCGGTGCCGAGGATGCCGTTCTCGTCGAAGTAGTAGCTGTCCGCGCCGATGGCGAGCGGACCCTTCGCGCACGTCGAGTCGGTGTAGCAGTACTTCCAACCCGCGGGGTCGTTCACCCACGCGCCGCCCTCGTGAGCGGATGCATCGACGTGGAAGTGCACGTCGTCCGCGACGTCGTCATCGGCGCGCTCGTCCTTGTTGCGGCCCTCCGCGGTCACAGTGACCGAGGCGAAGGGCTCGTCGGCGGGCAGCTTGCTGGTGTCGTAGGGGCCGCCGAGCAGGACGACCTGGTTGCCGGTGAACTCGCCGGTGCCTTCAACCGTGACGGGGTCCTGGTCCTCGACCTTCATGGTGGCCGTGGTGACCGGGCCGGTGACCGTGGTGCGCACGTAGATCATGCCTGCGACGTGGGCGTCGGCCAGCGGACGCCAGTCGGTGCCGCCGTCGTAGGAGTACTCGACGCTGCCCATGACGGGCTTGGGCTGATCCTTCAGGACCGCGTCGAGCGCGTTGACCAGGCCAGCGCCGCGGTATTCCTTGCCGTCCGTTGGCTCGGCGAGGCGGTCGTAGGTGTAGCCGGCCTGCTTCTTGACCAGCGCGATGACCTCATCGGCCGTGTAATCCGGGTGGATCTCCTTGACCAGCGCGGCCACGCCCGCCGCGTGCGGGGAGGCCATGGACGTGCCCGACAGGTAGCCGAACGGCGGGTCCTTCTCCCAGGTGGGCATCGTGGACCAGATGCGCTGGCCTGGCGCGGCCACGTCGACCGAGGTCTTGCCGTAGTTGGAGAATCCGGCGCGCTCGAGCTTCGCGGTGGCCGGGTCGGCACCGGTCGGCAGCTTCAGCGCGGAGACGGACAGGACCGAATCGTTGAGCATGGCCGGGACGTCGATGCCGCCCGCGACGTTACGCTCGACGGCCGCACCCTCAACGTCGTTGGGGGAATCCTTGTCGATCGTCGGGTTGTCGTGGTCGTCGTCGGAGTTGCCCTCGGCGGCGAAGTTAACGACGCCGTGCTCCTTGGAGTAGTGCACCGCGCGCGAGGCCGCTTCGAGGCCCGCGGCCTGGGAAGCCTCGTTCGGCATCCAGAAGGCGTAGGGGTCCATGTAGTAGCTGGAGTTCGACACGTCAACGTTGTGCTCGGCCGCCCAGTCGAAGGCGCAGGCCACGTACTCGGGGTAGAAGGAGCCGGCCTTGTTCGAGGTCTTGATGGCGATCAGCGTCGCGTCGGGTGCCACGCCGTCCACGCCGTACCCGTTGTGCGAGGCCGCGATGGTGCCGGCGACGTGGGTGCCGTGGTAGTGGTCATCCTTCCAGGCCGAAGGGTCCTGGTTGGGGATGCCGTTGACCTGGCAGCCGACCGAGCGCGAGGCGTCGATGCGGTCCTTCAGATCCTTGTGATCGGGGTCGATGCCGGTGTCCATGACGGCGACGGTGACTGCCGCGCGGGGAACGTCGACCGTCTGGGCTTCGACCGCGCCGATGGCGGACAGGCCCCAGGCGTTGGCGTCGCCCTCGTCGGGGGTGAAGTCGTTGAGCTGGGAGTCGGCGGACAGGCCGGTCTCGTGCTCGGCGGCGGCCTCGTTGACGGCGTTCGCTTCGGCATCGGTCTTCGTGGGCTGCTCGGTGCGGACCTCGTCACCCGTGACCGTCTTGTAGCGGGTGGGGCCGATGGAGTCGTAGGAGATGCCCGCGGCCACGAGGCTCTTGCCGAGGTCGGGCGCGTAGGCTGCCTTCACCGACTGGACGAAGAAGGAGTTGAATTCGGGGTATTGGGCCAGGACCACGCCATTTTCCGAGGCCTTGGAGACGGCCGCGTTGAAGTCGTAGCGCGAGGCGGTGGCGGGCAGGTTGACCGCGTAGTTCATGACCTCGTCCTGGGCGCGCGCCTCGGAGGTGATTCCGGCGACGCCTTCTGCGTGGGAGGGCGCTCCGAACGCGGTGAGGGTTAAGCCGACCGTGAGGGCGGCTCCTCCCGCGATGAGGGCCTTCCATGAGCGTTGGTGCATCAGAGTTCCTCGTTTCTGTGCTGCTGTGCTAACGGAGACGCGGCCCCTGGTCAGTCCAGACAACGCGCCATAGTGTCAATCATCTCAAGGTTCCTGACAAACCTCCCAGAGGGGTTTCACATTTTAAGAAGTCTTGACCAAATTTATGGCGGCAGGTAGGGATTCGAGCATTCTTGACGATGGGCGGCAGGCTTGCAGCAGTTCCCGATCCCCAAATCCGCAGATGAATCCAACAATGCGCTAGACAGTTGTTCACCAATTGAAATAAATAATGATACTTAAGGGGCCTATCATGCGGAAAAGCTCTTTTAAATACACATTGGCCAGCTAGGCGAGACACTTGACAGTTGGACATGATCTGTCAGACATTCTATGCTACCGTCAGAGACGACAGTCACACGCGAGTGATGGGAGGCACCGATGCCGACATCCGTTTACGTGAGCTTTGACGCTCCAGAGGGGGTGCCAGCCACACCCAGGAGGCTTCACGCCGCCCTGTCAGCAGTGTTGGACTTACCGCCGGGTATCGGCCCGGCCAGGGCCTCCCAGTTCCCGACGCTGGCGCACCGGCCCCCGCACGGCGCGGGCAGCGTGAAGCCGTATTCACTCGGGGAGCTATGCCACTCAGAATCCACGTTCGGCGTAGAGGTGCGTTTCCTGGATGATCACCTGGTCGACACGCTGGACGCATGGCTGTCATGGGGAGGCGTCATGCGCCTCGGCGCGGGCACCGAGGACGACGCGCTGCTGATTGCGACCGAGGGACAGATCATCAACCAGGCATCCTGGGAGGAGCTGGCGCAGCACGATCAGGACACCACGTGGGAGATTCGCCTGGTCACACCGACGACGTTTTCATCGAAGGGGCATCACGTTCCGAGCCTGTCTCCGGCGACGATTGCAACGAGCCTGCAGCAGCGCTGGTGGACATGGAATCGGAGGCTCGCTCCCCCGCGCATCGACCGCGATGCCATGGCGAGCGTGCTGGCGACCCAGGATTTCACCCACTCATCCACGGTGTCACTGGCGATGCCACGCAACTCGGGCCAGGGTCGCCTCAGCTCACGCCAGATCCCGGCCCACGAGGGCCACCTGCGCATCAGCGGCGTCGAGGGAGCCGAAGCGACCCGCATTTTCTCGCGCCTCATGGCCTTGTCCGCATACACGAACGTCGGCTCACACACGAGCTTCGGCATGGGCGTCATAGACGCTGTGGCCGCATAAGAGAGGAAAGACAAGAATGCAACAAGACAAAGCACTTCCATGGCACCAAAAGCACAGAAAGCCAATCATTCTTAGCTCAATTGCTCTGGTCGCGATAGGCCTATTAGTTTACGGATTCTTTCACTCAACAACCGAAGAATTCACAACCAGCTTCGCACTTCCAGCATCATACACACTAGCTGCACTAATTCCCGGATACTTCGTTGTCGACACAGTCGGCAAAGGGTTACTTAAACTCAAAGGCCGCGTTTTTTACGGACTCAAGAATAAAAGAATACTCCTAGCAGGCGATAAAGAGGAATGCGACAACGTCGAGGCCCAGCTACACTATTCACAACTATTTGACAAGAAGAACATCACAAACATCTCAGCCAATAGAACAGTTCCCGAGCAGGCACACAATTCCGACAACTTCACTAAGTATGATCTAGTAATACTTTGTTTTACGGGCACAAATTACGCCCCGATCTCAGACCAACAAGCCGAGCTACTATCCAAAACACTCTCCACAATTGGCCATGACGAAAGAGTCAAAACTGACATCAAGGCGAACAATAGCGATGAAGCAGTCACTGGGCTAATTGTTCTATGCCCCCTTGGATCCCTTAAGGATCCAGATGAGAAGAATAAGTTGATTCCAGAAATACATAAGTGGGATACAAATCCGTTCAAACGCCCCTTCACTGCTGTCGTAAATCAAGCGGGAAGACTATTGACAGACATTTTCTCACTCCTGATAACCTTGCCTCCGCGCAATGATGAGTAGGGAGGAACCGACCATGACAAGTTGCCTCGTCATGCTGCAGACAAACAGCAATCAGCCCTTCATCTTCTCGTCTCCTCGCCTGCGTGAGCAGATTGGCGCGTCCTTTGAAATCACCCTGCTGTCCCGCTGGGTTAAGGAGGAAGCTGAAAAGCTCCTCAAGCAAAAGCCTCTTCCAACCTCTTTCTGGGTCTCCGACTCATCCGGCAAGGTGATCGTCCGATTCACCGAGACTGATGGCGATCCAAAGGAATTAGCGAAGCGACTGATCCGAGAGGTCACGCTCCGAGCCCTCACCGACGCCCCAGGCCTCGACGTCACGGGTGTCTTCATCCAGGCGACATCCAACACGGTAGATGCGGACGACCTGCAAGAGCTTGATCGTGTCTTTTTGGAGTACTCGCTGAACCGTCGCCCGGCGGCGGCCCGCTTCCCGCAGTTTCCGTTCCTGGAACGGGCCGACGAATCGGCACTCCCCGCTGCCGCGCCCTTAACAAAGCCAGACACGATTAGGATCTACAAGACTGCGCGTGCAGTCGGAGTTAAGGAGTCGTACGAGGGTCGCGCAAAGCTCAAGGAACAGAAGAAGGTAGAAAACACCGAGGGCTCGCAGCCTACTGTTTCCTTTGATTTCAACTCGATCCTGTACACGGCTACGGAGGAAGACGCAAAACCCGAGCACAAGCTGTCGCTTCCCGCTCGCGTCAAGCGCGCGTGGGCGTTGCCTGCGCGTTTCAAGCAGCTCGACGACATCGCTGGTCATTTGAAGACTTCCATGGCCGATCTTTATCGCGATCCAACCCGTTTGGAAGCAGCCTTTCAGGAGACAGCACTCGGCGAGCAGGAAATAATCCAAGAAGGCGACGCATCCCAGGGATCAGATCTAGACCAGGACCCCACTCCTCCTCTTCTGTCCTCAATTGGTGTAGTCCATGTTGACGGTAATGGCGTGGGCGCGATCATGCGTGATCTTAGTAAGGCATTCAAGAAGACGAACAACACGCTCGACAAGCTCGCCGAACCACCGTATCCGAGAAAGCCAAACCCGTGCGGCGAGAAACCTCCTCGTGTCCACTCCGACGACAGGAAACCTCCTCGTGTCCGCCCCGATGACAGTACACCCTCTGATTTCCAGTGGTTCGTCATGGAAGTGAACTACCGCCTCGACGGAGTCGTCAAAGCGGCGGTGGCCTCAGCTTGGAAGGACCTGGAGGATTACGCACATGGACGATCAGCTCCTCCAGTGGTCCCCGTACTTGTCGGAGGCGACGACCTCACTGTCTATGTGGAAGGACAGTTCGCGATTCCATTCGCGGAATCATACGTTCGTCACTATGAGCAGCTGACCGGCGAGGACGAACTTCTTCGGCGACTAGCAGTCATCGCCGGCTCGAAGAAAGCGGGTCCGCTCACGGCCTCGGCGGGCGTGGCCATTGTGGGCCGTAACTTCCCGTTCCACATCGCCTACGACTTGGCGGAGGGCTTGGTCTCGCGCGGGAAGAAGCTCGGCAAGAAGAAGGATGAGGCTCCCTGTTCGACGATCGACTTCCACGTCCTGCGCGACGCGACGGTGCTCAACCCGGAGGAGACGTTGGCCGAGTACAAGGGCCGCACGCAGCGTCCCTTCCTGGTCGGCCACTACGCGCCGGAGCGAATCGGGGAAGCCACCACGACCTCGTCCACTGCGAAGAGTCTGCAGACACGGGATCAGTGGAAAGAAATTCTCCGCACGGTCGCAGTCTTCGATGGCAAGAAACCAGACAACCCCACGCAGACCACCGGCGACCCGTTCCCGCGTGCCCGCGCGAACCGCATCGTGAAGCTCCTCGCGGAAGGAGAGGGAGAGAAGGCTGCAACAGAGTGGGACTACGCGCTACAGAATGCCCCCAGTGCTGGACGCCTCGCCAAACAGTTGAAGCTACTCCCGCCTCATTCGTCGAGTTCCGATGAGGCTGGCAAGGCCCTCGAGCAGATCAAGTGGCTCCTGGACCTCATCGACCTGTCTGAGAACTTGCCTGACGGGTACCTCGCTTCTCGAATCGGCCAGGGCACCGACGGCGCTGGCTTCCAGGAAACAGCAGACGATTCCACCGAAGGAGGTGCCAAGTGACCACCGATTCACCTACCACTTCTCCTATCGCGAGCGGCCACATGACTATCGTGTTCACGTCCGACTGGGGCGTGTCGACGGGCGTTGGCCAGGCGGGGCGCACACACTCAACAATCGAGCGTTCCGGGGACGACCCTGTCGTGCGCGGCACAGTCATCACGGGCGTCCTGCGCGAGCAGGCAATGCTGGCAGCGAAGGCCCTCGACGGGCAAGAGGACGGGAAGTGGACCAACTTTGCCCGGTGGCTCTTCGGCCAGGACCCCGATAGCAAACCAGGTTCTGTCCCCCACCCGCGTCACGTTCTCTTCTCGGACGCGACCCCGGCCTCGAAAATCCCAATCCACGACACGGTGTCCCTGTCCATCGACCCAAAGACGGGGACGGCGCGCGACCAGTTCCTGCGCTTCACGGAGCGCGCAGCGGCCGGCGTCCTCACGGGCACGTTCACCCTCATCAACGAGGCCGGGGCTGAGATCTCCGATCAAGAGACGCTCAAGGCCGCGCACTTCCTCCTGGGGGTTGCGGGCCTCATGGTCCGAGGCATCGGCTCGGGCCGCAGCGGAGGCGACGGCGAGTGCACGGTGGCGGTCAGCGACAAGGACTACGTGGAAATCGGCCGACAGGATGCGAAAGCCACCGACGCGCTTAAACGAATCCTGGCGAACCGAGACAACGACAGCCCCACATATTCGTCGGCAGATGTAGAGGCCGTCGCAGACCAACTGCGGTGCCGCGCTCGGAAGAGCTTGCAGAAGTTGCAGAAGGTCCCAGACCTGCCAAAGGATCTTCCGGAGGACAGCCCCCAAGACATCGCAATGCCCTGCCTTCAGCAGTCGGAGTCCGGCAGCACGACCTGGTATGAAACGACCCTCGACGTCGTTCTTGACACTCCGGTTGTCTCCTACGAGGTCCCCTTCTCGAACGAGGTGCGGTCGTTGGACTTCCTGCGCGGAACCGTGTTGGTCCCGTGGCTGCACAACCTCCTGCGCAAGAAGTATCAGGGGGGCAGTGACCTCGTGAAATCCGCTATTATCAGCGGTGACCTGCGTATCAGCGATGCACTTCCGGTTTACGAGAAAACTCCTGGTTTGCCCGTTCCTTTTGTTCTGGAGAATGAGAAGGTTCGCGAGGACAAACCCAAGGACAAACAAGACGATGAAGAACCCCGCACGCTCTTCAACAGGCATATTCCCATTGACGATCAAGAGTGCGGCGAGAACACGATCCCCACGCGCGGCTGCTATGTATTCGTTGACTCGAGCGGTGCTTCCGTCACGGGGTGGATCGGGAAACCCTCGCTGATCGGTCGACAGTCGACGGCGATCAATTCGGAGACGGGTGCAGCGAAAGACGGGCAGCTGTTTCTCGTGCGTGCCCTGCCCGCCGGGTTGAAGCTGCGTGCCTCGATTGTCGTGTCGGAACAACTACTGAGTAAGCTTCGCGGCACCGATGCTACATCCGCAGACTCACCTCTGACGCTCGACCTCGGCATTGCTGAGCAGCCAGCATTCCTCGGATCCCGCAAGCTCACAGGCACATTCGGACGCGCCCGCTGCACTGTGGGCAGCACCTTCACCAAGGTGGGAACTACCCCGGCACCTGCGCCCGCAGAAGGACACATTTCCGATGAGGCTACCCCGGCCTCGTCCTCTGAATCCACCGAGGTCGTGTCTCTGTGGTTCACGTCCGACGTACTCGCACGGTCGAGCGCTCTGGGGCTGGGCGGGAGCGTTGAGGATCTGGAACTTGCCTTCAGGCGGGCCAACGTTCCGGTCACGGTCGTTCAAGAGAGCACTGACGGCGAGCCTCATTCGCGCCCCGATCAGGACTCGGACAACAAGAATCGCAAACGGATTCTGACTGCGATCCGACACCGGCGCGTGGACTCGTGGTCGCCGAGGGATAACGCGCCTCGCGCCACACGGCTGGCGATCCAAGCAGGTTCAGTAGTCCAAGTGCGTATCTCCCCGGACGATCTAGGGTCGCTCAAGGCACTCGGGAAGATCGGCGTCGGTGAGCTGACGCCCCAGGGATACGGTCGCTTCCTCGTGGACTCCCCCGTGCTGGCGGAAGCGACGCTGCCCTTGTTCAAGACCAAGAGTAAGAGCTTTACAGCACCAACGGAGGCTGTCTCATGACCATCTACCGCTACGAATTGACGATCCCCGTGCGCGTCGTCTCCGCGCTGCACTCCGGCGGCGTCGATGAGGTACCCGAGCGCCCCATAACCGACGAGGACGGCCGAACTGTACAGCCGAACACTTTCGTGCGCAATGGGCTGGGCGAGGCAATCCTGCCGGGTCGCTCCATCAAGGGAGCCATTCGTGCCGCGTTCGAAGAACACATGGATGTGCTTGACTTCAGCAAGGAAGACCTCAAGAGCCTGTGGGGAGGTGAGATGCGTCGGGAAGTCGGCACTAGCAAACCGGCCCGCGGTATCAGCACCGACAAATCCCTCCCACTGCGGGCCAGCGCCCTCACCTTCCACCACGCAGTGGTGTGGGACCGCAATCAAGGCGATCTCCCCCACCGCATGAGTACGGCCATTGACCGTGCCACCGGCGGGGCCGCAGACGGCGCACTTTTCGCGTACGAGTACCTGCCCGTGGACACGACTTTCAAGATCCGAATCAGCGCCGAGGCCCAGGACTGCACCCCAGACCCCACCGAGAACGAGGATGCACAGTCCACTACACAGAGCGAGGAAACAAAGGGGACACCGCCTGCGCCCCCTGCTCTCGTCAAGAAAGCCCTGCAAGCGGTCGTGAGGCTCCTCCACAGTAAGTTCATCAGCCTCGGAGGCAGGACAGGATCCGGTTGGGGCCACATCGAACCGCTCGACGAGAATGCTGAATATAAGTGCAAGCTGGTAGTCATCCCAGGTCCAAAGAGCGAAACGGCGGATTCAACTAGCTTTCTTGCCCAAGTACTTGGCAAGCACTCGTCTGAAGACATCAAGCCTAACCAGAACCTGGACCGCCAATCTGTATCAACCAACATCAAGATTGAGTGGCAGGCTCAGTCGGGTCTGTTCGTCGGAATGAACAAACCCGACATCAAATCCTCGAAAGAGGACACCGTACCCGCAGCGCCACTGCGCAACTGGCATCTCAATGACAAGCATCACACCGATCACGGGGATGTTACTTATCCGAAAGTCGCACATGAGGACAAGGCCTCGCTGCTACTTCCGGGCACGTCGATCCGCGGGGCGTTGCGGTCCCACTGTTCTCGCATTGCTCGCAGCATCATCAGCGACAGCGAAGGTTCTGACGAACTCGCGATGCCGGGGGATGTACACAAGCAGCTCGCTGCAGATCCGCTCCTTGTGCGTTACTTGTTCGGGACAAACGAGTACCGAGGAGCGGTCCGCGTCCACGACTGCGAGGGGCAGATACCAACAGAAGCTGAGAAGGATAAGCCTCTTAAACTTACGCGCAACGCAATTGATCGAGTCACCGGAAGCGCTGCCCATGGAGCGTTGTATTCGGAGCTGCTGTATCCGCACGCCACATGGGATTCGATTCAGATCGACGTTGACCACGCCCAACTCTGCCGAAATATTCGCCAGGACCCTGGCGGTTTCGTGCCTCCTGCGCCCTCGTCATCAGACAAGGATTATGAGCTTCCAGGCTTCAAGATCTGCCTGCAAGCAGCTATCCTTCTCCTCACCATGGCCGTCACCGACCTCTGCGAGGGCGTCCTCCCTCTTGGTGGAGGGACAGGCGGAGGACTCGGACTCATTGAGGTCTCGCGTGTGTCTTTCGAAGGGCTACCTGGAAAGCACAAATCAGTCCATAGGCGCTTCAAAACACCCTCGCACCCCGAAGATGCTCACGAGGTGCACGAGGCTCGTACGGACTTTGCACGAAACATTCTGACGAACGTAATCTCTGCCTTTGCCGAAAGTTGCCCGGAGGCAGCATCGGCAGAGCACACAGCAATCAATCTGATTCGGAAGTGGGTGGGCTCAGAATCTGATGGCGATCAAGAGAGTTCTGCAGCTAAACGTATTCGGCCGACGCAGGTGCGGATCAGCTGGAACTCGCCAACCGGTGTGTTCGTACACGATCCCCAGTCAGATAATGGAAATACCCAACATCCCCTGAGGGTTAAGACTGCTGGCAAAAGCACGAAGGACAGTACAGCTCCCCTGTTGATCCCCGGTACCTCAATTCGCGGTGCGCTGCGCTCCAGGTGCTCACGGATCGCTCGGACCGTACTGTACGCCGACAATCCCCCATCACCGGTCGAGAGCTTCACTCAGGCAGATAGCGATGGCAACCAGGTACCTATCGATATTCACGAGCAACTGGCCAAAGAGCCACGGCTCGTGCGTTACATGTTCGGTACCACCGAATATCGTGGGGCAGTTCGAGTCCGAGACTGTACGACGAAGGACACCGGACCGTCCATCACGGTCACTCATAATGCAATCGACCGGTGGACAGGAGGAGTCGTTGAAGGGCTGCTGTTCGAAGAGGTGACCTATCCACATACCACGTGGAACGACATCGTGATCGAGGTCGACACCGCACGTCTTCTTCAGAATGTGAAGACCGAGTCGGGTATCGGCGGCCTATCACTTGATGAGTGTTTACCCTTCGCCCGAGCGTCCTGGTGTCTCCTATGTATCGCTCTAGCAGAACTTAGCGCCGACATGCTTCCCCTCGGAGGCAGGACAACCCGAGGCCACGGCCAAGTTGAGGTCACCGGTATCAGCGTGTCTGACGCCGACGGCATGATCATAACGGCTCCGGCTGAAAAGCAGCTATGGCCCGCTGGACGGGAATACAAAGATGATGCGGCTCCTAGCGCCGCACACGCAATCCTCGCGTATCTACGAGGCGAATCCAGCGGAAACCGCGCATACACGGGATGGGCTGATTGTCTCCCAGAATCCAATGCCGAAGCATGTGAGGCCTCGACGCATAAGGACGTGAAAACAGATGAGTGACAAAGAAACCAAGAACAATGATCGCGAGGCTACCAGTATCTCTTGCTGTCTGAAAGTTACTGAGCACGAGATACACGGTGCTGCGGAGCTTCCTTCACTACTGGCTCGTATTTTCACAGACGGTAAGATAGCCGGAATTGTGTGGGCAACAAACGGCACACGTCAAGTACCGGATGTGAAGTCCGCATGCTTCGATGACTCAGGCACATATGAGATTCGTTTGTGGCAGATCATCGACGATATCAACACAGACTCCACACTCGCTCACGAGTTCCGTTGGGCGAACGGAGTGGGGGCCGTAGAGCTAACGCTCACTGCCCGCACAGCCAAGGCATCATCCGAAGGTTCGGAGTCAGGTAGGCCTTGTGTCAGCGGATGGGCCAACAAGGTGAGCTATCTGCAGCACAAGTCTACTACGAGCGGTGATACGGATTCTACCTCCAACCCCGCCTCTGGTCAGGAAGAAGCGAACCAAGAACACGCCACCACCAAGCAGATGACGACAGTCGAGTTCATCCAAGAAGAAGATAAGTACGGAAACACGGTCGTAGTCGACCAGCTATTCACGGGAGAGTGGAGCTAATCATGTCAAGGAAGATTCAAAAGCCAGAATTCACTTCGCTCCATTCATCAGTGAACTGCATTCCGGTACTACGCACGTCCATTCAAAGACCAGCACCGGATAACACAAAGGGTAGAGCACAGATCGACTCCATCTACTCTAATCTTCCTGAAGAAATCACGAGCTTTCTAAGCGACAAACTCCCCACCCCCCTTGACCACCTAGGGACTGATACGTACAACGGATCTCTCCGTCTAACAATCGAAGTGATGACAGCCCTTATTTTCGGTAACCAAACTAAATCAAAAGGAAAACCTACCGAAATCTCAATCCCCATCGATCCAATGACTGGGAATCCATTTATTCCTTCAACAATGATCAAAGGCATGATCTCGAACGCATACGAACGCTTGACGGCCTCACGTTTTCGCGTTTTCGGCGAACACAACGCCACTCTGACATACCGGGCAGACCCTGCTGCCGCTCTCGGGCTTGTGCCGGTTAGACTAAGCGACATGTACGACCAGGGTACTCACCGTGGGAAACTGCTGTACGGCCCGGAACGTGCTCTCTACGCGAAACTACTGACACATGAAACAAACGAGGACGAGGGAAAAGAGAAGCAAATCCCCCTCCTCAAGGACGACCCTGCCTGGAACAAGCTTCAACACGGCAAGCTCATTGACTTTATGGCAAAGAAGATTGATGATTCGTACATCGTCACACAAATCAAAGCAAGAGAGGATAACGTATACTCACAACTCAACGTTCCAGACTGGGTCACCGATTCAAATAGTGACGAAACTGCACATACTGGCTGGTTCTATTCCACCACACCTGACCTTTTCCTCAAGTCAGGAAAATCTATGTTAGATTCTAAACTATCTGAGCGAATTTTCTTCTGCGATCAGATTAACAATGAAGAAATCGAGATCGAACCCGTAGTAGCAGAAACCTATGATCGGATCGTCTGCTCATATTCCTACGATTCAACGGATCCCACTTCGAAGACGCCAACTAAGCCAAACAGATTCGTCACTGATCGAGCAGGAAACAAGGAGATAGATCCGATCAACCACTCCGGCCTGTTAGCATATGCCCGCCTTCAAGGCAAGAAGGTCGTTGAGCTCATGCCAACGCAGGTCGGCAGACGCAACTACTCGCAGAGTCCACGGAGCTTAGCTCAGGCGCAGGGAGTGCTCCCAGTTATCGACGCGATCGACGCTTCCCCTGCCGACCGTATCTTTGGTTTCGCCTCCAAGGACACTCAGGCACCCTCCGATCAGTCAAACAAACAATTATCACACCTTAGAGGAAGAATTACGATCAGCGCAGTTGACACAAGCGGCGCAACCCCTAAGAACATTAAATTGAATCTTCGCCCACTTCTCGGACCAAAAACAAGTTCGGCTCGCCGTTTTCTCACTGATGTTTCAGGCCACACAATCAGCGGACGTCCTAGACCTGATTACTATTCCGAGGGAGACTGCCTCGGGGCGGCTTCATATGGATTTCGACGCAGAGATGCAGCACGAAAGAAAGGCAGAGATGCAGAACACAAGAAACAGGGGGACGGACGCCTAGCTTACGCGGCCCTCGAGTCTTACGAAAAAGAGCAATCAGAAGAGAATCCCCAGCGACAAGAGAAGACAAATCAGGAAATCTATTCCACAGCAGAAACTTGGATTCCACGCGGCAGTACATTCCACTGCACTCTTCATTTTGAAGGATTACGAAAAGAGGAGCTGTGGACACTCCTTTGGGTTCTGGACTCTAAGCTCCTAGGACGGTACGCGCAGAAGGAGCAACATCTGCCAGATGCCAGCCAAATGGAAAGCAAAGATTGCAATGAAGGATATCTGCGAATGGGCATAGGCAAACCTCTCGGCCTCGGGGTAGTTCGTACATCCTTTTCAGCACTTAGCTGTGTCAAAACCGCAGATGATGACGTATTTGCACTTGTTGATGACTACAAATCTCTCGAAGGATGCCTGGGAGCCGCGGACCCCGAGAAGGATGAGCTTAATAAGGAATGGAGAAATGAATTCTTTCAGGACGCAGAGGACTTCTATCTGTCTCTTTCCAGCACGCCATGGTGCAAAGCGTTTCTCAGGTCATGCCTAGGCTATCCCAGCAATACAGATGTTCGTTACATGACACTGAGCGAAAACAAACAGAATAATAAGACCGATTCTGACGGAAAGGTTAAGTCTGGGTGCGGACACGCACCACGCCCACTCGCTGCCGACAATTGGGACGAGCCTCTGAAGATACCCAAGAAACCAGACTGAGTACAGCTACGAGTTCCGCCGCGAGTTCCAGTGTTGTTTCAAGATAACAGGCTCCAAGTCTAGTCCCGGTATGCACCAACCTCCCGCCTCATTGCCCCTCACCACACTCCCCTGCACAACCCGACGTCATCCAGCGCTATGGCCGCGCCGAGTATGTCGGCGTGGTCGGCGTAGGATGAGCAGATGGGGTAGATGTGAATGACGTCGTCGGTCTCTGAAATGAGGGCGGCAAGCCGAGAGCGCACGCGCGCCAGCGTGGGGGTGTCGAGGCGGAGCTGGGACACGGATTCTTGGATGCGGTAGCCCCAGGATTCCAGCGTTTTGGCGACGCGGAGCCGTCGTTTGTTGTCGGCGATGTCGTAGGCGATGATGTAGATCATCGCCAGGCGACCCCGCTCCACTGGTAGTCGGGTTCGGCGATGGCACGCGCCAGCATCTGCGCGGAGTGAGCGATGTGCCTGCGCCACGATCCCGAGTATCCGGGGAGGGCTCCGGTGACGGAACGCTGTGAGGCGGCCTCGTACGCGTCGACGAGGATTTTCTTGCAGTCGCTGCCCAGCCACACTCCCCCGGCCTCGGCCTCGACGACGCCGTGTTCGGGCCGGAGCTTGCACGTGCGCAGCAGCGCCATGACGGTCTGGTCCACCAGGAGTGGGCGGAACTGTTCCATGAGGTCCAGCGCCAGGCTGGGGCGCTTGTCGGTGGGCGCGTGCGCGACGTTGAGTGACGGCTCGAGCCCGGCAGCGTGCAACGCGCCGACGCATTCGGACAGGAGGATCGCGTACCCGTAGGACAAGGCGGCGTTGGGCAGATCGCGGGGTGGGCGTCGGCTGCGTCCGTCGAAGGTGACGTCGGCGGGCACGCACACGGCGAGCGCGTCGAAGTAGGCGTTGGAACACGCGCCCTCGATGCCCATGACTTCGTCGAGTGTGCGCGCGCCCGCGAGGGAGCGCCGCCACGCGTGCATGTGCGCGGTCGTGTCGGCGACGTGCACGGCTTCGTCGCGCCGGGCGATGCGTGTGAGGACGTGGATTTGGCCGCGGATTTTCGCGCCGATGAGGCTGACGGCCAGGCGGACGCGCCGCTCGTTGTCACCAGTCAGGGCCACTTGCGCAAGGAGTCGGCTGGCGTGCGCTCCCCTGTTGGCACCGATGAGGGTGCCTTGGTAGGAGCCTCGCCGCGACAGGCACACGACGTCGACGCCGCTGCGCATCGCCCACGAGCGCACGCCCGCGGACAGGCTGACGTTTCCGGGCAGAATGATGCGCGTGACGCTGTTTTTCGGCACGGAGGTCGCGGGCAGCGAGCCGGGCGCGTCGACGAGGACGCGGCCCGCTTTGACGTGGACGCGTGCGCCGTCGCGGCCGACGTAGAGGATGCGGTCGGCTTGGCCTGTGGGTTCGTCGCTGGGCCGGGTGGTCCACGGGTCGATGCCGACGCTCGCGAGCGCTTTCTCCTCGTCAACATACTGGGTCGTCAGGTCGGTGACGCGCGCGCCCGCATTGATGGCCGCGGCGGCGACGGTGTCGATGGCCTTGGCCAAGCGCTGCTCGCTCGGTGCCGCGAGCATGAGAGTGGTTCCAACGCGCGAGTAACGCAGGCCTGCCCCGGTGGCGTACCTGTCAAGGTCGAGCAGAGCCGCATCGGCGAGGACGCACGCGATCAGGTTCGTGTCCGAGGCCTAGGCAAGTTCGTCGATAATGGGGGCGTCGGTGTCGGGCAGGCCCAGTGCCGCGAGTCCCGCACTGGTCATGAGGCCCGGGTCAGCCAGGCGGATCGTGGCGCGCGCGAGGTGGTGGTTGCCATGGTCGTAGTCGTCTATGACTCCCCTACTGAAGGCATCGTGTCCTGCGCGCGTGTCGTCGTAGGTGCCGTGGGGGCGTTCTGCGGTAAGCCACCGTTCGAGGGTTTCGCGCACCGATTCGGCCAGGAGTGCACGGGTGATGGAGGTCGCCATCACGAGAGTGCTCGCGTCGAGTGCGGCGATGCGTGGCGGCACCCAGTCGCTCGCGGCGAGGAGGCGGAGCTGCTCGTCAGTGAGGCTTCCTGGGGTGGGGGTGTCCGTGCTGGTTGGGTCTGGGTGTGCTGTGAGGAGTCTGCGTCTGGCGCGAGTGAGGGCCTCGGGGCTGATCGCTTCTCTCAGGGACGAGGCCGTGGCAGGTGTCGTCATTGTCTGTCCTTCCACTCAACAAACTTGTAGTTACTCTACAAGTATGAGGTACTGTGGTCTTGCGACACGCCGATAAGGGAGGCGATTTCCGGGGCAAAATCGGCCCCGCAGGCGGTCCGTGGCGATACGAGTAATCGCAACGAAAAGTCTGATATTCTAGCCTTGTGCTTTCTGGTCGGAGGGGTGCTTTTTCGACCACTGGCGATCCGACATGGCGTTTCCCCTGGTCGCAGGGGGGCGCGACACGCCGGGCAGTCAGAAAGCACCGAGCACCATAAGGTGCATTAAGACTAGTACACCATGTGAGGGTCGCGCTTGCTGATGCACTGTCAGAAAGCACCGAGCATCATAAGGTGCATTAAGACGATGAAAAGTGCGCTCTTCCAATACGCCTTCCACGCCTGTCAGAAAGCACCGAGCACCATAAGGTGCATTAAGACCCGCTGCCCATGTCCGTGTAACCGGTCACGATGCCCCGTCAGAAAGCACCGAGCACCATAAGGTGCATTAAGACATTTCAGCAGCCCGCATCTGTCGAACAGTTTCAAGCCACGTCAGAAAGCACCGAGCGCCATAAGGTGCATTAAGACCTCGGGGAGCGCCCACGCGGTAACGAGCGGGACCAGAGTCAGAAAGCACCGAGCGCCATAAGGTGCATTAAGACCCCGCACCGGCAAGCAGAGCCGTGGTGTCCACCTCACTGTCAGAAAGCACCGAGCGCCATAAGGTGCATTAAGACCTGTGATGGTTGCTGTTGCTGGCATTGCTGGGGCTTTCGGTCAGAAAGTACCGAGCGCCATAAGGCGCATTAAGACTTGTCGTGGTCGATATATGGGTCGTATCCGATCTGGGTCAGAAAGCACCGAGCGCCAAAAGGTGCATTAAGACTATCGGACCATGACTCGCTTAGAGTCGAGAATGGCGTGTCAGAAAGCACCGAGCGCCATAAGGTGCATTAAGACTCATTGAAAGCACTCGACACCACCTGGCCTGTCGCAGTCAGAAAGCACCGAGCGCAGTAAGGTGCATTAAGACTCATCCCAGACGGCGACGTGCTCGAACTGGGGGTCGTTCTGTCAGAAAGCACCGAGCACCATAAGATGCATTAAGCCTTCTCATCCTCGCGGCTGTGCGATATGTACTGTTCTTGTCAGAAAGCACCAAGCGCCATAAGGTGCATTAAGACTCGTGGACGGCGGCGGCCTGGTAGAGGGGGCCGGGCTATCAGAAAGCACCGAGCGCCATAAGGTGCATTAAGACTTGAGATCCCACACCAGGGACTCGCAGCGCGTGTTGTCAGAAAGCACCGAGCACCATAAGGCGCATTAAGACAGCTTGACCGGGATGAGCGAATGACCGTCGATGGACCTGAGTCAGAAAGCAGCGAGCGCCAAAAGGCGCATTAAGACGAGGCGAGGTAGAGTGCGGCTGAGCGGCTGTCGCTGGCGTCAGAAAGCACCGAGCACCATAAGGTGCATTAAGACTTAATAGTGGCAGCCTTGTAGGCCGGATTGAGGACAAGTCAGAAAGCACCAAGCGCCATAAGGCGCATTAAGACGCATGATCCAGGCGCGTTCGTCGCGGTAGTGCTCGCTGAGTCAGAAAGCACCGAGCGCCATAAGGTGCATTAAGACGCCTTGCGCTTGGCGTACTTATCGACAGTCAGCCCGGGCAGGTCAGAAAGCACCGAGCGCCATAAGGTGTATTAAGACTGGAAGCCCTTTCACTTTTTCGACACATTCGGAGCAAAGCCAGAAAGCGCCGAGCACCATAAGGTGCATTAAGACGACGTCAAGCGACGACGCCAAGATGTCATGCAGGACGAGTCAGAAAGCACCAAGCGCCAAAAGGTGCATTAAGACCAAGACGTATAGGAGCCACGGCGAGAATCCCAACCACCGGTCAAAAAGCACCGAGCGCCAAAAGGTACATTAAGACTTTCAGGACGGATGCCGCCACCCGACTCAAAGTTGAGGATGGTCAGAAAGCACCGAGCGCCAAAAGGTGCATTAAGACGCAGCGGCCATCCCGTACCCCAGTCGGTACATGATCGGGTCAGAAAGCACCGAGCACCATAAGGCGCATTAAGACTCATCGGTGAAGACCATGGACGGTGTATTGCCCAGCTCGTCAGAAAGCACCGAGCACCATAAGGTGCATTAAGACGGCACAGTCCCGCCGCGCAGATTCGCACGCATATAGTCGTCAGAAAGCACCGAGCACCATAAGGTGCATTAAGACGCCTCGACATACCCCTGCTTCTTCCAGTCGGACACGAGTCAGAAAGCACCGAGCACCAAAAGGTGCATTGAGACGACAGTGTCTTCTTGACCATGCCGTCCGCGATTTCGCGGGGTCAGAAAGCACCAAACACCGTAAGGCGCATTAAGACTTCTCATCCCACAACTCGGCAATCACGTTACCATCACGTCAGGAAGCACCGAGCGCCATAAGGTGCATTAAGACCGGAAGATACTTCCGTTCGTTGTCGCGATGAAGATGACAGGTCAGAAAGCACCGAGCGCCATAAGGTGCATTAAGACAGACGATGCGCTTCCTCGAACGTTTTACCGCACTCGTCAGAAAGCACCGAGCGCCATAAGGCGCATTAAGACAGCCCAGCGACCACGTTCATGAGGTAATCGAGCGTCGTGCCAGAAAGCACCAAGCGCCATAAGGTGCATTAGGACTATGCATCAGTCCCCCTATCTCGGTTGTCGTTCGTTCCCGTCAGAAAGTACCGAGCACCATAAGGTGCATTAAGACGTACCAGACTTGGTGAATTGCACAGCATGACCAGCCTGTCAGAAAGCACCAAGCACCACAAGGCGCATTAAGACGACACAGTAGGTGTCTTCGCATTACCAGAGTCACAGATGTCAGAAAGGACCGAGCGCCATAAGGTGCATTAAGACCGCATATGACAGCATATTGACCAGTGCCCACATAAGAAGTCAGAAAGCACCGAGCACCATAAGGCGCATTAAGACAGGACGTAACCGTCCAGGACCTCCAGGTTGTACTCGATCAGAAACCACCGAGCACCATAAGGTGCATTGAGACTTGGTGGGGGTGGTGACGAGGTTGAGTCGGTTCGCACGGGTCAGAAAGCACCAAGCGCCATAAGGTGCATTAAGACGGCCTCAACCGGCTTTGACGTGCGCACCTCGATGGGGTCAGAAAGCACCAAGCGCCATAAGGTGCATTAAGACTGTGCTTCGTACATTTTTTGGTAGACCTTCAGCACGTCAGTCAGAAAGCAGCGAGCACCATAAGGTGCATTAAGACCCCGTGTATTCGAGGTCGTAGACGGGGATGCCGTCAACGTGCCAGAAAGCACCGAGCACCATAAGGTGCATTAAGACGTGACCGGAGGAGTGTCCGGGGTCGGCTTCGGGTCCGTCAGAAAGCACCGAGCGCCACAAGGCGCATTAAGACGTACTGCTCGGGCACACCCGACACGCGTCCACTCCCAGTCAGAAAGCACCAAGCGCCAAAAGGTGCATTAAGACAGTAGCATCAGACCAGCCAAGGCTGGGGCTGCGACCGTGTCAGAAAGCACCGAGCGCCATAAGGCGCATTAAGACAGGTTGGTGGTCTTTCGACGCGGGAGGTGCAGGCCCAGTCAGAAAGCACCGAGCGCCATAAGGTGCATTAAGACTTCTCATCCTACAACTCAGCAATCACGTTACCGTCACGTCAGAAAGCGCCGAGCACCATAAGGTGCATTAAGACCCGGCATGCTCGATCTGATACCCGTCAGCGTTGCAGCATCAGAAAGCACCGAGCGCCATAAGGTGCATTAAGACGTCTCATACAGACGGCGTCCGTTCTTGTCCTTCAGAAGGTCAGAAAGCACCAAGCGCCATAAGGCGCATTAAGACTCGGCCTCACGCGAATACGCGGTGACACCGCTCTTGGACAGGTCAGAAAGCACCGAGCACCATAAGGTCTATTAAGACCGACGGACAGTGACGCCCTTGACCTTCGTCAGAGCTTCGTCAGAAAGCACCGAGCACCATAAGGTGCATTAAGACACCGCGTTGGTTCTGATGAGAGGCTCAAGGTGGAAGTGTCAGAAAGCACCAAGCACCATAAGGTGCATTAAGACATCGTCGCCTGGAGGTTCCCAGCCGCGTTCTCGATGGTCAGAAAGCACCGAGCACCATAAGGTGCATTAAGAACCGGCCCCCAACTTCTCCAGCGATGCCTGGTTCTAGAAGTCGTAGATCATCCCCCGTGGCCACGACGGGTAGCCACCCGCAAGCTACACGAGTTCGTCCCGGAACTGGGCACGTGCCTTCATGGCATGAATGAGGAGCTCTCCGCCACCATCGAAAACTAATACGACCAGCTCAAGAACGCGCCCAGACTGGTCGATACCCACCACGGGCCATCGCCTGGGATCATCCTCATCATCGAGAGGGCGGGAGTTCAGGGCGTGCTCGTACGTATGCAGGACAGGCTCATCAGAACCGGCCAGTCACGCCCCATATATGTCTACGGATGCCGACATGAGCTTAGAAGCAATGGGACAACTCTCGCCACACCGCGCGAACCGCGTCAGAACGGCTCGTGATCCCCTCGGGGGCGGTGGGTTCCATGAGCATCCCTCCGCGTCTGTTCATCCAGGTACACCGCCACAGCGTCAGCAGGTCCCTCCCCCACCGGAGGATGCCCCGAGCACGGCAAAGGCAAGTCCGCCAGGTCGTACCCGCGTTCGGCCTCATCAGCCCACGCCTGGATCTGTTCATCACTGACGGGGACTCCGTGAAGAAGACGCTCGCTCATACAAATAGCGTAGACGACAGTCTCGAGCGGCACCGATGCATGAGTCGGCACTGACAACGACGGGAGAACAACTCTCCCCGCACACGCGAGGGGCCGCGCACGAGTTTTCGTGCGCGGCCCCGTTTTGTTTCAGCCGGAATCCATCATCGGAATCCGTCAGGCCACCGACACTCACGTCAGCAGGCGGCCCCGGGCGTCGAACTCGTAGCGCGTGCCGTCAATCCAGTGAGCGCCCGTCACCATGGCCCCCGACGAAGACAGGTAGTACCAGTGCCCGCCGTCCTTCAGCCAGCCCTTGTGCACGACGCCCGAAGAAGGATCCAGGTAGTACCAGGCCCCCTGGATGCGCGTCCAGCCAAAAGCCTGGGCACCGTCGCGCCCAAAATAAGACCACTGGCCGTCTACGCGGGACCAGCCGGTCACCACGTAGCCGCGCGCGTTGAAGCGGTACACCTTCCTGTCAATGCGCAGGCGCGTATTCGTCGGGTAGGTGCCGTCATCAAAACGCCACCACGTGCCCCGGGCGGAGGTGACCCAGCGCCCGGCCCCGGCCTCGGCGACGCTGGAAGCCCCGGAACCGGACCCGGAACCGCCGGTCCCGGCCCCAGAACCGCCAGATCCCACCGTGAACGGCGTCGAGGAGACGACGTCGTCGTCGGCGCGCGAATCGGAGTTGCGCCCGAAGGCCTCGACGGTCACGGACGTGTCGCCGACGACGGCAGGACCACCGGCCACAGGCCGCGACACGTCCACACCATCAACCCGCAGGGTCACGCCGGGTCCGGTGAACTCGCCGCTCCCCTGCCCGGTCGCGACCTCCTGGCCGCCGACGAGCAACCGAGCCGACGTCACCGGCCCGGTCACGGTCGCGCGCAGGGACACGCGCCCGAACACGGTCTCCCCGGACAGAGGCACCCACGTGGAGCCGTCAGTCGAGTACTCGACCTCGCCGACGACGGGCCGCGCCTGGTCCTTCAGGACGGCGTCCAGCGCGCTCGGCATGCCGGCACCCCGGTACTCGCGCTCGCCCTCGGGCGCGGCCAGGCGCGCCCAATTGGAAGGGGACCCCGCCTGCTTGCGCGCCAACGCGAGGATTTGAGAGGCGCTCATCTCCGGGTGCACCTGACGCAGCGTCGCGATCACGCCCGCGGCCACGGGAGCGGCCATCGACGAATCCCTCGCAACATCGCCGGGCGACCCGGCAGCACTCGGCAGCGACGTGTACACGTTCTCGCCGGGAGCCGCGAAAGCAATGGTCTGCTTGCCCCAGTTCGCCGTCCGCGCGGGCTCGAGCGTGCCCGTCGCCGGGTCCTGCCCGTCCGCCAGGCGCAGCGTGGAGACGGGCACGACGTTGTCCATCATTGCCGGTATGGTCAGGCCGCTCCACGAGTCGCGCTCGTAGGGTGCCCACGCGTCGGTAGGCGACGACGAGTCTGTGCTCGGCGGATTATCCAAGTCAATACCGCCGCTTCCCGCGCCCACCACGTTGATGACGTCCTTCGACGCCGCGTAGTCGATGGCACGCCGCATCGCCTCGCGCCCCGCCGCCTGGTTGGGTTCGTGAGGCATCCAGTACTTCCACGGGTCCGCCGCGAAGGAGCTGGCAGTCACCGAAATCCCGTGATCGGCCGCCCACACGAAGCCGCACACCACATACTCGGGGTAGTGCATGCCCGTTTGGCGCGACTGTACGTTGATCGCCGCGACGCTCAGCGTCGGGTTCACGCCGGG
>QWCL01000599.1_pt1 | contig 37296 bp, 34 predicted proteins | sample 1972551 | NCBI WGS metagenome assembly QWCL01 (sample SAMN09866709, study PRJNA288562) | Human oral metagenome isolate term2_saliva, whole genome shotgun sequencing... | isolation source: mouth | host: Homo sapiens | place: USA: California
GTGGTGAATGGTTGGGACGACCCCCGTATGCCTACGCTTTGTGGTATCCGTCGTCGCGGTTATAGCCCCGAAAGCATCCGAATGTTCATCGACAAAATCGGCTATACCACCTTCGATGCGCTCAACGACATCAAACTGTTAGAAAGTGCTGCGCGTACAGACCTCAACGAACGCGCCACTCGCGTGTCGGCTGTTCTCGATCCTGTGAAGCTCATCATCACCAACTATCCCGAAGGACAAAGCGAATTGCTCGAAGTGCAAAACAATCCCGAACGCCCAGAAGAAGGCACGCACACCATTGAGTTTAGTCGCGAACTTTGGATTGAACGCGCCGACTTCAAGGAAGTAGCCGACAAGAAGTTCTTCCGTTTGGCTGTGGGCAAGGAAACTCGCCTCAAGAGTGCCTATATCGTAGATTGCACTGGTTGCAAGAAAAACGAAGAAACTGGCGAAATCGAAGAAATCTATTGCACCTACGACCCCACCTCAAAGGCTGGAACAGAAGGTGCAAACCGCAAAGTAAAGGGTACTATCCACTGGTTGAGCTGCGACCACTGCTTGCCTGCCGAAGTGCGCAACTACGCTTGCCTTTGGACGTGTGAAAATCCTCGCGATGCCATCAAGCAATACGAAGATGAACACGGCGTTCGCGGCATCGAAGCTATGCGCCCCTTCCTCAATCCCGACAGCATCCGCGTGAATAAGCAAGCCTTCATTGAGAAGTTTGCCCAAACACTCCCTGCACTCTCCTACTTGCAGTTCACTCGCACGGGATACTACAACATCGATCCCGATTCTACGCCTGAGCACCTTGTTTTCAACAGCACAGTTTCGCTCAAAGAAGACAAACATAAATAAGTCGCAAAGGCGAGTGTATTTACCATAAGCTTCTGGCTTATTCTCCCCTAAGACCAACCTGGTGCAGAGACCGTGTGTCGTTGTTCTACAACACGACGCACCGTCTTTCATCGTTCATCATTTATCACTTTCACCATTATGAGGCGTTCTCCAGAAGAATTGCAATCCCTAGTGCGTGAATATCACAACAATTTGTCGGGAGTTTCCATTCCCTTCTGGATGGAAGTTCCCGACTTTTTAGATATTCTCGACCATTTTGAACAGACTCAACAAACTGTTGAGGCTGAAATCTGTCTGCGTATTGCCTTGCGAATGCACCCCGACAATGCAGAAATTCTGATGCGGAAGGTCTATCGCTTGAAGAATGACGGAAGATGGCACGACGCAGAAGCCTTGGTAAATCAAATAGCCGATCAAGACAATCTTGATGTACAGTTTTTTCTCGCAGAAAAAGCCCTTAGCGAACTACGTTTTTTCGATGCAAACACAATCTACGAAAATCTCATCGCTCGCGAAAAAGAGAATGTAGCACAAGAATTTGGGGAACAACTAGAAGAACAAACCTCTCTCGACGATCTCTATTTGGAGATTGCCGAACTTTTTTTGGATTATGGCAGTGAAGTTTTTGCTAAAAAGTTTCTTCAACTCCTCGACAAGCCCTCTCCCCTTTATCCTCGCGTCCAACTCTTAGAAAGCGAAATTCTGATGCGCTACGGCACTCCCTTCTATGGTATTGAGCAGGTGGAACAAGTCATCGACGAAGACCCTTACAACATTGATGCTTGGGTGCTTCGTGCCGAATTAGCGAACGAAATCAAAGACTATCCCAAATGTCTTGAGGCAGCAGAATATGCACTCGCCATTTCTCCCAAACATCCCAAAGCACTGCGCATGAAAGCCATCGCTGCATTAGGTTTGGAAAAATGGAATACCGTGTTGAAGGTCTACAAAACCTATCACGACATCGAGCCTAACGACTACACAATGTCGTTGTCTGTGGGAGAAATCTATCTCAATCGCAATAAAATTCCACAAGCTCGCGCAGCTTTGCAACACGCTATGAAAAATTGCGGTAGCGACAACCCTGACAAACAGCGCATATCTCTCGACCTCGCTATGTCCTACGCAATGGAGGGCGACATCCGAAAAGCCTACGTTTGCGTGGCCACTTTGTCTTCTTTAGGCGTTCCCCACGACGAAATGTTGCTCCAAGCCGTACGAGTCGCCATCACTTATGGGTTCCTCCCCTTTGCTGCAGAACTACTGCGAATGAGAAATCTAGAAGTGCCCATTGCCGATGAGCGCAACATCCAACTGGCGCAGCTCCTCCACGAGAGCCAACTGCACAGCGATTTCAAAACTAATTGGGAAGAACTCTTCCAAGCAAACTTCCCAGCAGAGAGTGAAGTTCAAGCTTACAGGGCTTACGCCGCTGTAAAACTTCTGAACAAACAAGTTTTCATCGACAGTTTCGCAGCAGCTTTGCAGCACCAACCGAGTTTGTTACAACAACTCTTCTATACGGATTATAAGAATATACCGCTACACCAAATCTCAGACCTTGTTGTAGCCGAGGTTTTCAACAGAAACAAACGAACATAAGCCATGAATAAAATCCTACTAACCACTATCTTTGCTGGCGCACTCAGCGTAGTGTCACCAGCTTTGGCACAAAATGCGCGTCCCTTCGTCGTCCCCGAACTCACCTCGTGGCAAGGCGGAAAAGGCAACTTTGTTCCTTCGGGACGCATCATCGTGCAAGATCGTGCATTCACAGCCGCTGCCCGAAGTTTCCTCCAAGACTACTCCACACTCTTAGGAAAAAATCTCACCATCGTCAGTGGAAAACCAGAAAAAGGTGACTTTGTCTTTGCCAAAGCAGGTTTTGCTCCCGCATCTAAAGCCGACACGCTCGGCACAGAAGGCTATCACCTCAACATTGCCGACCACATCACGCTCACGGCAACCTATCCCACTGGCGCATTTTGGGGTACGCGCACCCTACTCCAACTGAGCGAACAGACACAATCACACAGCATTCCGCAAGGTGTTGCTGCAGATCGCCCGCAATATGCCCTACGTGGTTTTATGATTGATGCCGGACGCAAATACATTCCTATGAACTATTTGCGCCAACTGGTCAAGGTGATGGCTTACTACAAGATGAACACGCTCCAAGTGCACCTCAACGACAACGGATTTAAGCAATACTTTGGCAACGACTGGGCAAAAACACCAGCTGCCTTCCGTTTGGAGAGTGACTTCTTTCCTGAACTCACGGCAAAAGATGGACACTACACCAAAAAGGAGTTCATTGACTTCCAACGCGAAGCCGCAGCACAAGGCGTAGACATCATTCCCGAAATCGACGTTCCTGCGCACTCTCTGGCATTTACTCACTATCGTCCCTCACTTGGTAGCGAAGAATTTGGAGCTGACCACCTCGATTTGCGCAATCCTGCTGTGGTGCCCTTCCTAGACAGTCTTTTCACCGAATATTGCGGAGGTAAAAATCCCGTCTTTGTGGGCAAACGCGTGCACATCGGCACTGACGAATACAGCAACAAGGACAAAGAAGTGGTGGAACTCTTCCGTTCTCTCACCGACCACCTCATCAAACACGTGGAACGCTATGGAAAACAAGCCGTGGCTTGGGGCGCACTCACCCACGCAGACGGCAAAACTCCTGTGAAATCTAAGGATGTCTTGCTCGAAATGTGGTACAATGGCTATGCTCTTGTCTACATTGTTCCAGCAGCTGGTTATTACTACGACTATCTAAATTGTCCGTATCTCTACGAGCATTGGACACCTGCCCAAATCGGCAACCAGAAGTTTGAAGAAGGCGACCCATCCATCCAAGGAGGTATGTTTGCCGTTTGGAATGACCACGCTGGCAATGGCATCACTGTGCGCGACATTCACCACCGCGTGATGCCTGCACTCCAAACCATTGCCACCAAAACGTGGACGGCAGCAAAGACTTCTTTGCCTTATGCCGATTTTGCGCGCCTTAGTCCCATCCTCAGCGAAGCTCCTGGGGTCAATCTCCTTGGACGTACGCTAGGCAAAACTGGACATACCTCTGTGGAATATGCGCACTTGCCTTTGCTTCCTAACACAACCCTCGATTGGTTTGGTCGAGAAATCGGTTACAACTACACCGTGGACGTGACGGTCAAAGCCGACGAAGTGACGAAAGGTACCGTACTGTTCCAATCTCCCGATGCAACAGTCTATTTGGCTTCCCCTCAAAACGGAAAATTGGCATTTGAACGCGAAGGGTATCTCAATGAGTTCGACTACGTTTTGCCCAAAGGACGTGCCGTTCGCCTCACCTTCATAGGCACAAACAAAGAGACAACTCTCCTCGTTGACGGCAAATTCCGCCAATCGCTCTACCCTCTCACCGTGGGTAGTGCGCAAGTCAATGCAGGGGCCGCAGGTGCTACTTCCGATCCCTATGCAGCGTCCAAGATGTACTACCAACGCACGCTGGTCTTCCCCTTGGAACGCACAGGTAACTTCAAAGGACAAATCTTGAAACTCGCAGTTTCAAACTTCGCACAACAGTAGTAGAACGCCGACTGACGTTTTAACCCCAATCGGTCTAATGACCGATTGGGGTTTAAGTATTGCTCACATTTCCTATCCTTCCATTTAACGCGGTTTTTCGAACGCCAAGATCTTTGCTGGGAAAGAATCGATTCTCAGAGCATTTGCAAATCGCATAGATTTACACCTTTCCCTGCATATTCCCTCATTTCTGCAAGTATTTACAATACATTCGTTCATTCATCCCTTTTTTCCTCTGAAAATGTCCGATGTTTTTCAGATTTCTTCCCACAGAAACAAAATTTCGTGGGAAGTTTTCAGAATTATATCGGACGAAAAAGAAATTCCGTGGGAAGATATCGAGAAAAACTCTCGAATCTCTCCATTTTTTGTCGGAGGATTGATTTTGAACCTACGTAAAATACATTAGTTTCCTCCTAGTTTGCACGAAATTCTGACCAAATTTAGTCCCTCATTTTAACAGTCTTCGAAGCGTTTTCTCTTAACGATTCATAATCACCTAAGTGTTGTCCGTAAAATTAAGATGAAACAAACTGCTTATTTGCACGCTCAGGCAGACGCTACAAGAAAAACAAATACGATTGCATATTACTATGATTCTCCTACAAGTCTGTTATATCTCGAGATTTAGTTGTATCTTTGTACTAACGAATCAAACTGAGAGAAATTGAATCGAACTCAGATAATCAATAGAATCCAACTCAGATAATCAATACAACTATGTTTTCAGGAATTGTAGAGTCCACGGCAAAAGTCGTAAACATACAGAAGGAGCAAGAAAATATCCACTTCACGCTCGAATGCAATTTTGTTCAAGAACTGAAAATCGACCAAAGTGTTGCACACAATGGCGTTTGTCTTACGGTGGTTCACTTGACAGAAACACAATATGTGGTAACAGCAATGAACGAAACCCTCGAACGTAGCAATCTTGGTGACTGGACAGTTGGCACAGAAGTAAATGTGGAACGTTCAATGATGATGAATGGCAGACTTGACGGACATATCGTGCAAGGACACGTGGATCAAGTGGCTACTTGTGTGAAGAAAGAGAATGAAGATGGTAGCTATCGTTTCACCTTTGAATATGAAACAAGCAAAGAGATGGCTCAACGTGGCTATTTTTGCGTAGACAAAGGCAGTGTCACGGTAAATGGAGTTAGTCTCACTGTTTGCAATCCCACCAACAACACTTTCCAAGTGTGCATCATTCCTTACACCTACGACAATACGAACTTCCACAACATTGAAGTGGGCACAAAAGTCAATTTGGAATTTGACATCATTGGCAAATATATTGCTCGAATGCAACAACTTGCTTAACTGCTCTCTCAACCCACAAGACACAACTAGACATAACAACTATGCGAAAGAAGGAACTCTTTGCGCAGATGCTTGATTTTTTTGAACGAACAATGGACGCAACGGAAACAGAGTTGGATTTCCGCAACAACTTTGAACTCGTTGTGGCTGTTGTGCTCTCTGCCCAATGCACCGATAAACGCATCAACCAAGTTACTCCGCGTTTATTTCAAGACTTTCCCACTCCCGAGGCTATGGCGCAAACCACATCGGAAGTGATATTTGATTACATCAAATCGGTGAGTTATCCCAATAATAAAGCTAAGCACTTGGTGGGATTGGCACAAAAACTCGTAGCCGATTTCAATGGGGAGGTGCCTTCCACCCTAGAGGAACTCACTTCGCTTCCGGGGGTAGGACGAAAAACAGCCAACGTGGTGCAAGCTGTGGCTTTTCACAAGGCAGCCCTTGCTGTAGACACGCACGTTTTCCGCGTTTCTCATCGTCTGAAGTTAGTACCGAAACGCTGTACAACTCCCTACAGTGTGGAGATGGAATTGATGAAGCACATTCCCGAATCCAAAGTGGCTGCTGCTCACTATTGGTTGCTTCTCCACGGTCGCTATACTTGCCTTGCAAGAAAACCGCTTTGTCACAAATGTGGATTGGCGCACTTGTGTCCATCGATTGGCGAATTTATAAAGCTAAAATAAATGCACAATAAAAGGCTTTATCCATACGTGTTTTGTCACATAGGATAAAGCCTTTTGTTATTTTGAAAGCAAAAACTATTTCTTCGTTCTTTTCTTCAGACTTCTTTTAATCCACAAGTAATAACCCGTGAGGGGAAGCGTAGCCCCGAAAAGAGCTGCGAGAAATTGTAGAATTCGAGTCAATAGACCGCCCCAACTGCCGGTGTGCACAGAATAAACCCATCCACGAACCTTTTGCTTGGGTTTGGCATCAGCGTAATGCTCTACATCTGTCACCTTTCCGGTTGTTTCGTCATAGGCATAAACATTAGCTGCACGGCTATTGCCTAATGTTCCGAGAGTAGCTTCTGCTTCTTCATTATCAATGGTAATTGTTGCAGCGTCCTTTTGACGATTGCGCACTTCTTCAAAAATGCGTTGCCATACGATGTAATTTGGGGGCACAACCACAAATTCTTCTTCACTGTCTTCGGGTGCCATTGATGCGGAAGCACCCTTCGCAGCTGTTGACTGAGGTTTGTCACCTTTCGGTGCATTCGCCTCCTTTTTTTCTGGCTTAACCCCAAAGAGGCTATAGAACCCATTTCGATACCAGTCAAAAGACCAAGTTAGCCCTGTCAAAGCCATAACAAGGAGCAACAGACAAACATAAACACCGCCAATAGTGTGCAAATCCAAGAACAGACGTTTCAAACCTCTTCTCGTGTGGATTTTCATCTGTTTGCTCAGTCCTCGCGTTGTTTTGGGCCACCAAGCAATAATGCCACTGAGCAACACAAACACAAACATCAAAGTGCTGGTGCCGACAATGAGCTTTCCCCACCAAATATCCTCATCGTTGTCTGGACGTTCACAAAGAAGCCAACGATGAAGTTTGAGCACGGTCTTAAAGAACGGCAACCGCTGATCCATTCCCAGCACTTCTCCAGTGTATTGGTTGACCATCATACCCGCCTTTCGAGGTGCTGAAAGGTTTACGCGATAAGGTCTGTTGGCATCATTGGATATTGTTATTCCAGTGACGGAAACACTGTCTTTCAACTCGGGAACAACTTTGTCAATCAAAGACGAAATGGGAAGCGCATTTGCCTTGACCTCTTTTAGATGGTAAAGATCGTAGTGTACTAGCTCAGTCACTTCGCGCTCAAACACGAGTAAGGATCCAGTAAAACAAATCAAACTGAGGATAATTCCGAAAGGAACGGAAAGCCACAAATGAATTCGCTTAAAAGTTTTCTTCATAAAGTTCTTGTTGTATCATTTCTATAATAAGATGATTGAGGCTACAACCATCAAGTCCGTGAATGGCAAATAATCCCCAATCGGTCGTTAGACCGTTATTGTGCAACTCGTAATTGAATAGATAACTTCCTGTCATCTTTCATTTCTTGTTGGCATCTTGTCTTTCGTTCGTTCTCGCCGTAGCCCGCTACGCCTTCGAACTAACGACAAACAATCTGCTCAACAATCTAATGAAATCTGTTCAGGAGCTAACGACCGATTGGGGATTAATCGTGCAAAGTTACACAAGACAGAAGGAATGCACAATCACTAGATTTGGGTATTTTCTGGGGCATTTGGATGATTTATACGACAGATTCCACGTTATTGTCTGTTTTTTCCAACGATCACGCACAACATTAACTCCAATCATTCATTATACCGCAATACTCTGTACAAAAAATGTGGGAGGCATTGATACTACCTCCCACATTTTGGAACAGCTGTTCCACAAACTGATAATCGTATGAGCTAAGCTCGTTTGATGAGTTGCAAAAACTCTTCGCGTGTCTTGGCTTGCTCAAATGCTCCACAGAAGGAACTTGTTGTGGTGCAAGAATGTTGTTTTTCTACGCCGCGCATTTGCATACACATATGTTCGGCTTCTATTACCACCATTACACCCTTAGGATCGAGTGCTTCCTTGATGGCTTCCATCACTTGCAGCGTTAATCGCTCTTGCACTTGAAGGCGATGAGAGAAGATGTCTACTACACGCGGAATCTTTGAAAGTCCGCAAATACATCCGTTGGGAATATAAGCAACGTGCGCTTTTCCGAAGAATGGCAACATATGATGTTCGCAAAGACTGAAGAATTCGATGTCTTTGACGATTACCATTTGATTGTATTCTTCTTTGAACTTGGCACTATTCAGCACAGCCACAGGATCCATTGCGTATCCTCTAGTGAGCGTGAGCATAGCTTTAGCAACACGTTCGGGAGTTTTGAGAAGTCCTTCTCTTTCTGGATCTTCTCCAAAGAGTTGGAGTGTTTCTTTATAATGAAACTTTAATTGGTCAATGCGTTCTTGTTCCGTCATATTCTAAGGTCTATGTAATTCTACAATAAAAGAAAAATGATATATGCGAAAGGCTCTATTCCGCCTAATAAGCGCGAAGAATAGGGCTTTTCACAATCGCAGCTTCGGGAGAGAGTCTTTTCTTTTTGATGAGCTTTACATAGTGTTGAGCTTCTTCTCTAGATAAGAAATCGCCAACTCGGCAGACCCATCGGGGGGATTGGAAATGGATGTAAACAGAAAGTTCAGGAAAGTAACGCTGCACTTTAATCTTCATATCTTGCGCTGCGAGTTTTGCGGCACGATCGTTTCCACCCGTGAAGACCTGAATGCGATAGCCTTGCGCACGATAGCGCGAACGACTGCTTTCTCGTGTCGATTCTACATTAGCGTGTCGCTTAGAAGTGGTGACGCTGTCGGCTTTAATTTGTGGCGTGGCACAATGGGCACTCAACGATTGGCTTGCAGTTGGCAGAATGCTCAATAACGAAGTCAAGAATAAAAGTTTCATCTACGAAGAAAATGAACTACTGTAGACGAACGCCAAAGGCATCTACAGCTGATGAATTCTCTAATTGTTTCCCATAAGATGGAAACAGAGATAGGCAAAAACTTATATGAAGGATAAAATAAGGATGGTGAGATTCACAAGGAATCTCACCTTCCTTTTAAAGTCGCAAAGACGTGCTATGAATTACTTCCAAGCGTCGATGATGAGTTTGAAATCAGCAGCCTTGAGTGATGCGCCACCAATCAAACCGCCATCAATGTCTTCCTTTGCAAAAAGTTCAGGAGCATTCTTACCATTGCAAGAACCACCATAGAGGATAGAAGTGTTGTCAGCTACTTCTTGACCATACTTTTCAGCTACGCACTTGGTGCGAGGCTTTCGCCGATGCAGAATACCACTTGAAGACCGTTAGCAAGAGCGAGGTCAACCTTTTCCTTGAGGACTTCAGGAGTTTCGTTGTAGTATTCGCGACGTTCGCTGTGACCAAGAATCACGTACTCTGCACCAGTTGATTTTACCATTTCTGCAGAAACTTCGCCAGTGTAAGCACCAGCAGCGTGGTTAGCGCAGTTTTCAGCAGACACCTTCACGAGGCTATGGTCTACCAACTCGCTCACCTTTGCCAAGTGGATGAAAGGAGTACCGAGGATTACTTCACAGTTTGGCTTCTCATTCTTGAGAAGTTCGTTGACTTCAGCGGCAAGAGCAAGACCTTCTTGAAGATTCTTGTTCATCTTCCAGTTGCCGGCTACGATGTGCTTTCTCATTTTGTTTTTATTATGGGATTTGTAATGTTTGTAGATGCGATAATATCGGCGACCAATCCAAAGGCGATCGGCAAGCAGAAGTAGTCCAAACGGAAGGATAAACCACAGGAACAACTTCAACAATGCGTGACTCGTGGCAAAACGTTGGATTTGCAGTTCAGGATTAGCCGTTATAGCTTTTAGTTCTTCCTCATTAGGAAGGTCGTTGCTACTCCATTTAGCAATGATTCGTCCTTGTTTGAGCAACAGGACTCCAGGGTTGGAGCGTACCATTGCGTTGAGTGCTTCGGTGGAGCTTTCTACAAATGGATAAGCAGCCCCTGTAAGGTCTATCCATTGTGTTATCTCTGATTGTTTTCCAGCCGTGGCGCAAACTAAGCGTTGGTGGTGGTCGTTGGCGAAATCGTAGATATCATTGATTCGATCGCTACAACCTGCATCCGCTGTGGAGGGATTGGGCATTGTAACGATGTAAACCAAACTACTGTCGGCTAGCAACTCGTCAGCAATTTCTTCTCCATCTTTGTCAGTCAAAGAGAAATCCTTGATGCTTGGTGCTTGAAGGACTTCTGTTTGGGTTTCAACGTACGTCCAAGTGCTGTCCTCGGGCAAGTGGTCTATATCAAAACTTTGCTTGTGTCCGTTCTTTTCGTAAATGAAACTCATATTTTGCTTCCCTTTCATTGCTTCGGGGATGGAAATGCCCGTTTCATAGGGAGTAAATTCCATCAAAGGCAAATAATGGAGCGAAAAGAGTGTGACACCTAGCAGATATACCATTGCATATAACGACAGCAACCACTGAGTATGAACGGTAATGATTCTTAAGGAATGGCGTCGCTGCGTGAGGACAATAAATGCGCAAGCGAGTAGTACAATGTTCTTCGCTAGCGTTTCACCATTGGTTAGCGTAATTGCTGTACCAAAACAGCCACAATCTGCAACGGGATTAAACGCATATATATATATGGTGAGTAATGTCATCACCAACATAAATGCAAAACTTCCAATGGCAGCTACGCGTTTTCGCATTCCCAACAAGAGATATACCCCAAGGGTAAACTCTGCAAGGGCAAGCAAAAGGACTGCAACGTCAAGGTACAAAGAACCAGCGGGAAGGTTTATTCCCCAATGCGCAAAGTAAGCGGCCAACTTATGCTCCATTCCCATTGGATCTAAGGCTTTGACGAAGCCAGAAAATAGGAACGTACCTGCCAACAACCACTGAGATAGTAGGGTTATTGTGCGAAGTATGGCATAAGTTACTTTACTTCTCGGCATTTTGTTCAGACTTTTCTACCACAAGTTTGATGATAGCGAAGATGGCATAGTTGAGCATATCCAAATAATTGGCATCAATGCCTTCACTCACGAGCGTATTGCCTTCGTGTTCTTCAATCTGTTTGGTGCGAAACACCTTTGTAAGAATGAAATCTACGTAAGAAGACACTCGCATCAACCTCCACGCTTCGTCATAATCGTGATTTTTACGCAACATAAGTTGTAACGCAGCTTCAACCTGTTTGTCGTAGGCCTCTGCCATTCGTTCATCGTGCAAATCATCTTTATTCGTACCATCAGCCACTCCCAATTCGAGTTGGATGAGTCCCATTATGGCATAGTTGACAATAGCTATGAATTCTGGAACAATCCCCTCCCCTACCTTGGAAACACCTTTCGTTTGCAAAGAGCGGATGCGGTTGGCCTTGATATAAATCTGATCGGTGAGCGATGGTATGCGAAGCACGCGCCACGCAGTGCCGTAGTCGTACATTTTCTTGACAAAAATGTCACGGCACAAAGCTATGGCTTGCTCAAACTGCTGTTGCGTGGTCATATTATATTGCGTATCGACACTATTCATAACGTGCTATCAACGGGAATAGCGTGATGTATTCGCTATAATAGTTGTAGGAAATTTGTGATGAGGTGCTGGTGGTTAGTAACTTCTAGCGATGTAGACACGAGCTACTGCGGGTTTGCCGCTGATCATATCGGTTCCCAAATTGTCTTGCGACAAAGCATCAGGAATACAACGAATAGTAGCTTGTGTGTCTGCTTTTAGTTGTTCTTCCGTTTCGGAAGTTCCATCCCAATCGTAGATGAAGAAGCCACCGTCTTTGATGCGTTCTTTGAAATCATCGTAAGTGGTGCAAGTATAGGTCTTTTCTTCGCGAAGTTTCAAAGCCTTTTGATAAATGTTTTCTTGGATTTCTTCCAACAAAGCAACGACCTTTTCTTCAATACCTTCAAAAGAGAGAGTTTCTTTTTCCAAGGTGTCGCGGCGCATCACCTCAATGGTGCCGTTTTCTAAATCACGTCCTCCCATTACGAGACGAACGGGAACACCCTTCAATTCGTAATCAGCAAACTTAAATCCAGGACGCTTGTTTTCTGCATTGTCATACTTCACGCGGATGCCATTAGCCTGAAGTTTTTTAGCCAATTCTCCAAGCACTGCATCAAACTTTTCTTGTTCGCCATTCTTGAAAATAGGAACAATGACCACTTGAATGGGGGCTACGTGTGGAGGAAGTACTAAACCATTATCATCAGAGTGGCTCATAATCAAGGCACCCATCAAACGAGTTGAGACTCCCCAAGATGTAGCCCAAGCATATTCTTCTTGGTTATCCTTGTTGACAAATTTCACGTCAAAGGCCTTACCGAAGTTTTGTCCTAGGAAGTGAGAAGTACCACTTTGCAACGCCTTACCATCTTGCATCATTCCCTCAATGGTGTATGTTTCAAGTGCTCCTGCAAAGCGTTCATTTGCACTCTTCACGCCTTTCACCATAGGAATTGCCAAAACATCTTTAGCGAAATCAGCATAAACATCGAGCATTTGCTTGGCACGTGCTTCTGCTTCTTCGCGAGTAGCGTGAGCGGTATGCCCTTCTTGCCAGAGGAATTCAGAGGTACGCAAGAATAGACGCGTACGCATTTCCCAACGCATCACGTTGCACCATTGGTTGCAGAGCAAAGGAAGATCGCGCCAAGACTGAATCCAACCACGGAAAGTGTTCCAAATGGTGGTTTCAGAGGTAGGACGAATGATGAGTTCTTCTTCCAACTTAGCCGCTGGGTCAACAACAACGCCGTTACCTTCTTCGTTTGTTTTGAGACGATAGTGAGTTACGACAGCACATTCCTTGGCAAATCCCTCAACGTGTTCAGCTTCTTTGGAGAGATAGCTCTTGGGGATAAGGAGAGGGAAATAAGCATTCTGCACCCCAGTTGCTTTGAAACGAGCATCAAGATTTTGCTGAATGCTTTCCCAGATGGCATAACCATAAGGCTTAATTACCATACACCCACGCACGGGCGACTGCTCTGCGAGGTCTGCTTTTACCACCAATTCGTTGTACCAACGCGAATAGTCAACGCTGCGTTTGGTAAGATCTTTGAGTTCTTTGGCCATTATAATAGAAAATGTGTCTTGTTACTTGATAATGTTTGGTCAAACGATGTCCGGCTGTGACTTCTGTTCGACAGGAACGCTGTGATATCTGGTCAAATTCGCCAAATAAGTTACAGATTTCTCCGCAAATTTACGAATAATTGCTGATATACGCCTAAGTTATTGCAGCAAAATGCCATTAAAGATACGTCCTGACTCGATTCCTAATCGGCGTGCCGAGAAAAAACTATCTGCGTGTTCGTACGTATCAACGCCTGCTATTTGGATATTGTGCAAGGTTATACCTGCGCTTTCTAAGTCGAAAGCCACTGCAGCCCACAAATCGATGTGAGGTTTCGCAAATTGTTTCAATATCACACTAGAAGGAAAGCCTGCCTCCTCAAACGCTGATACCACTTCATCACCAACTTCAAAAGAGTTTGGCGCGATGCTCGGTGCAACCACCACCTGTATCGCGTTGGGTTCACAGCCTAATTCCTGCATTTTCAAGACGGTTCTTCGAGCGATGTGTCCTACAACTCCTCGCCATCCAGCATGCACGGCAGCAATGCACTGATGTTTTTCGTCGTAAAACAAAATGGGAACACAGTCGGCGGTCGAAACACCAATACAAACCCCACGTTGTTGAGTAATCAAGGCGTCTATATTTTGTAAACGCTCTGCTCGTTCGCGTATATCCAGGGTCCAATAACTCTCGTCTACAATGGCGACGTTGTTGGTATGTGTTTGAGTGGGTAATACGATTCTATCTTCGGAAATACCCAATTCTTCCGCCAGTAAGAGGCGACATTTCTCAACATGTTCTGGCGCATCTCCACAATAAGGTGTGATATTAAAACCTAAGTAGGGAGAGGCCATAAACGAAGCGTACGCGCCTTTTCCTAGTTCCTCACTGGTGCGAAGAGTAGAAAAAGCGCGTACGCCTTTACTTAATTGATATTCTAGCAATTCCATTTGCTTGTTCTTTGGAATTTATCGTGTAGAAGTTTGAAGCAATCCACTTAATCTTCCACGTCTTCAATCTCGTAGTCTTCAAGTTCTTCGATGTCATCGTCATCAATTTCGACTACATCGTCAGCCCAATCAGAGAAGTCTCGATCAAAATGCTCTACTTCGCGATCGCGGTGCACAATGCTACCACCTTCCGCCACACTCTGCAGCTTATTGCTTTCACTATTCAGTTCTTGCCACAACAAATCTTTGAGTTCTTGAATGTGATGTCCTGTCACAGCACTAATGAAGACCACTGGTAAATCTTCTGGAAGCTCTTCTTTGAGCATTTCCATCAGTTCCTCATCCAACAAGTCGCTTTTGGTCACTGCCAATACGCGATGCTTATTAAGCAGCCCTTCATTAAACTCGCTAACTTCTTTGAGAAGAATTTCGTATTCTCGCTTGATGTTGTCAGTGTCTCCTGGCACCATAAAGAGTAATAAAGAGTTGCGCTCAATATGACGAAGGAAACGCAGACCTAGTCCACGACCTTCGGCTGCCCCTTCAATGATACCGGGTATATCTGCCATCACAAAGGAACGCCCATCGCGATAAGGCACAATCCCTAAAGAAGGTTCAAGCGTGGTGAAGGGATAGTTGGCAATTTTAGGACGAGCGTTTGACAAAGCACTTACGAGGGTAGACTTTCCAGCATTGGGAAAACCTACCAAACCTACGTCTGCAAGTAGTTTCAATTCCAACACAACCATCATTTCCTGCATAGGTTCTCCTGGTTGTGCATAGCGAGGTGCTTGATTGGTTGCAGTGCGGAACTGGAAATTCCCTAATCCCCCACGTCCACCTTTGAGGAGCATCACCACTTGTCCGTCTTCTACGACATCGCAGAGGTACTTACCGGTTTCGGCATCATAAGCCACTGTGCCTGGTGGTACATCAATATATTTATCTTCACCATCACTGCCGTGACTACAGCATTTACCACCGTTGCCTCCATGCCCAGCGAAAACGTGTCGGTCAAATCGGAGGTGCAACAAGGTCCAATAGTTATGATTGCCGCGAAGATAAACATTACCTCCACGACCACCATCACCCCCATCAGGGCCACCCAAGGGTTGATACTTACCACGGTGCATGTGCATCGAACCGCGGCCACCTTTACCTGAGCGACAATAGATTTTTACGTAGTCAATGAAATTTGATTCCATCGATATTCTTTACGGTGTTGTCATTGATGCTTAAAGCGCATCAATGACAGCACACAAGTTTGCATTGATTTCTTCGAGTGAGCCATAACCCTTCACAGCATTGCGAAGACCTTCTTTTTCATACCACTCAATAAGGGGCATCGTTTGACTATGATAAACGCCAAGACGCTTTGCAATCGTTTCTTCGTTATCGTCAGCACGTCCGCTCGTTTTACCGCGATTGATCAAACGCTCCATCAACATCTCGTCAGGAACATTCAGTTCAAGCATAGCGTGTACGGTAGTTCCGCGCTCAGCCAACATCGCCTTGAGGGCTTCAGCTTGAGGAATGGTGCGGGGGAATCCATCAAAAATCACACCTTGTTCCTTAGGCAATGCGTCATAAGTTGCAGCCAAGATGTCAATCATCAAGGAATCGGGAATCAATTGACCATTATCAATAAATTCTTTCGCAGTGCGTCCAAGTTCACTACCAGCTTTAATTTCAGCACGAAGCACATCACCAGTTGAAATATGGTCAAAACCGTATTTTTCTACGAGAATATCGCTTTGTGTGCCCTTACCAGAACCAGGTGCACCAAAGATTACGAGATTTTTCATTATTATATAGTTGAGTATATCTATTATAATGTTGAAGCTTAGCCTTCAACAACAGTATAAATTGCTGGAAGGTTGCGACCATATCCATCATAGTCGAGACCGTATCCCACAATAAAATCGTTAGGAATTTCGAAACACGTGTAGTCCACGTTCAACTTCACCTGCAAATTACCAGGTTTCACCAAGAGAGAAGCCACCTTCAATTCCGCGGGTTCAAACTTCTGGAGATAAACGAGGAGTTCTTGCATCGTCAAACCAGAGTCGATGATATCTTCCACCACAACAACGGTGCGACCTTTGAGACTTTGGTTTAATCCCAAAAGCTCTTTCACTGTGCCTGTGCTATTCATGCCATCATAACTGGAGAAGCGCACGAAATTGACTTCGCAGGGTGTGGTAATTCCACGCATAAGATCGGCAGCGAAAACGAATGATCCATTCAACACAGCAAGAAAGATGGGATTCTTTCCCGAAAGTTCTTCACTGATTTGAGCAGCCGTCTCAGCGACACGTTGGCGAATGCGCTCCTCTGAGAGTGAGAGAGCGAATTGTTTGTCTTTTACGGTAACGAGATCCATAGAGCGATATAAATTTACGTGCAAAAGTAGGAAAAAAAAGCCGAAGTTCGCGGTTTTCATCTCCTTTTCTGTAGAAAAATCGTACCTTCGCAGTCTAATAAGCTACTTTATGAAGGAATCTCATTTGTTTTATGCTCCTCAATTATCGCAAACTCTTCAACTTCCAGAGGAGGAAGCTGCACACGCTGTACGGGTGTTAAGACGCAAAGAGGGAGATGATTTGTGGATAACGGATGGTGCAGGGCATTTCTTTGATTGCACCGTTTCAGCCGTTGGTACTGGGCGACACCCTCAGTGCTTTGTCACCATAGAAAACGAATACGCGTGGCAACAACATTGGGTTTCTGACATTCACCTGGCCGTTGCTCCCACAAAAAACAGCGACCGCATAGAATGGCTTGCAGAAAAAGCCACAGAGATTGGCTTCAATGGGCTACATTTTTTGGATTGTGCAAATTCCGAACGCAGAGTTCTGAAAACCGAACGCGTTGAAAAAATTGTGGTTAGTGCAGCCAAACAGAGTCACAAAGGACGCTTCCCACAAATTTCGGCTTTAGAAAAGTTCAAAACTTTCATAGCCAAACCTTTTGAAGGCAATAAATACATTGCTCATTGCTATGCGCAAACAGACATAGACGGAACGACAGAAAAGCCCTTCCTTTATGATGTAGTAGAAAAGGGAAAGCCAAGTTTAGTACTCATTGGCCCTGAAGGAGATTTCTCTGTTGAAGAAGTTCGTTTGGCTGCATCCCTTGGTTTTCAAAGCATTTCTCTTGGAGAAAGTCGATTACGCACAGAAACGGCAGCTTTAGTGGCGGTACAATTGATGAATTTGAAACAGTCGCACTAAGTTACTTCTTATAAATAATATGTCTGATTTCCTCGAACAAACTCAAAAGGCTATTATACAGTTATTCTCTCAGCACTTCGGCGAAGAGCCTTCTGCCGTTGAGATGCTTCATAGCGCAGGTTCTAATCGCGTTTATCTTCGTCTTTGCCACGCTAATGGTAAAAGTTTTGTTGGAGCTTTTGGCAGCAATAGGGTTGAAAATGATGCTTTTATCTATCTGTCGCATCATTTTCTCTCAAAGGGATTGCCTGTCCCTCAGATATACGCTGTGAGCGAAGACCATCTCTGCTATCTTCAAGCTGATTTAGGCGACCTTTCATTGCACCAGTTTTTAGCTGAATGGAAAGAAACAGGCTATGAATCAAGCGATTCCAATACTCTTGCACTAGAAGGATACGCACTTCTTCGTAGCACACTTCGTCTTTTGGCTAATGTGCAAATAAAAGGTGGCGCAGAGTTGGAACAACATCGGTTGCTTCCTCCCCAATCCTTCGATTTGCGCTCCATAATGTTCGATTTGAATTATTTCAAATACTGTTTCCTCAAACCCTCTGGACTTCCTTTTGATGAAATAGCTTTAGAAGACGATTTTGAAACATTGGCTAACGATTTATTGCGCTGCGATTGCTTTGGGTCTACTTTCCTTTATCGTGATTTCCAGGCGCGCAACATCATGGTGCGCCATGGACAACCTTGGTTAATTGATTTCCAAAGCGGGCGTCGTGGACCGCTACACTACGATGTCGCCTCCTTTCTTTGGCAAGCATCTGCGCAATATCCAGCATCTCTTCGTCAAACATTGATAGAGGATTATCTTGACGAGTTGTCCACACTAATTGAAGTAGATCGCTCGCAATTCAAAACGGAACTCCAACTCTTTGTTTTGTTTCGTATGCTTCAAGTACTGGGTGCCTACGGCCTTCGAGGTTTATATGAACGAAAGCCCTATTTTCTTCAGTCCATCCCCTTGGCATTACGACAAATCTCTCTCTTATTAAAGCAAAGTGTTGCAGATAATTATCCCACTTTATCAAAAACTCTACTTCAACTCGCATCTCTCCCACAATTTCAACCCAATACACTATAACGGTCAGATGACCAATTTGTATTCAATAGAAACAACTCCTTATGCAACAAACAGAAACACCCAATATCAAGCAATCATTAGTCGTACGCGTCTTTAGTTTTTCCTATAAAAAAGGAATTCCAACAGACGAAAGTGGTAACGGTGGTGGCTACGTCTTTGACTGCCGAAGCATTCACAACCCAGGACGATACGAACCTTACAAACAACTCACAGGCATTGACCAACCCGTTATTGACTTTCTCGAAAAAGATGGCGAAATTATCCCCTTCTTAGATGCGACGGGCGGACAACATCGAAGTGTCTATTCTGCACAGCATTTGGCGGAACATATCCATCAAAAATTTGGTATTGAGGTTGAGTTGGAACATCGCGAACAAGGCATACACCAAACTTTTGCTGCAAAATAAATTGCCACGCACTTCGTTACTCTTTATATGTTGCGACTTCGTTTTCTCCTTTTCTTTCTTTGCATCTGTTTGAGCGTGCTGAGCACTTCTGCTCAACGCCTTAAGATTTTTGGCTCCGTTCGCGATAACCACGGCACTCCCATTGAATTGGCTTCTGTGCGCGTGGCTGGAACGGCTGCCCTCACGGTGAGCAATCTCAAAGGAGAATATACGCTGCACACGCTTTCTTCTGACTCTGTTGTGGTGGTGTGTGCAATGGTGGGCTACGAAACGCGCAAACGCACCCTTCGTTCGCCTAAGGATTCGGTGCGCATTGACTTCGTTCTTCCCGATTATGCCGTGATGATAGGCGAAGCGGTGGTAAAAGGACAGGGGAAACAAACGAGTTCTACACAAAAAATATCGTTAGATGCTACGCGCAATGCACCTTCCACCACAGGAAATGCTGTGGAGGAACTAGTGACCTCTCAAGCAGGTGTATCCACTCATAGCGAACTCTCTTCTCAATATAATGTACGCGGTGGCTCTTTCGACGAAAATGTGGTGTATCTCAATGGCATAGAACTCTACCGTCCTCAGTTGGTACGCTCTGGACAACAAGAAGGACTCTCCATCATCAACAGTGATATGGTGGAAAGCATCCGTTTTTCTGCTGGTGGGTTCGAAGCTAAATATGGTGATAAAATGTCTTCGGTGTTAGACATCACCTACAAACGGCCTGACCGCTTTGAAGCTAGTGCCAACGCTTCCCTCTTGGGGGGAGGACTTTACGCTGGTTGGGGACGAAAAGATGGTAAATTCTCGTTGATGAGCAGTATGCGCTATAAAACAACGAGCTATTTGCTGGGTTCTCTTGACACAAAAGGAGAATATCATCCCAACTTTCTCGACTATCAACTACTGACTTCTTGGCATCCTAACCCACAATGGTCGTTAGATGTACTCGCTAACTTTGCGGACAACCACTACTCTTTTGTTCCTCAAGACAGAGAAACTCACTTCGGAACGCTCTACGATGCGCGATCTTTCCGTGTGTATTTTGATGGAAACGAAGACGACCGTTTTCAATCTCTCTTCACGGCTGCCACCCTCACACGACACTTCTCTCCCTCCACATACATTGCAGCGCAAGTGTCTAACTTCTCTACAAAGGAACGAGAAACTTATGACATTCAAGGACAGTATTGGCTGAATGAAGCAACTTCTGCAACACAATTAGGGGTGGGCACTTATATGGAGCACGCGCGCAATTTCCTCAACGCGCGTATCTTCAAATTTGGCCTTCGATATGGCACTCGCCTCTTCGGACATCAGTTGCTAGCAGGCGCTGATTGGCGCAAGGAATTTGCTATGGAAAAGGCGAATGAATGGGAAATGCGTGATTCGTCAGGCTATTCTCTCCCCCATTCCGCAGACGCTTTAGAATTGATTTACGCGCTTCGTTCTTCCAACACCCTCACTGCACACACTACTGAGGCTTTTTTACAAGATACTTACCGCTACAACTCTCTCCTAGGCTTGTTCAATTTCACCTATGGACTTCGATTTACACATCGCAATTGGAACAATGAGTCGTTCTTCTCGCCACGCTTTTCTATGGGCTTCATTCCTACGGCAAATGACAATTGGACCTTGCGCCTAGCCACTGGGTTTTATTATCAACCGCCTTTCTTCAAAGAGTTGCGCCAAACCCAGATTGTCGGAAGAGAGGCAGAAGTGCGACTCAACACACAAGCCCTCAGCCAACGTTCCTTCCAATTTGTCCTTGGAGCCGACTATACTTTCCGACTCAAAAATCGGCCATTCAAATTGACGACTGAAACTTATTACAAGTATTTTCCCCGTCTTATACCCTATAGCATTGAAAATGTGCGAATCACCTACGAAGGAGACAAGACAGCCATAGGTTATGCAGCCGGAGTAGACCTAAAAGTTTTTGGAGAATTTGTGCCAGGCACAGATTCTTGGTTCACTTTTTCTTTAATTCGCACGCGCGAAAAACTAAACAATCGCTGGTTACCACGTCCCACCGACCAAGGCTACAACCTTTCTATCCTCTTCACCGATTATTTTCCGGGGAGCACACGCTGGACTGTCACACTCCGTGGCGCACTGGCAGGCGGCTTGCCTTTTGGACCTCCTCACTCCACGCGAGAACAACAAATCTACCGCGCTCCTTCTTACAAACGTGTAGACCTCGGATTGAGTTATCACCTCTTCAAAGTACAACTCAAAGACGGTCGACGTCCCATCGTGGGCTACGGTCGTTGGTTGCGCAATGCGTGGATTGGCCTAGACTGCTTCAATCTTTTCGGCATCAGGAATGTCAGTTCCTATTATTGGATTACCGATGTGAGCAGCACCCAGCATGCAGTACCCAATTATCTCACAGGACGCCAACTAAACCTCCGTTTCTCCTTACAGTTTTAACCCCAATCGGTCAAAACTCTTGCAAACGCACGACGAAATGATATAAACGGCCAAAATACGCTCCAAAATATTTTGCAGCCACATTATAAATGCGTAATTTTGCATCTCAAATAGTGTATCATGAAGAAGACTCTCCCCTTGCTGCTTCTCATGGTTGCGGCTCTCACGTCGTGCTCCAACTACGAAAAGTTGCTGCAATCTAGCGATTATACCCAAAGATACGAAGCAGCGAAGCAATACTACTATGCTGGAAGTTATACCAAAGCTAGTACCTTGCTCACTGACCTCATAGCTGGTGCAAAAGGAACAGACCGCGCTGAAGAAGCTCTGTTCTTGCTCGGTATGTCTGCCTATCGCGACAAAGAATATGACGCTGCAGCTGGATATTTCAAAAAGTATTACGAGACTTATCCTCGTGGACACTACGTTCAAGAAGCTCATTTCTTTGCTGGAGTGTCATTATACGAGAACACTCCTGAGCCAGAACTCGATCAGACCGATACGTATAAGGCAATCACTGAATTCCAAAAATTCACTGAAGCATTTCCCGAAAGTCGTTACCGCAAGGAAGCAACGCGTCTCATCTTTGTGATGCAAGACAAGCTCATCGAAAAAGAATATGCCGCAGCAAAATTGTACTTTGACTTAGGCACTTATTTCGGCACGAGTAGCGGTAGCAGTAGTGGCAACAACTACGAAGCTTGTGTAGTCACTGCCCAAAACGCTATCACCGACTATCCTTACAGCGAACGCAGAGAAGACTTTGCAATTCTCATTCTTCGTGCCAAATTTGAATTAGCCGAACAGAGTGTAGAATACAAAAGACCGGAACGCTTCCAAAATGCGATTGACGAATACTACGGCTTTGTCAATGAATATCCCAAATCAAAGTTTATTCCCAAAGCCACCCAACTCTTCAATCGAGCCAAAGCCTTTATGGCAAAAGTTCCCTCTTCTGAACAGCCCTAAGGCACGACACATCTAACGTGTACTATCCCACTCTTGCATCTCAAAAATCTCTATAAACATCATGGACTACAAGAAGTCGAAAGCTCCCACAAACACGGTTACTCACAACCTTATGGATTTAGCCGAAGAAACTGGCAATCTCTATGAAAGTTTGGTAATTATAAGCAAACGTGCCAACCAAATCTCGGCACAAATGAAAGAGGATCTCAACAAGAAACTCAAAGAGTTTGCTTCTAGCAACGACAACCTCGAAGAGACTTTCGAGAACCGTGAGCAGATTGAAATTTCACGTTATTACGAACGTCTTCCCAAACCCACACTCATTGCTGCCGACGAGTTCCTTCGCGGTAAGGTTTACTTCAAAAACCCCAACAAAGATCGCAACCAACAGCTCAGCAAAGACTAAGCAGTAATAACGACTGTTCTATCGAAACAAAGGTCTTTCGGTGTCGACTTCGACCTGAAAGACTTTCATTTTTTCTCATCTTCTCTGAGAACTGCTTGCACTTAGTTGGTGTCTAACCAATTAGACGGAAGGGACTAACCTAGCTACATACGCTCTTGCGATGTCTCTTTGTTGTATGCACTTTTCTTTGTTCTCAATTTCAATTCAAACAATCTTATGATTCAGCGCATCCAATCTCTTTATCTCTTTTTGGCTATCGTTTTAATGGTGCTCACCTTCGTATTCCCTGTTTGGGGCTTTACGGTCAACGGCAACACTGCTTTACTCTACAACTACGGCGTTGACACACAGCAGCCAGGTTTTTCAGCTCCTTTCCTCTACCCTATTGTTCTTAGCATCACGGCGATAATCACAATAGGTCTTTATGGTTGGGCTTTTTGTTCATTCAAGAAATTAGGTAAAGCTGCTCTTCTCACAGTATTTGCTCTTCTCGCCACAGTTGGCTTCCTTGTCATTCTCGGTTTGGTTGTTTATGATTTGCAAAGCGCGCAAAACCTTTCTCGTAACATCCTTCAAGTTGGTGCGTTAGTTCCTGTCATTGCTTTCGTATTCGGATGCTTGGCTTTTCGCGCCATCCGTCGTGACCAAGCTTTGCTACGTTCTGCCGATCGCATAAGATAAATGTTATACCATCAACAACAACGCTTCGGCAAAGAACTATTGAGCTAAACTCTCGAACCATCCTTAATTCGTTTCATCTTAACACCATCACCATGAATAAAGTAATGCTTATCGGAAATGTGGGAAAAGATCCCGAAGTGCGCTATGTAGAAAATGGAGTTTGCACCGCCCGTGTTTCATTAGCCACCAAAACGTCTGGCTACACTCTCCCCAATGGCACACAAGTGCCTGACCGCACTGAATGGCATAACCTTCTGTTTTGGAGAAAAATTGCAGAAGTAGTGGAACGCTACGTGCACAAAGGTGACAAACTATACGTTGAAGGAGAACTCAAAACGCGTAACTATACCGACAACCAAGGTATTGTTCGCTATATTACAGAAATATGGGTGAACAATATGGAAATGCTCACACCCAAATCGCATTCCACTGCGCCCCAGCCTAACGCAAAAGAGGAACCCACCAAAACAGACGTTCCCTTCTAAGACTTTTGATTGCTATAAGTTGTAAATTTCGTTTTACGCCCTTTTTCTGACCGACATACCGTGTTTTATGCCTAAACACACTTCTATCTCGCTTGACAATGCCAACATTTGGTTGTGGAAACTCACAGAGTCGCCCAAGCAATTGTTGGCATTGTTGTCTCATCTCCCCAACTACGCCCTCGAAGTTCAACAATTTCGTTCAGTGAAGCGTCAATCTGAATGGCTAGCCACGCGCGTTTTGTTGCATAGCATTTTGGGAAACAACGTGCGTATTGCTTACAACCAAGAGGGAGCCCCTCATCTCACCCATCGCACATCATTGCAAAACGCCAACGCAACCCCAAGCGACGATACCACGAAAGTCCCTTTTTTGAGTATTTCCCATAGCCAGCCGTGGGTTTCAATAGCCTTCTCCACAAATGGACTGCCCATCGGCTTTGACGTGGAAATAGAAAGCGATAGAGCCAACAAAGTGCTACACAAATTTTTGTCAGCAGAAGAACAACAACTACTCTCTCCCACTCTCACTCCCACTGCTTTGTGGTGTGCCAAAGAAGCAACCTACAAATTGTGTTGTCAGCCCGGCTTGTTGTTTCTCGACCAAATGATACTTCACCGAGAAAACGAACAACTTCTCGTCTCTTTGCCCACTCTCCGACGCGAAGTCGTAATTACCCTTCATTCGTTGGAAGATGCCGCCATTGCCGTAGCGCAGTTTCTACCAGACTAGCCAGAGATTTTCTAGTCCCAATCCCGGAGCTCACTAGAGTAGTTTCTTGTTTAGAGAAATCACAAAGCAACGAGCAAGAATCATTTATATAACAGTCTAACGACCGATTTGGGTTTAAGAAAAAGACACAAATCCTACCCCTCCATTTAACGCGACTTTTCGAACTCAGAAAAAGTTGTTGAGAATTATGCGATTCTCAGCGCGCTTGAAAATCGCAAATTATAGAGTGTTTTTTGGGAAAAATCGGACGATTTTTCTCCGAAACGCATTTTTGTGACGAATAATTGGGAATTCTGCGCGATTTTATCCGATATTTTCCCAATTTCTTCCCTCGCAATTTATTTTTCTTCCCACGCGATTTTGAAAATGTCCGACAAAATTGCACAAACAAGCCGTTAGTTCTTCACAAACGAGCCATCGTTTGCAGTAAACCAAGCCTTAATTCTGAAAATAGCTCCGAAAAGTCGTAGCTTCCTTCTCTAGTTTGCAGAAAATCTGAACCATTTTCGCCCCTCGATTTTAACAGAGAAAACCCAGAAATCAGCCAAATAATGTTATTTCAACGGAGATAAAGCGGCAACCAACTCAATGCAAGCGTGTGCTATGCTTTTCCGTATCGTTTCTCCCCAGTACATTCAATCCACATTCGGAAGGATGCTCTCTTGTTTTCTTTCAACCCAAATCGGTTGTTAGATCCAGAACAGATTTCATTAGATTGTTGAGCAGATTGTTTGTCGTTAGTTCGAAGGCGTAGCGGGCTACGGTGAGAACGAACGAAAGACAAGATGCCAACAAGAAAATGAAAGACGACAGGAAGTTATCTATTCAATTATGAGTAGTACTATAACGGTCTAATGACCGATTGGGGTTAAATTCTCTCCTGCACGGTTGATTTCTTCCATATCAAATGTAGTTTTACCAGAGCGCACGCGCTTATCTCTGCGCTTTTTTGTATCTTTGCTGGGTTAAAACAACACATCGATTTGAGCTAAACTACATATCGATTTCACAACTAGCTGGTCTTCACAAACTCTCTCCTCTATGGCAGATTTTCATCTCGTTTCTCCGTATTCTCCAATGGGTGACCAACCCGAAGCCATCCGTCAACTCACGCAGGGTGTGCAAAATGGCGACACCGCTCAAGTGTTGCTCGGTGTCACGGGCTCAGGAAAAACATTCACCATAGCCAATGTCATTGCTAACATCGGCAAACCGACCTTAGTACTTTCGCACAATAAAACTTTGGCGGCTCAACTCTTCACGGAGATGAAGGGGTTCTTCCCCGACAATGCCGTGGAGTATTACGTGTCTTACTACGATTATTACCAGCCCGAAGCCTACATCGCCTCAACAGACACCTATATAGAAAAGGATTTGGCCATCAATGATGACCTAGACAAAATGCGACTCGCTGCGACTTCCGCTCTCCTCTCTGGGCGCAAGGACGTCATTGTTGTTTCGTCTGTGAGTTGCATCTATGGTATGGGAAACCCCTCTGCGTTCTACGAAAATGTGATTCTTTTGAGAATGGGACAACGCATTGCAATGAACGTTTTGCTCAAACGCCTGATAGACTCTCTCTATTCGCGCAACGATGTCGCGCCTACTCGTGGTAATTTTCGCGTCAAGGGAGATACGGTAGATGTCTTTCTCGCCTACTCTGATGACGTGCTGCGCATCAACTTCTGGGATGATGAAATTGATTCGATAGAAGAAATCGATGGTATCACGGGGATGCGACAAGCCAACTTCGATGAGTACAAAATATATCCGGCCAACTTGTTTTTGACCAGCAAAGAAACGCAAGAAATCGCGATTCGCCAAATACAAGATGATTTGGTGCAACAAGTGGCTTTGTTCAAAGAACAAGGAAAAGCCTTGGAAGCGCAACGACTGGAAGAACGTGTGAGCTATGACATTGAAATGATTCGCGAACTTGGTCACTGTTCGGGCATTGAAAACTATTCGCGCTATTTTGATGGTAGAGAAGCTGGCACACGCCCCTATTGTTTGCTCGATTTCTTCCCCGAAGACTACTTGATTGTCATTGACGAGAGCCACGTAAGTGTACCACAGATTCGGGCTATGTATGGCGGTGACCGATCGCGCAAAGAGAGTTTGGTGAACTACGGTTTCCGACTGCCTGCGGCTATGGACAACCGCCCCCTCAAATTTGAAGAATTTCAACAACTGGCACACCAAGTGATTTACGTGAGTGCAACACCGGCCGACTATGAAATGGAGCAAGCAGGCGGAACCTATGTAGATCAGGTGATTCGTCCCACGGGATTATTGGATCCTCCCATCGAAGTGCGCGACACCGATTTCCCTGTGGACGATTTGTTGGAAGAGATACGCATCGCCATCAAAAACAACGAGCGTACCCTCGTGACTACCCTATCGAAACGTATGGCAGAAGAATTGACCGAATACTTAATTGGGCTAGGCATTTCTACGGCTTATATTCATTCGGACGTAGACACCTTGGAGCGCGTCAGAATTATGGAAGAATTGCGCGCTGGCGTCTATGATGTGTTGGTGGGAGTGAATTTATTGCGCGAGGGATTAGATTTACCAGAAGTGGCTTTGGTGGCCATCCTCGATGCAGACAAAGAAGGTTTCTTGCGCGATCGTAGAAGTATGACGCAAACAGCGGGACGTGCTGCGCGCAATGTCAATGGGCGCGTGATTATGTATGCCAAGAAAATAACAGAGAGTATGCAGCAGACCATTGATGAAACCAACCGTCGCCGACTGAAACAAATGGCGTACAACGAGGAACACGGCATTACGCCAACGCAAGTGAAGAAGAACAATGCCGTGAGCCAATTAGGTAAAATGGGAATGGAACGTTCGGAAGCGGCTCAAGCGGCTGGTGCTCCCTTGCGCGGTGCACAGTATTATGCGGCATTAGAAAAAGGAAAAAATCCTCGTATGGTGGCAGAACCCTCTGTGGCTTATGGTAAATCAAAGGAGAATACAACTATTGCTGCACACAATCTTACTCCAGAAGAACGTGGTGAACGCATAGAACAATTGCGTGCAGCTATGAAGAAAGCCGCCGCAGAATTAGACTTTGTTACGGCAGCACAATTAAGAGATGAGTTGCTGCAGTTGGAAGCTATGAAATAGTCCAACCCACACAAAACAAATCGGTCATTAGAGTGTCTGTTTTTCGCAAAATCCTCAACAACAGATGAAGAGGAACAAATTGCAAAAAGCAAATATCTAATGACCGATTTGAGTAAATAAAAGTCTTGTTACATTTCTAAGACAGAAAGGCTGTGAGTGCCCATCAAACGGATGCGATCGACGTTTCCACGAAATCCGGGAAGGCGGCCGGTTTGTGTGTATTGCCACATCATATAGTCCACATTGTCCGTGAGCAAAGGCACTTCGTCTTTATATTTTGCCATCACCCAATGATAGCCTTTGAATGTGCCGACAAGATGACGATTATAAAAATTCTGATAGGTGTAGAGTATGGGCTTTTTGCCATAATAGGTAGCAATGCGTTCTACAAACTCTTGAAGATCAGTCACGAACTTGTCGTTGGGCACTCCACCTGTGGTTTCAATGTCAATGAGCGGCACGAGATCTTGATCGGACTTCACCACAACAGAAGTCATATTGGCCACTTGTTCATCGACACTCGCCTTTGGACGATAGAAATGATAGCTTCCCACGCTCAATCCTGCTTGACGCGCATTGGCTATATTATAGGCATAAGTGGGATCGACTAGGCTACTTCCTTCCGTGGCTTTGATGTAGACAAAACTAACATTGGCCTCATTGCCCACACGTGCCCAATCTACCACGCCCTGATAACGACTGACGTCGATACCCTCGCGAAATTTTGTATTCACACGACTATTGCCACGAGCTACTTGCATCATCTGCACCGTTGCCTGAGAGTTTTTCTTAGGTTTATTGGGCAAGACGTCTGGCACTATGCGCTCGGATGGCTCTGCCATTGCCAAACTACGAGGCTTGCGGTCAGCATAGGTGGCGATTCCCATAAAGGAAAGACCACCCACCAAACAGAGGATTTTGAAAATATATCGAGAGTTAAGCCACATAGGCAGGCATTTAATACTGTTCGTTTTGATTCGGAAAATCGGAACTCTTCACATCTTCCACAAACTGTCCGATGGCATCGGTCATAATGGTATGAAGATCTGCGTAGCGACGCAAGAATTTTGGAGAGAATGATTTGTTCTTTCCGAGCATATCGTCGACAACCAAGACTTGTCCGTCGGAAGCTCCTGCGCCTATACCAATGACAGGAATTTCAAGCAACTTGCACACTTTGGCATTGAGAGAAGCGGGGACTTTTTCGACAACGATAGCAAAACAGCCCACTTCTTGCAAAGCTTTAGCATCGCTCAAAAGTTTGGCTGCTTCTGCTTCTTCTTTAGCGCGGACAGCATAGGTGCCAAATTTGTTGATGCTCTGTGGCGTGAGTCCCAAATGTCCCATTACGGGGATACCTGCTTCTAAAATCTTGCGCACTGTGTCAATGATTTCCACACCACCTTCTAGTTTGAGCGCATCGGCACCAGTTTCTTGCATAATGCGAATGGCATTGCGCACACCATCAGTGGCATTGACTTGGTAAGTACCAAAAGGCATGTCGCACACCACAAGGGCGCGCTTTACACCACGCACCACCGAGCGTGCATGATAAATCATTTGGTCTAAGGTGATGGGCAAGGTTGTGACATTGCCGGCCATAACATTACTGGCACTATCTCCAACAAGAATGCAATCCACTCCTGCGCCGTCCACAATGGTGGCTGTGGTGTAGTCGTAAGAGGTGAGCATGGCAATTTTCTTGCCTTGTTGTTTCATTTCTAAAAGACGATGTGTCGTTACTTTGCGCAAATCGTCTACTAAATATCCAGCCATAATGGGTTGATGTCTCAATAAAATAAGGGTGGCATTGCGTTTCATCTGTTTATCGAAACGCGGAGACCACATTAAACTATCTGTGAAATGCGCTACCTCCAAACAGTAGCGACTTAGTTTTTATTTGTGATACTCTTCGGCGAGTCCGCCTTCTGAGGTTTCGCGATACAAAGAGGGTAAATCTCTTCCCGTTTTTCCCATCACAATCACTGCCTTGTCATAAGAAATATGGTGAATGCCTTCGGAGAACGTGGCATAAATGTTGGCATCGAGTGCGCGTGCGGCTGCGTGAGCATTTCTCTCGATGCAGGGTATTTGCACTAAGCCACAAATGGGGTCGCACGTCATGCCAAGATGATGCTCTAAACCCATTTCTGCAGCATACTCAATGGACTGTAAGCTACCGCCAAAAATGTAATTTGCGGCAGCTGCTGCCATGGCGCAAGCCACACCAACTTCGGCTTGACAACCGGCTTCTGCTCCTGAAATGGAGGCTAGGGTTTTGGCAATGTTGCCCACCAAACCGGCAGTGGCTAGCGCGTGCAAGATTCGTGTTTCACTAACTTGACGGCTTTTGGCTATATGATAAAGGACGGCAGGCAAAACTCCGCACGATCCGCACGTAGGCGCTGTGACAATTTGACCACCGCCAGCGTTTTCTTCACTCACAGCGAGGGCATAAGCAAAGACCAAACCCCGAGATTGCAAGTTTTTGCCATAGCCAAGTGCCTTTATATAATAGCGTGGTGCCTTTCGTTGTAAGTTGAGTTCACCAGGCAAAACTCCTTCATGCTCTAAACCTCTTTCGACAGCATCCTTCATCGCCTGCCAGATTTCGCGCAGAAAATCCCAGATTTCACGTCCTTCTCGGGCTTCTACGTAACTCCAATAGTCCATTCCTCGCTCTTCGCACCATTTCATGATGTCGTTCAAGCGATTATATTCGTAGACGTCGGACGACTCTTGGGCGGAATCTCCTTCTTCGGCCAATGCACCTCCCCCCACTGAGTAGACTGTCCAGGCATCGTTGGCATTTTCTTGCGCATCGAGCCATTCAAACTTCATACCGTTGGGATGGAAAGGCAGCACAATCTCAGGATGCCACACAATTTCAGTGCGCTCTGCTCCCAAAACTTCCCGAACAGCCTCATCGGTCAAGTGACCTTTTCCAGTTGCTGCCAAGCTGCCATACAGTGTGACGCGAAAGCGTTGTGCATCGGAGTGACGTTGAAGATATTGTTCTGCGGCAGAGCGTGGCCCCATTGTGTGGGAACTGCTCGGCCCATAGCCTATGCGGAAGAGTTCTCTGAGACTTTTCATTATTGTTTTTGTGCTTGTTGGCCGTGAGTAGGCTTTTGCTCCGCACTTTGCAAAACACAAAGCGACAGTGTCTAATAGACAAGACGAGGGAGCGTTGAAAGAACTTCGTTGGATAGAACTTATTGCTAAACGTGCAACTGGCCGCAAATGCGCAAAACGAAATTCACCTACAAAGGTACTTATTTTTTGCGGGATGCAGGACGTATATCTGTATTTTTTCCACAGATATGCGCCAAAAAGGCTCAATATCCGAGAAAAATTCACTTTTCTCAAAAAAAACTCGCAGATAATTTGGTGGATTCGGAAAAATGTATTTCCTTTGCAATCGCAAACGAGGAACAACAAGCAACAACATCAAAGTTGCCAAGTCAATTTCTCTAAGCAAACCCAATGGTGCGTTAGTTCAGCTGGTTAGAATACATGCCTGTCACGCATGGGGTCACGGGTTCGAGTCCCGTACGCACCGCACATCATTTGATGTAATTAGGGTTCCGTAGCTCAACTGAATAGAGCATCTGACTACGGATCAGAAGGTTACAGGTTTGAATCCTGTCGGAATCACTCTTTCTTGTCTGGGAAAGCTAAAAAAAATCAGACTATTGGCTCCGTAGCTCAACTGAATAGAGCATCTGACTACGGATCAGAAGGTTACAGGTTTGAATCCTGTCGGAGTCACAAAGGCATCTTTTCTTTTGAAAAGATGTTTTTTTGTTTTCTCCCTCTATCCTTCGAACTTCGTCCCCCTTCATCCTCCATCTCAATGCCTAAGATGCCAACAAAAAAATGAAAGATGGCAGGAAGTTGTCTTCTCCTTTACAAGCTGCACTATAACGGTCTAATGACCGATTGAGGTTTATGAAACAGCAAAAGGAGATGCAGCAAAAACAAGTTTTACAACATCTCCTTTTCCTCGTTTCTTCTTCGCAGGACACTACACTCCCCTACCAGAACTATCGACGCTCTCCCCTTCCTTGGAATGTAAATGTTTAACGATTATGGCAAAATCCAATTTTGGCCAATAAAAAGCAGTAACATATCTTTCCTCACCTTTCTTCGCGCCAGTCTGTTTGATAGAAACAGGAATGATTTCATCAGAAGGGAGAACTTGTCGGAGTCTTTCATCCGTAGAGAGCGGCACTTCAACCTTTGATACACTTAAATCCTTGCCCTCAACCTTGATTTCTATTGCTTTTCGCCCCACAATGACATCCGTAACCAGAAGTTCTTCGGGGGAATAGGGCTTCCACCCGTTGACACTAAAGAACAGTTGGAGTTTGAAGTCCAACAATCTTCTGATAAGCACATCTTGCTCTTGGTCTTTAGGCACCCATTCGTGACTTTCTTTGATGAGGTAGTTTTCGTTTTGTCTCACGAGTCTGACCCATTCATCATTTTTCTCAATGCGACAAAGCGTAGAAGGCAATACAGACTTAGTCTTGCGACTTGTTGCGGCATTTTCCTCAAAATCTAAGCATAAGGTTTGCTTGTCATCGCTCAGTTCATAGCAATAGTTACTATAAGCTGGCATAGCATTGTCCGTAAACGTATTGCAACGCATTTGCTTTCGCCAATCATCAAAGACGGGTTGATGCAACTTGCACATTTTGAAACTAAACTTACTTTCTTGGCGAAGGACTTCAAACTCTAACCATACATACATCAATGGGATGCGCTCGCCAGACGTCGTTATGGTTGGTTCCAAGATAGCCCACACGCGTGCTTTTTCATCGGAAGGTAGTGTGTTCTCTGCATACCACCAAGACAATTTGCCCAGTCCCATCACTTTTCCCACTTGATTCAAGGAGAGAAATGCAAAAGGATCAATTGCGCTTCGCAACAAGAAGGAGCCAAAAGCCACACTCACCGCAGCAGAGAACGATAATCGCTGAAGCAAAACATCATACATATCGGCATAGGCTTCAAAATACTCCAATAGTTTGAAGTCGCTTCTTAAATAATTGGCTAAATCTTCATAGGCAGACTTCAAGAGCGCAACATTAGGCTGAGACTTATTGAGCGAATACCAGGTTTCGTCCTCGAGCGTTTCATCGTTTTGCAGCATAAAACTTCTGTAAGCTGCTTTGCGATGACTCTGATGTCGATTTACACTGAACAGTCCCTTTTGGCGCAAATAGAAAGCTGCAAGAGTTTCAAAGAACGCTTGAGGATTGTTGGCAAACAACTGATTTAATTCCAGCCACCACTTCGGCGCTTGTTCCTTATCATCAAATGGTGATTGGGATTTTAAGAAACAAGCAATCCATTTTTCGGCTATCTTTTCCTTTTTGACGTTGCGCGCATCGGCATCATCCGACATTTTTAAAGACAAGTCCAACACAACGCGCGCATTGAGCAGCTCTTGTGGTTTAAAGCCATAATAACTTTTGAGACTGTCCCAAATGGAGTTGGTCGATTCTTCGTAGCTCCTCTTTTTCCTATCTACATAACGCTTGAGAATTCCCTTATCCACTCCGAGTCGAATGGCAAGGACTGAATCGGAAGTTGAGAAATACCGCTGTCGAAGTACAGCTAGAATCGTTTCTTGTCTAGCTTCGCAAGGAACACTGTCTGAAAGTACGTTTATTTCGTTCTCCTTTTGGGGTTCTACCTTATTATTTGCCATATTATTGTTGCTTTATTTGACTGCAAAGGTAGGCTCTTTTCTATAAACAAACAAAATTCCTTGTGGCATATCGCTCCCCTTTCACAAAACTAGGTGCATCATCTCTCACTCGCGCACCTAATCATCATTTTCTAAAAACTCCAAGCCCTGCACAACTACAAATAACCAAGATAAATAACTACTTTTGCAATGCAAATCGACATATACTTCCAGAAAAGTTGAAATAAAAGGACGCCATGTCGGAAGAAAGATATAACTTTGCAACAGCAACAATGAAGGATTGGCCATTCGCCACCCTACTTGGTTGTTTGCTATATGCGCTTTCTGCGTTGTCTTAAGGTACGAAATCGGCAAAATTTCAAGCATCACAAAGACAGCAAACATGGCGTTCCCCTTTTGTCTATGACAAATGCGGTCGATACATTGTGCACTCATAAGGAGTGCACAATGTTAATCGATTTCTTTTTTCATTGAAACAAACAGTTATGTTCTGTCAGACTGTACTTTCATTGAGTTTGTTGTCTGTTTTTTTTGCAGACAAGGAAAAAGAAATCTATTCTTTCGCATTATTGTTATACTTAGGCGTGAGCAGTTTGTTTCTTCTGTGATGAGGTGTTTGCCGATACCTGTACCTAGAAGTTAAGACTGACTTGCGCCATTTTTGTGTTCAAGCCTTTCCTTTCTTCTACAAGCGAAAACATTATAATCTTTATATTATGGCACTCTACACCATCACCACCAAAATGCGCAAACACGCTCCCAGCGGTCAATTACTCATTGAGCCTGGAATGTCAGTCACCGTTCCTTGCAATGCAGGAAATCCTGTTTATTTCAACAACGGCCAACTTGTTGTCGATGCTTTTCTTCGTATGTACGGAATAGATCTTCGCGCAGCAGGCGCACTGAATGCCAGCTTCTTGGATGTGAAGATGGGATAATACTAAGACATTCATTCAAAACATTACAATATGAACATGAAAATTCCACCTCAAGCAATGGAGAAACTCAAGGAATTTGCTGTAAAAGCTTTTCAAGAAGTTCTTCATTGGGCAAAGAAACAAGTTTCACAAACCTGGAAAGACCTTACTGATGTACCAGAAGTAAGCAAGAACTACTCAGTATCTCTGCTAGATAAGGCGACTTTAGTCTCTATAATTAAGGAGAATATTGTGCCCAATTCTAATCAAGCTTGTGTCATCAAGCAATCCGATAAACAACACAACTATCTATTTGTTGTTTATGCAAACAACCGAGTGCTCCTACCCAAGGAACAGAATCTAGGAATCTGCATTACTTCTGAAGCACTAAAGAGAGAGGTTGAAATACTTTTTGATGCTAGTAACGTTATAATCATTGAATAATATGTTAGAAAACATTCTCAACTTCATCAAAACTGCTTTACGTAGTTTTATCTCTTTCGTAAAGAGACTAGCCACCAAAATCATCCACGGTCTCCTTAACTTCAAAGCACACGTCGTATCTTGGTTTAAGGGTCGATCGTTGGTAAAGGGTACACACATTCCAACTGTTATCAAAGGGAAAACCCTACGAGACTTGTTGGAAACAGCTCCTGTTCACAAACTAGACGAAGATATCTTTTCAAAGAACAATACTGTAGCTCAAGCTGTTTATGACACAGAGACAGATGAAATCACTGATCTACAGATTTTAGGTGCTGACGAATTAGATAGCGAAACGCAATCTATCTTCAATCAATACTCAAACAATGATATTATCGTTCTAAATTAGAACCATTATGAAAGAATTTATTATTGCCAGTGCTCTAGTCCTACTCATAGGAGGAGGATTGTATTATGCAAGCAAGAAAGGAAAAAAAACAACATTAGATGTATCTTCCATTGATGAAGAAACCCTTGATGGAGAACTCAAGTTATCAGATGTTGTTGATTTCTTCAAAAATAAAGGTCTAAATAAAGAAGTAGACATACCCTGTCTTATCTATCCCCAATCCTCCAAGGTATCAAAACTTCATATTACACCTTCCTCCAAACTTCAGAAGGATGGATATTCAACAATCATTATAGCTGTATATAACAAAACACAGGATTGCATTACTGACGCACAAATAATCCATGCGAAGAGTTTTGGAATGAAACTGAACGAGATACTGCAAACAACTCAATCGGATATTATTGTATTATCATAAGTATGCTTCCACTATTGCCTTTTCTCCTCTTTGCGGGGCTTTCGAGTGCTTGTATTGTTCTATGTACTATAATCACAAAGAAAGATATTATAGATAAACTCAAAGAGAAGTACTATAAACGCAAACTAAGAGCAGAGATATTTGAGGCTGGAAAAAATGCTATTGACGTGGGTATTTTTGACCAACAGAGTAATGAATACTTAGGAAAAGAAACTTTCACTTCTAAAGAAGGCGTTGATTCAAGCATTAAGACTGGAATGTTATTATATACATAGTCTATGATAAATTTCAATAGTGAATCATTCTTGCGAGAAACCAAACAGCAGTTATTTAAGCACCTCTCTTGCATACAAGCACAAGAAGAATTCTCTCATCTCAATTATAAGTTATTTAAGCACCTCTCTTGCATACAAGCACAAGAAGAATTCTCTCATCTCAATTATAACATTGAACTTCTTCTATTGCAATCTAAGCAAAATGTAGAACAAAAGTATAAGATTACAAGTAATGCTTGTTTCTCTATTCACAAAAGTCAAGGCTTTATTTATGAGCTTAAAAAGTGGTTGGATAACCACCTAGAACGTATTAGTCTCGAACTCCCCAATAATGTTCAGCTTCATATTAAAGCAACACTTTCAGAGAGAAAAAATCGACCAATGAAGACGATGGAAGAAAAAAACAAGCCTAACAACGTGTCTTTGTTCGCGCCAATTTCACCAAAGTATTCTTTTGAGCAAATGATATTGCCCGAAGAAGTGAAACAAGAAATTGATGAAGCTCTAAATATCATCAAGCATCAAAACTTGATTTATAAAGATTGGGGCTTTGAAACAGTTGATCCAGTACCTAAAAGTGTGTTGAACTTCTATGGTCCTCCTGGAACAGGAAAAACAATGTGTGCTCACGCAATCTCACACTTCCTTCAACGTCCATTACTATCTCTCAACTACTCAGAAATCGAATCTAAGTATGTCGGAGAAGCTCCTAAGAATCTGCAACAAGCTTTTGATGTAGCCAAAGAATACAATTGTGTTATGTTTTTTGATGAAGCTGACTCATTCCTAGGAAAGCGCATTGAAAATGTAACGCAAGGTGCAGACCAAGCTCTCAATTCACTAAGGAGTCAAATGTTGATTCTACTAGAAGAGTTTTCAGGCGTCGTTCTCTTTGCAACAAATCTTGTTACGAACTTTGACAAAGCTTTTGAGTCACGTATTCTAAAGCATATTAAGTTCGAACTTCCAAATGAAGAAGCACGAACAAGAATTATTTCTAAAATGCTACCTAAGCAACTTCCTTTTAGTTCCAACTACTCTTTTGAAGACTTGCAACTAATAAGTAAAGAAGCTGAGGGGTTTTCGGGACGCGAAATCAAAAGCGCAATTCTTGAAACGTTGCTTTCAAAAGCTACAAAAGAAGAAGAAAATGCGATGTTTGAGATTTCAGA
>QWCL01000278.1_pt1 | contig 36427 bp, 23 predicted proteins | sample 1972551 | NCBI WGS metagenome assembly QWCL01 (sample SAMN09866709, study PRJNA288562) | Human oral metagenome isolate term2_saliva, whole genome shotgun sequencing... | isolation source: mouth | host: Homo sapiens | place: USA: California
TGATGCGCTCACCGTTTTGGTTCACAGGGAGGCGCAAACCGCGCCCGATGGTCTGACGACGCTCGGTCTCGGTGGACATGTCTCGAAGGGTGCAGATCTGGAACACGTTTGGGTTATCCCAGCCTTCCCGCAGTGCAGAGTGCGAGAAGATGAACCGGACCGGCTCATCAATGTCGAGCAGGCGTGCCTTATCCTTCATGATGAGTTCATAAGCGTCGTCGTCGGCCTTGGTCTTGCCCGAAGAGTCCTTGAACGTCATCTGAGCATTCTTGCCTTTACCAGCCTTCATCTGAGCGAAGTACCCTGAGCGTGCGTCCACAGGGCTGGCTGGGAGGAATGCATGAGCGGTAGGGGTCTTTGCTCTTTCCTCCGCATAGAGGGCGTCAAAAGCCGCAGCAAAGGGACCGTTGGCATCCAAATTATTGATGCCTTCGCCAAGGTAGGAGGCGACCTTGTCAACAAAGAACAAAGAGAGCACCTTGATACCGTGTTTGTGAACCTGGTTCTCTTTGCGGATGTGTTCGCGGATTGTTTCACGGATCATCTCGCGGAAGACGGCTTCCTGGTTGTCGCCAATTGCTTCTCCCAGGCGCAAGTAGCCGTAGTTGCTGAGTTCAATCTGCTCGGGTTGAATGCTGATTTCGTTGATGCGCCAATTTCCTTCGTATGCGGGGTTTCCTCCCGACAGGCGCTCAAGATCCGCGCCTTGGCTAGCACTAACCTTCCGTTTTGAATAGCTTCCGTCCTTCTTCTTGACGACCAGCTCAAGGATCGCTTTAAAAGGATTTCGTCTAACCTCTAGTAGTTTCACGTATGGCTTGGCAGCACTGCCGAGTTCAAGAGCGTCGGAGACTACAATCTTCTTCACCAGCTCAAGACGATGTGCATCGAGCGGATCCAGGCGATAGACCACGTTTCGCATCGTGCGGTGGGTCGCGGAGTAGCGCAGCGTACACAGTGGATTTAGGTCAGCAATCGCTGATTGGGCGAGCTGTGATTCCATGTTCTGCGGCTCGTCCATGATGACAATTGGGTGCGTTGCCTGCAGATAGTCCAACGGGCGTAGACCAGAGAGCTTATCGCGCTGCTGGTGAATGATTCGAGTGTTCTTATTCCCTCGGATCGAGTCAATCGTCATTACCAAAAACTGTAATGACGTGGCAGTCGCGAAATCGCGCACTTCCTCAGCGCGGTCACCGGAGTAGACGGTGTAGTCCATGTTGATCTGTGGGTACAAGTGGCGGAAGTGTTCTCGCATTAACTCGATACTCGTCTTGACACCCTCTCGTATCGCAACTGATGGTACCAAGATGATGAACTTGTTGAAGCGATACTGGCGTGCGAGCTCGAAGGCGGTGCGCAGGTAGACATAGGTCTTTCCGGTTCCGGTCTCCATCTCGATATCGAACTGCAGGCCATCCACGAGCTTATCGTTGATGTCAAGACCATTGCGATCCTGGACGCGGCGCAGATTTGCAAGGATCGTGTCATCATCGAGGACCAAATTGTTGCCGTAGGCGCCGATCTCATTGGCAAGGTCAAAGATTTCCTGCCCTCCAAAGTCTGGCAAGTCGAGCCACTGTTGTGGTGGGAGAGACTGCAGGCTGGTCATAAGATGATCGGCATCGTCTGGTTGCCCGTCGAAGAGCGTGGTAACGGCCTCGATAGCATCGGTCTGGTAGGGCTGGTGGGGATCAAACTGGAAGCGCATCTGTGTCCTCGTCTCAGGCCGTCCAAAGGTCAACGTTGTGGGTGCGGCATTCTTGCACCAGATTCGTCTTTAGCTCGTCGTTTCCCTTGAAGGTATCTTCCAAAATCACTAGTCGCTCTGGTTCTTTGGCAACAAGCGCGCGCAGCTGAGTCAGCGTCGGCGTGGTGTGCTCATCCAAATAGGCCATGACCAGCCCGTCGGACACACTAAACACCTCGAGGCCTTCCACATCAATCGTCTCGATACTCTCCGACAGCGAGAGCCCAAGCTTAAGTAGTACCTCGGCTAAAAGTGCCTCTGGACGGGCATCGTCGTTCGCAGAATCCGACATGCTGTTGAAAAGGTCTACAAGCTCACCTTCGGACAGGCCAGAGTTTGCCTTCCATTTTAAGAAATTGGTGTCGGTGAGCGTATATGCGCGAAAACCAATATCGAGTGCTTCCGATCGGCCGTCGCGCTTAGCAGCCTCCTGTGAGAAAATCTCTTCACCAGCCCGCATTAGACGGGAACGTGAAATTTGAGAGATTGTTGAAAAGCCTTCTCGATAAGCGATGGAGTCAGATGGCGTTGGCTCAGGGAGTTGCACAGTGATGTAGCGACGGGTGCCTCCATCCTCAGCGTTAAGAGCCATTACGGCATGAGCAGTTGATCCGGACCCTCCGAAGAAGTCGAGTATAATTCCGTCACTGCTGGGAATCATCTCGAGTAGGTGCTTAAGTAACGATGTCGGCTTCGGGTGTGAAAATACCTTCTTAACTCCGAATATCTGATCGATTTCTCGAGTACCATCTGCGTTGGTGAATCCTTCGAACCAAGCTCTCTCTACCTGAGTGATCGATTGGTCTTCGGAAGGATCATAATAGATCTTTCGGTGAATTCTGTTGCCATCGAAATACAGATAGCGGGTGGCGTCTGAGGCAAACTTTTCAGGGCTCCATAGCCAGCGACCGTCTTCGCCATTGATTTGCTCAGGAATGAGAATTGAACTACCTGGTGAATTGTGGAGGCTAAGCGTACCATCGGGAGTTACGTAAATGCGATACCACATATTCGGGCGAGCTGTGCGCGTTGCGTCAGATCCGCTTGCTTGAAACTGGGCCAGTCGAAAATCGCCAAATTCATCATTTAGGGGATATTCTTTTGTTCCAATCACTTTCTTTTTAAAACACGCGTTAGGGGTTCGAGAGTAGATTAAGATGAAGTCATTCAATTTTCTGAGAGCAGCGTCTGATCTGGTGGCTGCTGATCCTGCGCCAGTTTTGCGAGGAGCGCATGCAACATAGTTATGCTCACCAAAAATCTCAGTGCAGACTTGCTGTAGATGAGAGACTTCCTTATCGTCGATTGATATAAAGATGAAACCATCTTTGTCAAGCAGATTTCTCGCTAGCTTGAGTCGTGGGTACATCATGTTGAGCCAGTTGGAGTGGAAGCGTCCATCTGACTCGGAGTTGGTTGACAGCTTGCCGGTATCATCGCTCTGGCCAGTAATATCGAGATAGTTCCCGATTGAGTCGGCGTAGTTATCGGAGTAAACGAAGTCCTTGCCAGTGTTGTACGGAGGATCGATATAGATCATCTTGATCTTGCCGTAATAGTGCTTTTGAAGGATCTTCAGAACCTCGAGGTTGTCACCCTCAATGAACACATTCTGGGTTGTATCCCAGTTGACGGAGTTCTGTTTGTCCGGCATGAGCGTCGCGGTCGTCGGGGTCTGTGCGGCCCGGATCGCCTCACGCTTGCCGGGCCACGTCAGGCCGAAGCGTTCATGCCCCTCATCGAGGTCAGTATCGAGGATCGTCTTGAGAGTGTCGAGGTTGATCTTGCCGTCGGCTATGATCTCGGGGAAGAGTTCCGCGAGCTGGGATGCGGCTTCTGTGGCGAAATCTGGTGTCGCGCAAGGGACTTCGTTGTGTTCTTTAGTCATTACTTCCTCCATGAGTAATTTGAATGCCTTAGCTAGTGTGACGCATCGGCTAGTTCAGTTCTAGTAACCGGATGGTGTGAGGCCTATTGGTTGTTATTTGTTGTACTACAGTGTGGGATGCGTATCTGTTGCCGAGCGTTTCTTGAGCATGATGTGTGTGCGTGATAGCGGTAGTGGGGTCAAGTGTCGGCAGGTGGATAGCATGGGACCCCACGGCAATATGGTCTTCGTCGAGAGTTGGCGCGTACACGGGGGGTGTGAGGCCTTCGTGAAGCCGTCGCCCCACGGCGCGCCCGACGTGTCCACGACACTGCGTCAATCGAACAACGTGCCCTTCTCGCGCTTGGTCTTCGCGCGCGCATGATGCTCGTCCAGCAGGGCATAGAGCGCGGACTTCGAGGAGGCGTTTGGCAAAGCGTTCGACGAGGCGGGCAGTGTCATCTGACAAACGTTCCCTGGCGTGGTGGGTGTCGGTGGAATCCACCTCCGTACCGGGCAGTGCCATGAAGTCGTCGTCGCGCGCAGCAGTCATGCGACCAAGAATAGCGGGTAATCTACGACACCCAAGCTAGGCGAGTGTGGCGGGTGGGGGTACAAGGGGAATCTCGTTCCATTGGGTGCGTGGGCACCTGTGGGCGAGGGACATAAGCTCCTGCCGTTTTGTTGACTGCTCCCCTCAACCCTGAGGCATATTCCTTAGTAAGTGTTTGGGATGCTGTGTCGCATTCCGATGGTGTGAAGAAGGAGATAAAACGACGATGAGCAATCTTGGTGGGTATCAGGTGGTTACGACAGGAATTAAGGGGCTCTTCAGAGTTGAGTGTGGGCGACCGGGTGGTGGTCGGGGGTTGCGGGTAGAGGTCGAGGTCCTTGATGATGAGCGGACTTCTACCTCCCGCTGTCTTCAAGGACCTTGGGCGGTGTCTCACCCTACCTGCCGCTGCTCTGTGTCGCTTGATCGTTGTGATCGGTGTGATCTGCCCGCCACCTTGTAGGGCTTCCATCTGGTTGCTGCCGCTCAGTGTGAGTGCGCTCTGGTGCTCGACATAAAGTCCTGTGACCGCTGTGCTGGCTGCCCAGGTTATGGGGTGAATCGCTCAAGGTCACGGGCGCGTGGTGGTGGAGGTGATAGACGCGCCCTGGGCCCGGGGTCCCGGCAAGGATCCGGTGGCACCACCAAGACCGACGACGCCGGGGCCTGCGTGAGCTCACCGGCATCGCGGATCACTCGCGGGAAGGATCATCCCACGGCCCGCTTGAGTGGACCTGGCCCCGGACAGGTCTGGCACCGTGTACAAGAACTGGCTGGCCGAGCGCGTTGTCCTCGCCCCACGGGCGTGAGCTGAGATTGTCGGCGCGGGCCTGAGGCTCGCGCCGACAACTCTTTTACACGCGCAGCGGCACCGTCGCTACGATCGTCGTGACTGCAGCTAGGGGCTAATTTGTGAAGCAGCTTGCACCGCGTAGGTTGATGTTGCGTGGAAAACTGTGCAATGAGACGGAAACATCAAGGGAGCGCGGTACGATAGCGGTATAAAAATATGCCCGGAGGAGGTGCGCCGTGAGCACGCATGTTGCTGTCACTCAATCTGTGCTGGCGTGGGCTCTCCAGCGCGCTGACCGCTCATACGAAAAAACGGTCAAAAAGTTTCCGAAGCTCGAGGCTTGGCTGAGCGGGGACGCCCTGCCAAGCCTCCGTGAGCTTGAGAAATTCGCATCCTTTACGCATGTGTCCCTGGGTGCGCTCATCATGCCCGAGCCGCCGGATGAGACACTTCCCATTGCAGACATGCGTACCCGCGACAGCAAGGTTATCGAACGTCCTTCCGGTAATCTTCTCGATACGATTGACCGCTACCAGCAATTCCAGGACTGGTACCACGATTATGCTCGTGAACAGGGGGCTCAGAAACTTCCATTCCTCGGTTCCGTGAGCACGCAGGATAATCCGCACATGGTTGCTCACCGTGTGCGCGAGCTTCTACTTCTTGATCGGGTGAATGCGACCAGCCCGGACCAATGGCGACGTGACATCGTCAAAGCGCTCGAAGATGTGGGTGTCCTTGTGATGATGAGCGGTATCGTCGGAAACAATACTCATCGGCCTCTGTCTACTGATGAGTTCCGTGGTTTTTGCCTCTACGACGTTCTCGCGCCCCTGATTTTCGTCAATCTCGCCGGAGAGTCCTACGGCGCTCAGAATTTCACGCTCGTTCACGAGTTTGCCCACTTGCTGGCAGGGCATAGCGCTCTCTCTGGTGGAGACCATCTACTCGGAGGCACTAGTGAGGAGGCATGGTGTAACCGTGTCGCAGCGCTAGCGCTGCTACCCGACGATGCCTTGGCAGCGTTCGATGCGGCGCAATCTTTGCAGGACTACCGGGTAGCCGCGCGTTGCTTTGGTGTTTCCGCTGAGGTCGCGCTCCATAGACTGTACGGGGCTCGCCGGATCGATGAGGAACGTTACGGTGCGCTTCTAGAGGCGGTGCGCGCTGACTACGGGAGCGAGAAGCGCCACACTGGCGGTGGTAACTATTACAACACCCTCACCACGCGACTCGGACGACCGCTCGCGACCGCGATCGTCACCTCCACCCTGGAGGGACGCATGGGCTTCACTGAGGGTTTCCGCATGATCGGTAGTCATAAGCGGGAAGTGTTTGACGAGCTGGCCAGACGTCTCCAGGTGGTGTGAGCGATGTACGTCCTGGACACGAACGTCTTCATTGATGCGGCAAACGCATACTATGCGTTCGATCTGGCCCCCGGATATTGGAACTTTCTCGTTCAGCTATTCGACTCTCACCACGCCGTGAGTATCAAGTCGGTGTACGACGAACTGGGTGAGGCGGGCGACGGTGATCCTCTCAAGGACTGGGCGAAGCAGAATAGACAACACTTTATTGCTCCTGACTCGCACGTGGTGGCTCGCTATCAGCAGGTTATGAAGTGGGCAAAAGACAACTATGAGGCGCCAGCAGTCAGCGAGTTTCAACGCGTTGCGGACTCCTGGATCGTTGCGCATGCACTGGCTAATGGGTGGGTGGTCGTCACGCACGAAAAGTCGGCACCAAGAGCGAAGAAACGGATCAAGATTCCCGACGCGTGTGTCGCGCTCGGGGTGGAGTGTCTCAACCCTTTTATGATGCTTCGCGACAGGGGAATGAGCCTGGCTATCTAGCTGCGCCGATGCGCAGGAGTATGTGCCGCGCGAGATGGCCCGTCGAGCGTCAGTGCAGCATGGGAGGGGCCCTCTCCAGACCTAATCGAGGACAATGGGGGTGCCTGAAGACTGACGGTCCTCCTCATCTTGGGGCAACGGGATGTCGTTGTCGATGGCGTACGCGCACGGCGTCGCCGAGCTGGGGGTGCGCTGGAAACAGGCAACCTGTGTCGGCTGCAGGTGGCGTCATATCAATGAGCTGAGTTATGCGTTCCTACAAGTAGTAAAGCGGCTCTTCAGAGTTGGGTGTGGGTGGAGGCGTCTAGGCCTCCTGCGATGAGGAGTATTCGGGGTTGGTAGTTGGTGGGGTTGGGGTAGCCTCTGGCGGTGCGTCTGCCTAGTTCAATAATGTCCGTTGATGGCTTCGGCGGGGTGCGTTGCTGGCTCCGCCGGTGTCGCAGTAGGCCAAGTGGGCGTCCTTCCACTTGCGTAGGGTCGGTCCCAGGCGCAGGGCTATTCAATTTCGGGCCGCAGCCCGCTCGAATGGATCATCGACCGCTACCACGTGAAGACGGACAAGGCGTCGGGCATCGTCAACGACCCGAACGACTTCCTGCGCGAGCAGGGCCGCCCCGACGCGGTCGTGGATCTGATCAAGCGCCTGGTCACTGTCTCCATGCGCACCCAGGAGCTAGTGGCCTCTCTCCCCAAGCTGGAGATCCCAGACAACGCCTAACATCAGCCAGGTCTGCGTGGCTATTCTAAGCAGTGCAGGCCTGCTATCTTGTAAACTCACTAAATGACACTTTTCACTTCTTTACAATCAGGAGCTTTTAACCATGGATTGGAATTCATACATATCAACTGGCGCGGCAGTGGTATCCGCGGTTGCTGGAGTGTTATCCGCGGTTGGTGGAGGGGTTGCCTATTGCCAGGCAAATTTATCTAGTAAAGCAAAAGCTAAGGCCATAGAAGAACGTAAACTCGCAGAACAAGCAGAGGAAAGAGCTATTAGGGCGGCAGATCTAGCAGAAGAGCGCCTTAAGGTCATGAACGAGCAAACTGCTGCACTCAGAGACCAGGAAATGCGGCTCGAACAGATTGCAGAGGCCGTTAAGTCTGGGTCTGAAGCTTTAGAGAGCGTAAGTTCAGGGCCAAAGCTCGTTTATATTGACAAAATTGCCAAGAATAGATTTGTTATCATTAACCAGAAAGACGTGCCATTAATTATTGAATCTGTCCAGAACAGAAAAGAATTTGTTAAGCTTAGCCTTGAAGATAAGTTTGAAATTCAGCCACGCGGACAGAAAAAATTTTCTGCCATAGGCGCTATGCAAAAACCTTTACCTGACAACCTGGTTCTTGATGAAATAGGGCAAGATCAACCGCTTCATCTGAAGCTACCACAGAATTGATGCAGGTATTCCAGCCTATATACCGTAGGCACGAGACACAGCCACTCAAAGCTTCAAAAAGACCCAGCCTCCAGGCTGCGGGGCTGATCAGGTATTAGACTGCACATTAGGCATAATCTCTAGATAGAAAGAAGGCAGTCATGCCTACTCCTGCAAGTGTGGTAACTGATAAGCGCGTTGCCGTGATGGTGGCCGATGGGCTTGAAGAGGTCGAGTGCCTGGCGGTGGTGGATGTGCTGTTCCGCGCCGGTATTGGCGCTGACCTGCTGTCCATCTCTGATTCGCTTGAGGTCACCTCCTCCCACGGCATCCACTTGCGCTGTGACGCCCTAGCCAGCCAGGTTAACCTCGCCGACTACGCTCTAATGTTCCTACCTGGCGGTATGCCGGGCACGCTGAACCTGGGTGCCAGCGCCCTGGTCACTGACGAGGTGCGCCGTCGTAGCGCCGCCGGCCAGCCCCTAGCTGCTATCTGCGCCGCCCCTTCTATCCTGGCTGAGCATGGCGCTCTGCAGGCCCGCCACGCCACCGCCAACCCCGGCTTCATGGATGCTATTGCCGCAGGTGGGGCACTTATGAGTGAGGCTGCGGTGGTGCGTGACGCTAACTTGATCACTTCGCGTGGCATGGGCACCGCCACTGAGCTGGGTTTTGAGATTATTCGCTTGCTTTTGGGCGACGACGCCGAGCAGGTGGTGGCCCGTGTCAAGCAGGGCATCGTCTACCAGCGCTAACGCCTGTTCGCATCAGTACGCATAGCTAGCGTCACCGTGCGCGCCCCCTGATCGTCACCATGGGCGCAGCTCAGTGTCACCGTACGCACAGTGCCAGCCTCACCATCTGATCGTCACCACGGGCCCAGCTCAGAGTCACCACGGGCATCCTGACAAACTTAGGTTTTTACCTGGGTGCCAAGAATGCTAGGCTTAGCGCGTGCAGAACGTATCCATGATTCGTGCTTGGTGGTGGCTACCTTAACGGGTGAGCCACTTTCGTGATGCGTTTTAAGTTTTAAGGCTCGCCCTCGCGGCGAGCCTTTTACGTTCCGGCTCGCCGCAGGCAAGAAGGAATGTTATGGCTAATACCCCAACGGTTTTCACCCGCCCGGTTAAATACCATGCCGACGGCGGCGCGCTACTAGCCCACCTAGCCCAGCTAGGTTTGGTTGACACTGTCCAGGACGGTTCTCGCCCCACTAATACAGTGCTACTAGAAAGCGCTGATATTGCCTCAAAACAGCACCTGACCACTATAGCGGTGTTGGCTGCCAGCGCCCAGATCACCTGCACGGGCGACACCGTCACTCTTAAAGCCCTGGATACTACCGACGGCCCCCAGGCACTTAAGGCTGTGGCCCAGGAACTCAACTCTGCCGTCACCCGTCAAAGCGACAGCGAGCTGGTTTTGCACCTGCCTAGCGTGGCTGAAGATAGCGCTGAGGAGCACGCCCGCCTGCGTGAGCGCTCCACCATGGAGCCGCTGCGGATCCTGACTGATCAGGTGGTGGCGCACCCACACCTGCCGCTGGTGGCCGGGGCGGTGGCTTTTGATTATCTGGGCACTTACGAGTCCCTGCCGTCGGTTGCCGACGGCGCCAACACCTGCCCCGATTACCTGTTCTTTAACGCCCGCATCATTTTGGTGGTGGATCACCCCACCGGCTCCTGCCAGCTAGTTGGTGCCTCACTCGACGCCGCCCAGTTAAGTGCGCAGATGGATGCGCTGGAGGCGGCCATTAATGAGCTGCCAGCCCAGGCGCCGTCGGCCCCAGTAGAGCAAGCCGCACCTGCCCAGCAAACCACTCCGGCGGCGTCGGCCCACCAGCAGGCGGCGTCCCCCGAAGCCCAGGCCACTGCGGCGGCGTCGGCCCCGGCACAGGCGGCTGAGGACACCATTACCGCCTACCCCACCATGAGCGACGCGGACTTTTGCGAGCTGGTGGCCAAAATGCAGCAGCATATCGCCATTGGTGACGCCTACCAGGTGGTGCCCAGCCGTGGCTTTGTGATCGACTGCCCCCAGCCCCTGCAAACCTACCGCTACCTGCACGACGCTGACCCCAGCCCCTACATGTTCTATATCGCCACCGACGATTTTGAACTCTTTGGGGCCTCCCCCGAGTCCTCACTGCTACACAGCGCCAAAACCGGCCAGGTGGCTATCCGCCCCATCGCCGGCACCCGCCCACGCGGCTTCGCCCCCGATGGCAGCATTGACCACGAGCTAGACATCCGCCTGGAGCTGGAGCTACGCAGCGATGCCAAGGAAGTAGCAGAGCACGTGATGCTGGTAGACCTGGCCCGCAACGACGTGGCCCGCATCAGCGCCCCGGGCACGCGCAAAGTCACCCAGCTGCTGCGTGTAGACCGCTACTCGCGAGTAATGCACCTGGTCAGCGAGGTTACCGGGCAGCTGGCCAGTGACCTGCACCCGCTGGATGCTTTCCGTGCCTCCATGACCATGGGCACGCTCACCGGCGCCCCCAAGCTGCGCGCAGCCGAGTTGATCCGCCAATATGAGGGCACCCGGCGCGGCTCCTACGGCGGCGCGGTGGGTTATCTGCGTGGTGACGGCGAGCTCGACACCTGCATTGTGATCCGCTCTGCCTTCGCGCGCGGCGGCAAGGCAATTGTGCAGGCTGGCGCGGGCGTGGTCAGCGATTCAGTGCCTCAGCGTGAAGCTGACGAGACCGCCCACAAGGCCTCTAACGTGCTGCGTGCAATTGCCGCCGCCCAAGGCAAAACCCTGCGTATTGAACGCAACCTAGTTAGCAAGGAGGCCTGAGCCATGCGCGTAGTTTTCCTAGATAACCGCGATTCATTCGTCTACAACCTGGTGGATCTGTGTACTTCACGCGGCGCCCAGGTGGATGTTTACCGCAACACCACCCCCCTGTCTGTGCTCACCGCCGCCCTGGAGCCCACCGAGGCTGAGAAAGCCGCTGGTCAGCGTCCGCTGCTGATCACCTCCCCCGGCCCGGGCCACCCGCGTGAAGCCGGGTGCCTAATGGAGCTAACCGCCTACGCTCTTGAGCAGCGCATCCCCACCCTTGGGATTTGCTTGGGTTACCAGGCTTTAGTGGAGGCTTGCGGCGGGCAGGTGGCGCCGGTGGGCCCAACCCATGGGCGCACCGACCGGGTGCTGGTAACTAAAGCTGGCGCTGAGTTTGCCCCACTGGCCTCCTGCGTGATTGCGCCCCGCAGCGGCGAGCAGGCCCCTTACGGCTGGATTGATGTGGCCCGCTACCACTCTTTGGGCTCGCGTGAGCTCCCCGCGCAGCTGGTTTCTTTGGCTCATTCGCGCGATGACGTGGTTATGGCCCTGCGTCACGCCAGCGCCCCCGCCGTGGGTTTGCAGTTCCACCCTGAATCTATCCTCACCCCCGCCGGGCCCACCCTAATCAGTGCCCTGTTCACGTTCTTAACCCAAGAGGCGTAAGCGGCAACCCGCTAAACGCCGGCCGCTTAGGCCGTGTGCTCAAGCACCCAGGCTTGAGCGGCCGCCCAAAAAGCTGAATACCAATTTTTTAAGGAGTAACCATGAGCCAAGCCGCCGCCACCCTACGTGAGGCGCTAAACGGCGTCGTCCTAAGCCAAAGCCAAGCCGTGGAAGTATTTGCGGCCATCACCAACGGCGAGTTTAACGAGATCGAAATTGCCGCCTTCCTAGGCGCCCTGCACGCACGCGGCGAAGACCCGGCGGAAATTGCCGCCGCCGCCCAGGCTTTCCGCGCCGCCGCCGTGAACTTCCCCTACCCCAAGGGCCAGGACGGCCTAGTGGATGTGGTGGGCACCGGCGGTGACCGTGCGGGCACAATCAACATCTCCACCGCCAGTGCGCTTGTGGCCGCCGGCCTGGGGGTGAAGGTAGCTAAGCACGGCAACCGCGCCGTCTCCTCCCGCTCAGGCGCCGCCGACCTGGTAGAAACCCTAGGCATTCCGCTGGATCTATCCCCCCAGGCCAGTGTGCAGCTGTTGGAAAGCACCGGGTTCTGCTTCCTGTTCGCCCAGAAATACCACCCGGCTATGCGCTATGTGGCACCCGTGCGCGCGGCCCTGAAAAACCCCACCGTTTTCAACCTGATCGGCCCGCTAGCTAACCCCGCCCCGCTCAGCGCCCAGGTGCTTGGGGTGGGTAACCCGGCCCTGCTAGACGACATGGCTAGCGCCCTGGCCAGCGCCAACCTAGACCACGCCCTGGTGGTGCACGGCTCCGGCCTAGACGAGATCGCCCTGCACGGCCCCACCCAGGTGCGTGAGCTACACGGAGCGGAACTCACCGCCTATGAGCTCACCCCCGCCCAGCTGGGCCTGGGCACCTACACGGTGGCTGACCTGGTTGGTGGCGACGCGAGCGTTAACGCCCAACTAATTCGCGCCGTGTTCGACGGCGCCGGTCAAGCCGCTCACCGCGACGCCATCGCCGCCAGCGCCGCAGCCGTACTGTACGTAACCGGCAAGGCAGACACCCTCGCCCAGGGTGTACAAACCGCGCTGGAAGCCATCGCCAACGGCACGGTAGCCAGCCACCTAGATAAGATCGTCACGCAGGCACGTGAGCTAAGCGCCTAAGCGCCTGGGCCGTATTTAAGAGAGGTAAATCGATGAGTCAGCGTCAAGTACGCACACCTATTGCCGACCGTCTACGGCAAACCGGCACCGTTCTAGACTCGCTGGTAGAGGCCCGCAAAGCCCGCCTACCTGAGCTTTATGAGCGCTATGGGCATCTAGAGGCCGCTACCATGGAGCGTTCGCAGCGTTCTTTTGAGGCTGCCCTGCGCACCCGCACCCTGGGTGAAGACGGCCAGCTGCACCCGCGCGCCAGCGGCCCGGCCCTGATCATGGAATGTAAGGCTGCCAGCCCCACCCTGGGCACAATCGTCTCTGATGGTTACAGCCCTGCCGCCTTGGCCCAGGCTTATGCGCCCGTGGCCGCCGCCATCAGCGTACTGACCGAGCCCGACCGTTTTAACGGCGACCTGGCTGATGTGACCGCCGTGTCTAAGGCTGTGCGCCAGCCGGTGCTGGATAAGGACTTCATCATTGACCCCATCCAGGTGATTGCCGCCCGCCACCACGGCGCTGACGCCATCTTGCTGATGCTCTCAGTGCTAGATGACCAGGCCTACACGCAGCTAGCGGCCCTGGCCGCCCAGCTGGGTTTGGATGTGCTCACTGAGGTTGATGAGGCTGAGCAGATGGAGCGCGCCGCCGCCCTAGGCGCCCGCATTATCGGCATTAACAACCGTGACCTGCGCACTTTGGAAACTGACCTGCACCGCACTGCCGCCTTGGCGCCCCTGGCCCCGCGTGGCGTGGTGCTGGTGGGTGAGTCTGGGGTGCATGAGCGCGCCGACGTCGAACTACTGGCCCCCTACGTGGATGCGGTGCTGGTGGGATCGGCTCTTTCTGGCGCTGATGACCCGGCCGCCGCCGCCCAGGAGCTTTCCGCTGGCCAGCCCACCACCGGCGCGGCTGGTTTGGATGCTCACGCCCAGTCCATTGACTGGCACCCCTACTCTTCCAAACGTCTTGGCGCGGGCACCCTGGACGCGGATGCGCACACCCGCATCAGCCCCTACTTTGGCGAGTTCGGTGGCCAATATGTGCCTGAGCTGCTGATTCCTGCCCTAGACCAGCTTGAGCAGGCTTTCCTTGAGGCGGTAGATGACCCGAGCTTCATCGCTGAGATCAACGATCTTTTGCACAACTACCTGGGCCGTCCCACCCCGGTTACGCAGCTGCGTAACCTGCCACTAGGTGGCGGCGCACGCATCCTGCTTAAGCGTGAAGACCTGGTGCACGGCGGCGCTCACAAGGGTAACCAGGTTCTGGGCCAGGCCCTGCTGGCTAAGCGCATGGGTAAAACCCGCATCATTGCTGAAACCGGCGCCGGCCAGCATGGCACCGCTACCGCCATGGTGTGTGCGCTGCTGGGGCTCGAATGCACCATTTACATGGGCGCCACCGACGTGGTACGCCAGGCCCCCAATGTGGAGCGTATGGAGCTGATGGGGGCTACGGTTGTGCCCGTAACCGCCGGTAGCGGCACCCTTAAGGACGCCGTCAACGAGGCTCTACGTGACTGGACCGCCACTTTCGCCACCAGCCACTACCTGCTGGGTACGGCTGCCGGCCCGCACCCCTTCCCCACCATGGTGCGAGAATTCCACCGCATTATTTCCACCGAGGCACGCGCCCAAACTTTGGCGCGCCTTGGCCGCCTACCTGACGCGGTGGTGGCTTGCGTGGGCGGTGGCTCTAACGCAATCGGCATGTTTGCTGACTTTATCGATGACGAAGCAGTGGCCCTTTACGGCGTCGAACCTGCCGGTGAGGGCCTAAACACCAACCACCACGGCGCCCCCATCAATGAGGGCAAGGTTGGGGTGCTACACGGGGCGCGTTCATTCCTGATGCGCACCGATGACGGCCAGGTGGAAGAGTCCTACTCGGTTTCAGCCGGCCTGGACTACCCCGGCGTTGGCCCCCAGCACGCCTACCTGGCTCAAAGCGGCCGCGCCAAGTATGTGGGTATCACCGATGAGGAAGCTATTGAGGCTTTCTTGCTGCTTAGCCGCCACGAGGGCATTATTCCCGCCATGGAATCCTCCCACGCCCTGGCTTACGCCCTGAAACTGGCTGAGCAAAACCGCCGTGAAGGCGGGGACCCGCAAAAAACCATTTTGGTGTGCCTGTCCGGACGCGGGGATAAGGACCTGGACCAGATCCGTGAGCGTCTAGGTGGCTCTTTCTCCACCGACGGCGCTGTCTCGCGGGCCGCTGACCTGGTTGCTAACGGCCAGGCGGGCACCGGCACCCACCGCACCCACCAGCAAGACGCCGCGTTCGCCGCTAAGGGCAAGGAGTAAATCAATGAGCCGTTACGAAAGCATGTTTGCCACCTGCGAGCAGCAAAAACGGGGCGCCATGGTGCCCTTCGTGATGCTGGGCGACCCCACTTTGGAGGCCAGCGAACGCATTATTGACGAGTTGATTGCTGCCGGCGCCGACGCTTTAGAGCTAGGTTTGCCTTTCTCTGACCCGGTTGCCGACGGCGTAGCCATCCAGGAAGCCCACCTGCGCGTGTTTGCCCGTGGGATCAACGTTGCCGACTGTTTTGACCTAATTGGCCGCCTGCGCGCCAAGCACCCGCAGGTACCCATGGGCCTGCTGATTTACAGCAACATCCCGATCGCTATGGGCTTGGAGGCCTTCTATGAGCGCTGCGCCAGCGCCGGGGTTGATTCGGTACTGATCCCGGATGTGCCCATCCGCGAGGGCCGTCCTTTCTCTGCCGCCTCTAGGGCCGTGGGCGTTGACAGTGTCTACATTGCCCCGCCTTCAGCCAGTGAGGAGACTTTGGCGCAGGTAGCTGAGGCTGCACGCGGCTATGTTTACGCCGTTTCGCGCGTGGGGGTTACCGGCGTGGAAAATGAGGCCCAAACTCAGGGGCTCAATAATGCTGTGCCCACCTTGCGCGAGCACAACTCCACCCCGGTGCTGCTAGGTTTTGGTATTTCCAAGCCCAAGCATGTGCGCGCCGCGATTGTGGCCGGCGCCGATTGTGCGCATGATTGCTGCCCGCACTGAGGAGATTGTGGCCGCCCAGGAGCGCTCAGGTGCCCCTGCTTTGCAGGCCACCGCCCCGGGAGTTAACCAGCCCCTAGATGAGCTGTGCGCTCAGCTGCGTGAGTTTTTCACCTCCATGTGCGCGGCCACCGCCAAGGCCTAGCCGTGGCTGTAGGTCCGCTTAGGCTGCTGCCTGCTGTCGACGTCGCCAATGGCCTAGCCGTCACCCACCGCACTAGCGCTGGGGGCGACGCCGGCGTGGGCATCTCTGCCCTGGACGCTTGCCTGCGCTGGGTGGAGGCGGGCGCCGACTGGATTCACCTGGTTGACTTGGACGCGGCCTTTGGGCGCGGCTCTAACGCGGCGCTTTTGGCGCAGGTTATCGCCGATTTGGCGCGGCTGCACCCGGGCGTAAGCGTGCAGTGGTCCGGGGGCGTTAACAGCGCCGACGACGTCGAGCGGGCTCTGTCTGCCGGCGCCAAGCGGGTAAATCTGGGGGCCGGGGCGCTTAAAGATTTAGCCGCCACCACGGCTTTAGTGGGCCGCTTTGGTAGGCACCTCAACGTATGCCTGGACGTGTCAGCCGCGAGCGCCGCGCCCAGTGCGGATTTGGCTGCTTATGTGGTGCATCCGCGCGGCCAGGGCGGGCCGGTGGGGCCGCTAGAGCCAATTTTGGCGGCGCTTAATGAGGCCGGCACTGGCGCATATGTGGTTACTGACCGGGTGCGCGACGGCGCCCTATCAGGGCCCAACCTGCCGCTGCTGGGGGCGCTTAGCGGCGCCACTAGTGCGCAGGTGATCGCCTCAGGTGGGGTCAGCTGCGCGGGCGATATTGCTGCCTTACAGGATTTGGCTGCTAGCCACCTCAATTTGTGCGGGGTGATCCTAGGTAAAGCCCTTTACACCGGGCAGATCGACCTCAAAGCCTTACTGCGCCCCTAAGGCACCCGGCGCTTCAAGCGTTACCGCCCAGCACTTAGCCCTTGCTGCAAGCACGAAAAAGCTGGCCTTATAGGCCAGCTTTTTTGTTGCCTAAACGCGCCCGCCTGGTGACGCTTTCGGCGCAACGCGGTGCCGCGCGCTTACCAGGAGGGGCCGCGATTGGTTAGGCTCCAGGCGTCCTCGGAGTCTTCAGAGTCTGAGTCGTCATCCCAAGATTCGCTCTCAGGCAGGTCGGAGCTACCTACCGGATCTGTGGCGTAACGGTTGGGTGCAAACGCCCCGGTAGCCCCATAGGAGCTGACGCTGGCGGCGCTAACCGCACCGGCGGCTGCAAACCCATCCCCGCGATCCTCGGGACTACCCGGGGCGGGGGCGTCGTCGTCGCTGGGGGCGTCACCTTCCCCCTTAATCCAAGCCAGGGTTTCCTCCAGGCGCTCGGGCGGCACCAGCACCTCGCGGGCTTTAGAGCCGGTGGAGGGGCCCACCACTTCACGCGATTCGAGCAGGTCCATTAGGCGCCCGGCCTTAGCGAAACCTACCCGCAGCTTGCGTTGCAGCATTGAGGTGGAGCCAAACTGGCTGGTGATAATCAGCTCGGCGGCCTGCAACAGCAGGTCCATGTCGTCGCCGATTTCTTCCTCAATGCGTTTCTTAGTTTCGGGGACAATCACGTCCTCGCGGTAGCTGGGCTGGAGCTGGTCCTTAACATGCTCAACTACGGTGCGAATTTCCTTCTCAGTAACCCAGCTGCCTTGCACACGGATCGGTGAGGAGGCGCCCGGGCCCAAGTAGAGGGCGTCACCTTGGCCGGTGAGCGACTCGGCCCCGTTTTGGTCCAAAATTACGCGCGAGTCCAGCTGTGAGGCGGTGGCGAAAGCTAGACGTGAGGGCACGTTGGACTTGATCAAACCGGTAACTACCTGCGCCACTGGACGCTGGGTGGCCAGCACCAGGTGAATACCGGCCGCACGCGCCAGCTGGGTGATGCGCTGAATTGAGGCTTCCACGTCTTTGGGCGCGGTCATCATCAAGTCAGCCAACTCATCTACCACCACTAGCAGGTAGGGGTAGGGCGCGATCTGACGCTGGGAGCCGGGAGGGGCCTGTACCTCGCCGGCGCGCACTGCCCGGTTGAAGTCATCAATGTGCTTATACCCAAAGGAGGCCAGGTCGTCGTAGCGGGCGTCCATTTCCTTAACCACCCATTCCAGGGCTTCAGCAGCCTTCTTGGGGCTGGTGATAATGGGGGTGATCAGGTGGGGAATGCCTTCATAAATGGTTAGCTCCACGCGTTTGGGGTCAACCAGCACCATGCGCACTTCCTCGGGGGTGGCACGCATCATGATGGAGGTGATCATGGAGTTAACAAACGAGGATTTACCTGAACCGGTTTGCCCAGCTACCAGCATGTGCGGGGTTTTAGCCAGGTTGGTGACCACATAGTTACCCTCAACGTCCTTACCCAGGCCCACGGTTAGCGGGTGGGTGGAGTTTTGGGCCACCGAGCTGCGTAGCACGTCGCCCAGGGTCACCATTTCGCGGTCTGCGTTGGGGATTTCAATACCGATGGCGCTCTTGCCGGGGATGGGGGTGAGCACCCGGATTTCGTCGCTGGCCACCGCGTAGGCAATATTTTTTTCTAGGCCCGTGATACGTGAAACATTAACGCCGTGACCACGGTGAATCTCGTAGCGGGTTACCTGCGGGCCGCGCGTGTAGCCGGTTACCTTGGCGTCCACGTTGAATTCGGTGAATACGTCTTGCAGGGCTTGGACTACCGCGTCGTTGGCGGGGGTACGTGTGGCGTGTTCGCGCCCAGCCACCAGGTCGCTCATGTCAGGTAGGTGGTAGGTGCCCCCGTCGGGTAGCTGCATGGAGAATTCGGGTTCACTGCCCACGCTGGCGGCGGTGGAAACTACCGGTGCGGTGGCTGCGGTGGGGGCGGTGGCCGCCGAGGTTTGCCGCGCCGCCTGCGAGTACAGTCCCAGATCGCCCAGCTCAGCGGTTTGGGCGGTGTTCATGGGCACAGTGGCCTGGGTGGGGGCATCCTCAGAGGGCGCGTCAATGTCGCGTGGGCTGGTTACATCCGGTTCTTGACTGCGACGGCGCCCGGGGCGGCTTTGGCGGGCCTTGGCCGCCACGCTGGGGCGGCGTGGGGCTTTGGGCTCGTCTAGGGGGTCGATAACCGCCGTGTTTTGTAGGTCTTCCCTGTCAATGGCACTGCGGAAGGCCTCATCGGCGTCGTAGGTGTCCATGACGGCGGTTTGCTGGGGGTCTTGGGCGTTGTCGCGACCAAAAACGGAACGCATCCGCTCTAGGGCCCGGCTGGCGACGTCGTCGTGAGGGGCGCCAGAGCCACCGTCTAAGCCCTGACCACGCACCATCTCCCACACGTCAAAAGCGGTGCGCCCTGAGGCCACCAGCAGACAGAAGGCCACCAGCAGCAGCAACACCACTACCGCGCCTACGGCAGAAAATAATTTAGCTAGCGGGTAGCCCAGTAGCCAGCCGAACACTCCCCCGGTTTGTTCCAGGGTGTCGACGTCAAAAGGCTGGTTGCCGTTAAAAATCTGGATCAGGGCGCCAATAGCAAAAGCGATAGCTAATGCGGCTAAAGCAATACGGCTGGTGGTTGGGCTCAGCGGTTTGCCGCGTATAAGCATGATCCCACCCCAAATCACCATGGGGGCTGCCAGTAGAGACAGCTCCCCAAAGGGGAAAGCCACCAGGTGGTGTAGTAGGGAGCCGGCGCTGCCAGAAATCCCTAGCCATTCACGCAAAGTAAGCAGGGCACCTAGCGCAATCAGCGCAAATCCCCCGCCTAGGCGGCGGTAAGGCGAAGCGTCACTGGGCGCATTTTGACGCGACGCACCGCCCCGTGAACGCGAGGCGGCAGGGGTAGCAGCAGAGGGAGAGTTTCGCTTAGCCATGATAGTTAGACGTTAATAGACGCGAGCTCAGGCGTGCTTACAGGCACGCCGAAAGCTAAATGCAAGGGGTAAAACACACACCCCAGTATTAAAAACTAGATTTTTTTTAAATAGCCGCTAAAGATTCAGTATCCCCTGCTTCACGCAGTAATTGGTCAATATCTTCTGCGCTAGGGGCGTGGTTATCTTCGCGTTGGCTGATCATTAGGGCGGCAGCCGCATTGGCGCGGCGAGCACTTTGCAGTACCGAGTAGCCCTTTAACAGGCTGGCAATTAGTACCCCGGTGTGGGTGTCGCCGGCGCCAGTGGTATCTGCAACAGACATGGGGTAACCGCTCACCAGTGTGGGTTGGCCGTGATCGGGTAGCAGCAGTTCACAGCCAGCGCTGCCGATGCGGCGCACAAACATGGCGTTAGGGGCGGCCCGGTACATTAGCTCCACTCCCCCCAGGCGGGCGCGCAGCTGGTCAATTTCTCGGCGGTTGCCGGTAATAATGTCGGCGCGGGTCATGATTTTTAACAAAATCTCGTCCAAAATATCTACCACTGCCGGCCCAAAATCCACCACCAACTGCACCCCTGTGGGCAGGGTAGAGAGCCATTGACTGATGCCTTCACGGGTACGACGGTGCGCCAGGTCATATCCGGCGGCGTGTACGTAATCTCCCGGCACCAGCTTCAGATTTTCTAGATCCTCAAGCTGGGGTTCGCTTTCAACCCCTTCAGTGGTGATGAAGGTGCGTTGACCACCGGGTTCGATCAGGGTGGTGCAGGTGCCGATGTCACCTACCAGCTCCTGAACTACGTTCTCGACGCCGTCGCGCAGCATGGAGGCACGCACTAGTGCAGAGTTGGGGCCGGTACCCAGGGTTGAAGCCAGGGCCACGGGAACCTGCTGGCTGGCAGTAGCGCGGGCGATGGTGTAGCCACCACCCACCTTGGTGCCATTTGAGAGTGCAGTTACCGCACTACCGGCCTTGGGAAAGCGAGCAACTTTCAAAGGTAGGTCAATCAGAATTGATCCGGTAGATACCAGGCAGTTAGGGCGCTGGGGAAGTGCGGTTTGGCTCATAGTCTCTCTTCAACACTTAGGGCAGGGGCAAATTGATTGTAAAGCCCTAAACCTCGCAATTTTAGGGGCTTGACAACTTTTAGCGTGGGCGGGCGTAGGGGAAAGCGATAACGTCACGGATAGACGTCGCACCGGTGATCAACATCACTGCACGATCGACTCCCAGGCCCAAGCCGCCGGTGGGAACAAGACCCAATTCCAAGGTGCGCAGGAAGTCTTCATCTAGACTCATCGCTTCCGGGTCGCCGGCGGCGGCGCGCAAAGATTGGGCGGTGAAACGCTTACGCTGTTCACCGGGGTCAGTTAGCTCAGTATAGGCCGTGCCCAGCTCCATCCCCCAAGCCACCAGGTCCCAGCGCTCAGCTAGGCGCGGGTCACGGCGGTTTTGGCGAGTTAGCGGGCTGGTTTCCACCGGGAAATCAATATAGAAGGTGGGTTTGGTGGTGGTGGCTTCAACTAGTTCATCGTAGAGCGCGCCAATCACGTCACCGCTGCCAGCTGCCACGGGCACCTCAATGTCGTTAGCTTCAGCTAGTTCCAGTAGTTTTTCTAGCGGGGTGTCTACAGTTACTTCCTGGCCCAGGGCCTTGGAAATAGCTTCATGCACACTCACCACCGGCCAATCACCGGAAATATCCACGGCCACATAATCAACCCCTGAGCGGGTTGAATGCACCGGCAGCCCTTCAGTTCCGGGCGTGCCCACCGCGCGCAGCACTATCGGGGCGCCGTGCACCTTAATGGCGGCTTCCTGGAAGATACGCTGAGTTAGCAGGCGCATGGTGTGGTAGTCGCCGTGAGCCACATAAGCCTCAAGTGAGGTGAACTCAGGGTTGTGGGTGGCGTCCACCCCCTCGTTACGGAAGGAGCGGCCAATTTCGAAAATAGCCCCCATGCCGGCCACAGCCAGGCGCTTGAGGAACAACTCCGGGGCGATACGCAGATAAACATCGGTGGAGTAGGCGTTCATGCGGGTGATGAACGGGCGGGCGTTAGCCCCACCATGCACCGGCTGCAAGATTGGGGTTTCTACCTCCACATAGCCCTGCTCACCCAGGGTGTGGCGGATGGAAGTAACAATGGCTGAGCGCTGGGCGATCAGCTCAATGGCGTTAGCGTCAGCCAGCAGCTGCTGGGTGCGGGTGGCGTTAGCCCCCAGTGGGATGGTGATCTTGCCGTGTCCCCCGCGCCGGGCGCGCGGCAAGGCGGTGAGGGCTTTAGCTAGCAGCTGCCAGCCCTGCACCAAAATTGAGGGTTCACCGGTGCGTGTACGCATAGCCAGGCCGGAAACCACCACAATGTCGCCACGGTTAATCAGTGAACGCCACATTTCCAGCTTGGCACCGGTTTCTGAGGCATCAAAGAGCAGCTGAATGTGCTTGTAGCCCTCTACCAGGTCAACGAAGATAAGCCCACCGTGGTCACGCTCTAGGCCCACGCGACCCTCAACGCGCAGCTGCACAATAGATTCTTCACCCGCCGCCAACTGGCGGAACACCGGCTGCACTAGGGCATGGGCCGGGGGCATACCGTGCTTAACCCCAGTGGGATAGGGGTCAATTTTGGCGTCCAGGGTGCGCTCCAGAGCAACCGCGCGTTCACGATCCTCAGCCGACAGACGCCGGGTAGGGATTTGCGCTTGAATGTGGCGTTCAACCTGCTGGGCCACCAGGGCTGCATAGTCGCTACCCATAATGGCGCTGTTATCCACGTGGGCGCGACCAAAGCGCTCAAAGTTAGGGATGAAACCTTCTAGGCGGCCAGCTGCCAGTAGCACGCGGGCGGCTTGAGTGCCGTCGGCGTAGCACATGTAACGCGGGTACCAGCTAGGGTTGTATTTGGCGTTAGATTCATACAGCTGCTCCAGCTGCCAAAAGTGCGAGGCAAAACGCATGATCCGAGCCATGGTTTTAGCCGCCAGGGAGGCGTCCACCGCCATACCGTCCACAAATACGGAACGGAACATAGCAAAGTTCAGCGAAACCCGGTCAACTCCGTAGCGTTCGCCGTCGGTTAGCAGGGCTGCCACCATAGCCTCATTTACCCCGTTGGGGGCCTTGGGGCTGCGGCGCATCACGTCCAGGGACACCCCGCGCTTACCCCAGGGGCAAAACGCCAGTAGCGCCACGGTCTTGTCATCTTGATCCTGTACCGTAACCACCAGCTCACGCTCGTCGACGTCGTCGAGAGTGCGATCTAGAGCCATAGAGAAGCCGCGCTCTTCCCCGTTACGCCACGCATTAGCCAAATCACGCAGCTGACGGCGTTCCTCGTGGGGAATGTCGCCTAGGCGCCTAATTTCCACGCGGGCGCCACTGGCACGTACTCGCCGCACCGCTTTAGCCACCTGTGGCAGGCCCCGCAGCGAGAAACTGGCGGCCTCAATAATGGACTCATCCCCCATGCGGCGCACGGTGAAACCAAAGTTTTTGTAGGCACGCGCGCCCTTCTCACCAGCGGAGATAACTGCCGGCACCCAACCGTAGTCGCCACATTCATCCAGCCAGGCACTAATGGCGTCATCCCAACTGGCCGGGTCACCTAGCGGATCACCGGCAGCCATGGCCACACCGGTAGACAGGCCAAAGGAAACCGCAGCCTTACCGTCGGGAGAAAACACGGTCAGACGGTCACGGCGGGTAGCGAAGTAGCCCAGGGAGTCTTCCTCCCAATCCAGCAGCAAACCACGCACACGCAGGTCATCACCGGCACGCGGGGTGCGCTTAGCTGAACGCAAAAACACGGTCAGGCTAATTAGCACCACCAGGGCAGCCAGCAGGTAAAGCAAAGTACCCAGCCACACCGGCCCCTGATAGGCGGGCACGCCCCCAATACCACCAATTTCTGGGCCTAGGGTGCGCCAAGCTACCCAGCGCATACGGTGGCGGATAGCCCATTCGTTACCGTCGGGGCTGTGCGCGGGCACCACCAGGAGCGTGCCCAGGGCAATCACGGAGGCCATACCAACCACTAGGGTCAGCAGCGCCCGCCACCATGAGCCGCGCACAATACGGCCGGGGAAAGCTGGGCGGGAAGCCAACAAAATCGCGATAACCGGGATGCACACCAGCACCCAGGCCAGCATGAGCCAGTCTGGGCCGTGCTGGGTGACAGTTACATGGGTGCGCTCTTCCAGGTCATCTGGGAACTGCTGGTATACCAGCGTCAGTGAGCCCACCGTTAAAAACAGGAACTGCAAGGTCAGGGCCAGGTTAAGCGCCAGGCGTTTGCGCCTACTGGCCGCCCCCGCCCAAATCAGTAGCAGCACCGCCCCCAGGAAGGAGGCACCCACCGGGATACCAATAAAGTAGAAAGGCTCAACAACCAGCTTATATAGATCCCAGCGCCTTAGCCCCAGTCCCCCAAGTAGCGATAAAACCGCAGCTATCTGCAACAGCCGCGTCATGATGGCCGGCATAGAGTCGATCCATCTGCGGGTATCTGCCCCCACTCTGCGCCGCAGCGGAGATATCAGCTTAGCCGGGGCGGTGGTGCTCTTGGGTTCAGTCACTAGTGAATTTCCTATTTAAGCTTTAATTACTACAGGCACGATCATAGGCCGACGACGCAGCTTACGAGCTACCCAACGTCCCAAAGCGCGCCGCATAGCCTGCTGTAGAGCGTGAGTGTCGCTAACGCCACGGTCTAGGGCGTCACCTAGCGCGTCGGTGACGTCAGGAAGAACTTCCTCAAATACAGAGTCGTCTTCTGCCACGCCTCGGGCCTGAATGTGCGGTCCAGCCAGAATAGTACCGGTTGTGGTCTCTACGACCGCAAAAACTGAGACAAAGCCTTCTTCTGCCAGTACGCGGCGCCCAGCTAGCTCGTCTTCGTCAATTTCACCTACGCTGGAGCCATCTACGTATACGTAGTCGCATGGGTAGGAGCCCACCACCTGGGCTTTTCCTTCATATAGGTCGACGACGTCGCCGTCCTCGCACAGCATTACGTTGCTGGCTGGTACCCCGGTCTTTACCGCGAGCGCACCGTTGGCCACGATGTGGCGGATTTCGCCGTGGATAGGCATTACGTTGCGGGGCTGGACGATGTTGTATACGTGCAGCAGTTCCTCGCTGGAGGCGTGGCCGGAGACGTGTACGCGGGCGTTGGCCTGGTGTACTACGCGCGCACCTAGGCGCATGATCTGGTTGATTACGCGGAAAACAGAGTTTTCGTTGCCGGGGATTAGTGAGGAGGCGAAGATAACCGTGTCTTCGGGGTCTAGGGTGATCCAGCGGTGTTCGCGGTGGGCCATGCGGCTAAGGGCGGCCATGGGTTCACCCTGGGAGCCGGTGGCCATTAGTACGCGCTGGCTGGGTAGGTAGTTGTTGATTTCGCGCTGGTCTACGATTACGCCTTCGGGCACGTTTAGGTAGCCGCGTTCGGCGGCGATTTTCATGTTGCGCACCATGGAGCGGCCAATGAGGGCGACTTTGCGGTCATGTAAGGCGGCGGCGTCGAGCACCTGCTGGACGCGGTGGACGTGGGAGGAGAAGGAGGCCACCACGATTTGGCCTTGGGATTCGTCAAAGACGCGGTTTAGTACCGGGCCGATTTCGCGTTCGTGGGCCACCATGCCGGGCACTTCAGCATTGGTGGAGTCTACGCAGAATAGGTCTACGCCTTCTTCACCAAAGCGGGCGAAGGAGCGCAGGTCGGTGATGCGCCCGTCGATGGGCAGGGAGTCCATTTTGAAGTCGCCGGTGATTAGGGCGGTGCCGGCTTTGGTGCGGATAAAGGCGGCCATGGCGTCGGGGATGGAGTGGTTTACGGCCACAAATTCCATGTCGAAGGCGCCGTAGCGTACGCGTTCGTGTTCGGATACTACGCGCAGCTTGGGGTTGATACGGAATTCTTTTAGTTTGGCTTCTACGAAGGCCAGGGTTAGTTCGCTGCCCACTAGTTCAATGTCGGGGCGTAGCTTTAGTAGGTAGGGTACGGCCCCGATGTGGTCTTCGTGGCCGTGGGTGAGCACTAGGGCCTGGACGTCGTCGAGACGGTCAGCGATAGGGCCAAAGTCGGGCAGGATTAGGTCCACACCGGGCTGGTCTTCTTCAGGAAAGAGCACGCCGCAGTCAACGATTAAAAGCTGCCCCTGGGTTTCAAAGACAGTCATGTTACGGCCAACCTCACCTAGACCACCTAGGGGGTAAACGCGTAGGGCTGCGGGGTTAGCGGGGGCGGGGGGCTTTAGCGCTTCAAAAGTGGTCACGTAAACCATCCTAAACTTTAGGAACCGGCGTTAGTAGACGCCGCTTAACTACAAAAAAACCCGGGCAAAACCCGGGCTCGTGGTACCCCCAACCGGATTTGAACCGGTGTTACCGCCGTGAGAGGGCGATGTCCTAGGCCGCTAGACGATGGGGGCCTTTTATTCCTTGCGGAACGGTGTCTACGCTTTTGTGTAGCGTATCCGTACCCCCAACCGGATTTGAACCGGTGTTACCGCCGTGAGAGGGCGATGTCCTAGGCCGCTAGACGATGGGGGCCTTATTCACTTTTTGGTTTAACCAGTAAGTGGCTGGGGTACCAGGACTCGAACCTAGAATGGCTGAACCAGAATCAGCTGTGTTGCCAATTACACCATACCCCAAGGGGATCACGCTGCGGTCACAAACCTTTTGGGCTTGCCCCGGCGGCGCAACGGGTAAGAATCTATCGGATCTTTAGCCCGCTTGCCAAATTTTTTTAGCGTGACCCTAAGCACATTTGGGTTTTACTTTGAAATTGCAGCCAAAAGTGCTTCAATTCGGGCCATGGTTAGCTCCTTACCCAGGATTTCCATGGACTCAAATAGCGGCGGGGAGACCTGGCGGCCGGTTACGGCTACGCGCAGCGCCCCGAAGGCCACGCGCGGCTTGAGCCCTAGGCCTTCAACTAGAGCCTGACGCAGCGCCTGTTGTAGAGCGTCGTGGTTCCACTGCTCCAGGGAGCGCAGGGCTTGGTCGGCGGCCTGCAGTACCTGCTGGTTGGCAGCTACAGTCTCAGGGTTCTTTACCAGCTTGGCGAAAGACTTTTCGTCGTAGTCCAGGGCGGCGGCGTCGGTAAAGAAGAAGCCCAACATGCCGCGAGCCTCACCTAGTAGCTGCACGCGGGTCTGAATCAACGGCGCGGCGGCAGTTAGAATCTCCTGCTCACGGGCGGTTAACTGGTCAAATTCGGGGGCGCTAACCAGGGCTTGGGCTTCCTCGGCCGGGGCGTAGAGGTCGTAGAGGTAGGGCACCAGGCGGTTGCGGAAGTCCTCCCCCTCCAGGCGGCGCACGTGCTCAGCGTTAATAGCCACACACTTCTTGGGGTCAAAGCGGGCCGGGTTGGGGTTGACGTCGTGAATGTCGAAGGCGGCCACCAGCTGCTCGGGGGTGAAGATGTCCTCATCCTTGCTCAGCGACCAACCCAGTAGGGCCAGGTAGTTGAGCAGGCCCTCGGGGATCATGCCGTTTCGGCGGTGTAGCAGCAGGTTGGAGGAGGGGTCACGCTTGGATAGCTTCTTGTTACCCTCACCCATTACGTAGGGCAGGTGCCCAAAGGCGGGGATGAACTGGGCTCGGCCAATGGCGATTAGGGCCTGGTAGAGCACAATCTGGCGGGGGGTGGAGGATAGTAGGTCCTCGCCGCGCAGCACGTGGGTGATCCCCATTTCGGCGTCGTCAACCGGGTTCACCAGGGTGTATAGCGGGTCACCGTTGGCGCGCACTACTACATAGTCGGGCACGGAGCCGGCCTTGAAGGTGATCTCGCCGCGCACCAGGTCAGTGAAGGTGATGTCTTCATCAGGCATACGCACGCGCAGCACCGGCTGGCGCCCCTGGGCGCGGTAGGCCTCAATCTGCTCGGCGCTGAGGTTGCGGTCAAAGCCGTCATAACCCAGTTTGGGGTCTTCACCCTTGGCGCGGTGGCGGGCTTCAACCTCTTCAGGGGTGGAGTAGGACTCGTATAGGTAGCCGGCTTCTAGCAGCTCCTTGGCCACCTGCTTGTACAGGTCCATGCGCTGGGACTGGCGGTAGGGCTCGTGTGGGCCACCCTTGCCAACGCCCTCATCCCAGTCCAGGTGCAGCCAGCGCAGCGAGTCTAGGATGGCGTCAAAGGATTCTTCAGAGTCACGGGCGGCGTCGGTGTCTTCGATACGGAAAACGAAGGTGCCACCTACGTGACGGGCATAAGCCCAGTTAAATAGACAGGTACGCACCATACCGACGTGGGGGGTACCGGTGGGAGAAGGACAAAAACGTACGCGAATATCACTGCCGCTAGGCAGGGCGTGGGCGGCTGATGCCTGGGTTAGCTCACTCATAATGTCTTAAGCCTACCGCCGCCGGCCTTGCCCCACTTAGGTTGGGGCGTACAGTTAGCTTATGAGCACTATTACACAGGCTTGGGATTCGTTAACCGCGCAGCAAATGCGTGAGCGCGGCTCTTTGAAATGGACGCGCTGGCCCGGCACGATTGGTGCCTGGGTGGCCGAAATGGATTTAGGTATTGCCCCTGAAGTGGCCGAGGCTATTAAGCAGGCCGTTGATGTAGGCGAGCTAGGTTACATGCCAGATGGCCTGCTGACTGAATGCGAGCGGGCTTTGGCCGCCTATTCGCGTCGTAACTATGGCTGGGATTTGGATCCGGACAAGATTTTTGTGGTCCATGACGTGATCATGGCGCTGCGCCGGATTTTGACTGATTTCTGCGACAAATCTAAGCCGGTTATTGTGCCCACCCCGGCCTACATGACCTTCCTTAAAACCATTCCGGCCTGCGGTTTTCAGGCCGTGCAGGTGCCTAGCATTTATGCCGAGGGCACCTGGCAGCTAGATTTTGAAGGTATTGAAGCGGCTATGTCGCGTGGGGCCAGCCTGTTTATTTTGTGCAACCCCTGGAACCCGGTGGGGCGTGTGCTTACCGAGGCTGAGCTAGATAAGGTGGCGCAGCTTTCCGCTAAGTATGGCGTGCCCGTCTTTAATGACGAGATTCACGCTCCCCTACTGCTCTCCCCTGAGGCCAAGCACCACCCCTACCCGCTGCGGGCGGCGGCTGACCCGGATCTGACCTGGACCGCCACTTCAGCCTCTAAAGGCTGGAATGTGCCGGCTTTGGGTGCGGCGCAGCTGATTTTGGATGGCAAGGTGCGTCAGGCTTGGCGCCCTATTGCCGACGACGTCGCCCACCACGCTGGTCCTTTGGGTGTGCGTGCGGCTACGGCGGCTTTCACCCAGGCACAGTATTGGGTGCGCGAAGTTTCTAGCTACGTGCATGAAAATGCGCAGCTAGTTAGCCAGGAGCTGGCCAAGGTGGGGCTACACATGGATGTTCCACAGGGAACCTACCTGGGCTGGGTGGATTGCTCTAGCCTGCTAGAGCGCGGCGTTAAGGGCTCACCCACCACTTGGCTGCGCGAAAACGCCGGCGTGGCCCTGACCGACGGGGCTGACTGTGGTCATGGCTACGAGCATTTTGCCCGCCTGAACATGGCCACTGGCCACGCCATTGAGCGCCAAACCGTGGAGCAAATCAGCACCGCAGTGAACAAGTTGAACTAAAAGCGACTACCGGATAGAGGTAGGCCGCCTAAGTTAAGGGGCAACTTAGGCGGCCTACATTTTTTGCGCCCCTAAATTTTTTAGGAGCGCTAAGCGTGCTTAGCGCACTACGCTAGCGATTCTACCCAGTCCATCGATCTGCGCCGCAACACCCACGCCGGCAGGAACATCTTTTGCATAGGCAGCTGCGCCAGTTAGGATCACATCTCCAGGCAGTAACGTAAACATGCGTGAGACACTGGCCACAATATTTTCGATGCTGACATTCAGGTTGGCGGTGTTGCCCTCCCCCACTACCTCGCCGTCAATGCGTAGGGTTACGCGGGCGTTAGCCGGGTTGAATTCGTCGTCGGCTTCGGGCACATAAATCCACGGACCTAGCGGGCAGGCGGTGTCAAAAGACTTAGAACGCACAATATTGTCGCTGGGGGCGGCCACATCATTAGCTACCGTGTAACCCAGCACGTGGTGGGCGGCGTCGGCGGGGTCCACATCCTTACACAGGTCTTTAATAATGATGGCCAGCTCCGCCTCATGCACCAAAGTCTGTGACCAGTCGGGCTTAATAATTGGGGTGTCGGTGCCGATCACGGCGGTGTTGGGCTTGAGGAAAACGAAAGGCGGCTCGGTTAGTGAGCCCGCTTCGCCGTCGTAGGTGGAACCTAGCCCCACCACTTTAGAGCGGGGAATAACCGGCGAGAGCAGACGCACCTCGTTTAGCGCGATAACTTCACCGGTAGCCTCAGGGGCGCCAAATAGCGGGTCACCTTTGAGCACCACTAGTCGCGCAGTGTCGGGGAAATCTAAATCGCAGCGTTCGGTGTAATCCAAGCCCTGCACAATACCGTAGCGGGGTTCATCACCGCTAGTAAAGCGAGCCAAAATCATGGCTTCAGTCTAACGCCGACGTCGGCCCTTAACGGCTAAAACCAGCCAGAGCCGACGTCGACATTTAAACCAGCGCTAAGCAGCCACACCCCTTAGGGCCACAATCAGATGCCACAAAGGGCCAAGGGTGCGTTTAGCCGCTTAGCGCCAGCACAATCACGCAGGCCTTAAGCCTCAGCGCGATCATTTACGTGCACACCAGCGTTTTCGCTAGACCACACGTCGCCGGGGAGCTTGCCAGGCAAGAATTTGTTGTCGGTAGAGACAAACCGAATCTCATCAATCTCGCCGGCCTTAAGCTGGGCGTACTGGCTTTCCCAGTCACGTAAAGCCCCAAAGGCCCAGCGGCCCATAATGGTGATAGCGAAGATGTTGATGGTAGCCATGATGCCCATAACCACGTCGGCCAGGTTCCACACGAAGTCCAGGGAAGCTACCGCACCCACATAGGTGGCAACCAGGATCATTACCCGCAGCCAAGTGTGGTTGAGCTTCTTGGTGGCCCCACGCAGGAAGGAGTCGTTGATTTCCGCGTAGGTGTAGTTACCCAGCAGCGAGGAGTAGGCGAACACGAAAATCATGGCGACCATCAGGTACTGGGCCCAGCCACCTAGCTGCGAAGTTACCGAAATTGAGGTGAGCGTGCCGGCGCTGAACTGACCCGTGCGGGCAGCGACCGGGTTGTAAACCCCAGACAGCAGCACAATCAGGGCGGTGGCGGTACACACCAGCAAGGTGTCCACAAATACACCCATGGACTGGATGAAACCCTGGTTAACCGGGTGGGCGGTAGTGGCAGCAGCGGCAGCGTTAGGCACCGAGCCCTCACCAGCCTCGTTGGAGAACAAACCACGCTTAATACCGTTTAGGGCGGCGGCGGTAAAACCACCAGCCATACCAGCCAGCGCCTGGTCTACACCAAAGGCGCCCTTGATAATCTCCATCAACGCGCCAGGAATAGCGGTGATGTTGAGCAGCAAAATAACTACGGCCAGCAATACGTAAGCCAACGCCATAAGCGGCGCAATCCACTCAGAGACCTTAGCTACCTGACGCATACCACCAAAAATGATGGGGGCGGTGATCACCAACAGACCCACGCCGGTAGCCCAGGTGGGCACGTTAAAAGTGTGCTCCATGATGACAGAAATGGCGTTAGCCTGGGTGGCCTCATAGGCGAAACCGAATACGAAAATAATTACCACTGCGAAAGCCACAGCCAGCGGCTTCATTTTTAGTCCGCGCGTAATGTAGTAGGCCGGCCCCCCACGGAAGCTACCGTCAGGGTTAGCCACCTTATACATCTGTGCCAAGGTGGCCTCCACGAATGCGGTAGCCATACCCACCAGGGCCACTATCCACATCCAGAACACGGCGCCCGGGCCACCCATGATGATGGCCAGCGCCACCCCAATGATGTTACCGGTACCCACACGTGAAGCCAGGCCAATGGTGAAAGCCTGGAAGGAGGAGATACCCCCACCTTGCCCATCACGCGAGTTGGTCAGTGAGGCAACCATGTGCCTAAAGAGGCGGAACTGGATGCCATACATGCGCACCGTGAAGTACAGCCCCACGCCAATCAGCAAGAAGGCCAGAAAATAGCCGTAGAAGTAGGTGGAAAAATCCCCTAGGGCAGCGGTTGGCTTAGCCAACCAATCATCGGTTTTAGCGATGGCCAACATTGGCACTTCCTTTCGCAGAGATAAAAACTAGCTACTGCGAGCCTAAGTGCTTTATGTTTCAGGGTTATGACGCCGGCGTTTCCCACACGTTCGTTTTTACATCTGCAGGCAAATTGGGGTTGTTTTTACCCACAAAAACGGGGGTTTTGACGCCGTCGCGACGCTGAGACTCCCAGTCACGCAGGGCGCCAGAGACCCACTTGGCCAACCAAATCAGGGCCAGCAGGTTGGTGGCGGTCATGATGGCCATCATTACATCCACCGAGTTCCACACCAGTTCCAGCGTGGCCAGGGCGCCCAGCACGGTGCTAACCACCGACAATACGCGCACAAAAATGCGCCCGCCCTTTTTGGGGCTAATGAAGTTAACGGCCACCTCAGAGTAGGAGGCGGCGGCCAGCACTGAGGAGAAAGCCAGCACGGTAATGATTAGGGCCATGGGAATCTCAGCCCAGCCGCCCAGGGCGGAAACCACGGCTTTTTGGGTCAGGCTCGCGGCCTGGCTGGGGTCTAGCGCGCCGGGGGTGTAAACCGAACTACCCGCACTCAAAATCACGATGGCGGTCATGGTGCACACAATGATGGTGTCCACAAACACGCCCAGGGACTGCACCAGGCCCTGCTGGATGGGGTGAGCCACGGTGGCAGTGGCCGCCGCGTTAGGGGCGGTGCCCTGACCGGCTTCGTTAGAGAACAGGCCACGCTTAGTGCCGTTGATTAGCGCCGCCATAATGCCGCCGGTAACGCCGCCGGCAAACTGGGCCGGGCCAAAGGCAGATTCCACAATGATTTCCAGGGCGGGCAGCACCCGGTCATAGTTAACTGCCAGCGTCCCCAGGCCCAAAGCCAGGTAAACCACGCTCATAATGGGGGCCATCCACTCGGTAACTCGGGCCACAGAGCGGATACCACCCAAAATCACCGGGGCCGCCAAAACAAACAGCAGCACCGCCGTCACTTCCTTGGAGGCATTAACGCTAGAGCCGGGACCAATAATGCCGCTAATGGCGTTGGACTGCACCATGATGATGGAAAAACCGCAGGTGGCAATGGTTAGCACGGAGAAGAGCACACCCAGTTTGCGCGAGCCCATACCCAGCCACATGTAGGTGGCCGGGCCGCCGCGGAAAGTTCCGTCGTCGGCGCGTACCTTGAAAATCTGGGCCAAGGTGGCTTCAGCAAAAGCGGTAGCCATACCCACCAGGGCAATTACCCACATCCAGAACACCGCGCCGGGCCCGCCCAGGATCAGGGCTGCGGCCACACCAAACACGTTACCGATACCCACGCGCGCGGCTAGGGAAATAGTGAAGGCCTGGAAGGAGGAGATGCCCCCGCTGGCGCCCGCACGTGAGGAGAGGATGGAACGTACCATCGCGGGCAGCAGCCTGAACTGAACCCCACGCAGCCTGATAGTTAGATAAAGGCCGGTGCCGACCAAAATCCACATGGTCAGATGCAGGGTGAGCCAATCGCCTAGATTCTGTAAGGCTTGGGCTAATGCTTGCATTTGATATTCCTCGCAGCCGTGTCTTTGTGCGGTGTCAGCATATACGAACATGAGAAAATAGCCAGTGTGGACCATGCCCCTGCTTTGAATTGCGTACTTGATGCTTTAATACCGGCGAGCGACCCGGACTATGTTCCCACCAGTGATGAGCTTTATGATGCCTTCACGCAGTGGGCTGACAGTACCGGCCGCCCGCTGTATCCCCATCAAGAGGAGTCTTTGCTGTCCATTGTGGAGGGTGAGCATGTAGTTGCCGCCACACCCACGGGCTCAGGCAAGTCAATGATTGCTTTGGCGGCGCATTTTACTTCTTTGGCACGCGGAGAGCGTTCTTACTACACAGCGCCGCTTAAGGCTTTGGTTAGTGAGAAGTTTTTTGAGCTGATCCGCCTATTTGGCGCCCAGAATGTGGGAATGGTCACGGGTGATTCTTCGATTAACCCTGACGCCCCCATTATTTGCTGCACCGCCGAGATTTTAGCTAACCAGTCGCTGCGTCAGGGGCGGGCGCTGGATGTGGATACGGTGGTGATGGATGAGTTCCATTACTACGCCGATCCGCAGCGTGGCTGGGCTTGGCAGGTGCCGCTACTGGAGCTACCCCAGGCGCAGATGGTGCTGCTAAGCGCCACTTTGGGTGATGTTTCGTGGCTGGTTAAGGATTTGCGTGAGCGCACCGGGCGCTCTGTGGCCGTGGTTGACGACGCCGTACGCCCAGTCCCCCTCGATTTTGAGTATTCCGTGGAGGCAATTGGGCCTTTGCTAGAGCGCCTGATTGGGCAAAATAAGGCCCCGGTTTATGTGGTGCATTTTTCTCAGCGTGAGGCTATTGAGCGGGCTAGTGCGCTGCTGAGCACTAAGTTAATTGACCGCGCCCAGCGTGATGAGATCAGCCAGGCCATTGCCGGCGAACGCTTTGGGGTGGGTTTTGGGGCCACGCTTTCTAAGCTGTTACGCGCCGGTATTGGGGTGCACCATGCGGGTATGTTGCCGCGTTACCGGCGCCTGGTGGAGCGTTTAGCGCAGCAGGGTTTACTGCCGGTTATTTGCGGCACAGACACGCTGGGGGTGGGTATTAATGTGCCTATCCGCTGCGTGGTGTTTACGTCTTTGGTTAAGTTCGACGGCGCCAAGGAGCGGCATTTAACGGCCCGCGAGTTCCACCAGATTGCTGGGCGGGCTGGGCGCGCGGGCTTTGACACGCACGGCTATGTGGTGGTGCAGGCCCCCGAGCATGTGATTGAAAACGCGGCGGCGCTAGCTAAGGCCGGCGATGATGAGCGCAAGAAACGCAAAATTACCCGCAAGAAGGCCCCCGAAGGCCGCGTGAACTGGACTGATAAGACTTTTGAGCGTCTGGTGGCGGCCCCGCCGGAGACTTTAACTAGTCAGTTCCGTGTCACTACCACCATGGTTTTGAACCTGATGGAGCGGCCTAACCCGGTGGCGGCCATGTGGAATTTGCTGCAGGCGGTGCATGAGGGTGAGGCGGCCACCCACCAGCATTTAAAGCGGGCGCTGGAGATTTACCGTTCACTGCGCACAGCCGGGGTGTTGGAGCATGTTTCTTCCGCCCAGGCCGCAGCTGATGGTTTGCCGCGTCTGCGTCTGGCGGTTGATTTGCCCGACGATTTTGCCCTCAACGCGCCTTTGGCGCCTTTTGCCCTGGCCACAATGGATTTGTTGGGCCTGGACAGCCCTGATCACACCCTGGATGTGGTCTCAGTGGTGGAGTCCACTTTGGATGATCCACGCCCGCTGCTTTACGCCCAGCAGCGCGCCGCTAGGGGTGAGGCGGTGGCCGCAATGAAGGCTGAGGGCCTAGATTATGACGAGCGTATGGAGGCTTTGGAGTCCATTACTTGGCCCCAACCTTTAGCTGAGCTGCTGGCCGGCGCCTACGGGGTTTACGCCCAGGCCAACCCTTGGGTTAGGGAGTATGAGTTAGCCCCTAAGTCGGTGGTGCGTGAAATGGTTGAGAAGGCCATGACTTTCTCTGACCTGATTTCGGTCTACCAGTTGGCCCGTAGTGAGGGTGTGCTGCTGCGTTATTTAACTGACGCTTACCGGGCTTTGCGCCAGGTGGTGCCCGAAGAGCACCGCACCGATGAGGTGGTGGAGCTAATTGACTGGCTGGGTGAGTTGGTGCGTAGCGTGGACTCGTCCTTGCTTGATGAGTGGGAGGCCCTAGGTCAGTTGCAGGCGGGCTCTAATGTGGAGCTGGTGCGCAATGACACCGCCCCAGCGGAGCGCGCTTTTGGTGCCGACGCCGACGGTCACGTGCCCCTTAGCCGCAATAAGCACCGCTTGCGTACCTTGGTGCGTCAGGGCATGTGGGCTTATGTGGAGGCGATTGCCGCTGAGGATGTGGATCGCCTGGTGAGCCTGGCTAACTCTAAAGCTTGGGATAGTGAGCGTTTTAATAATCTGCTCGATGACTACTATGACGCCTACGAGTGGCTGGCTATCGACTCTGAGGCTCACTCTAAGCAGTATGCGTTAATTGATGAAGATCCCGACGACGCCGCTTTGGCTCTGGCTGGGGTGAGCGAAAAGCTACGTGAGGCCCTTGTTGGTAGCGGCCGAGCCTGGCTGGCCACGCAGATCCTAAACGACCCTGACGATAACCATGACTGGCGCCTGGTTTTCCTGGTGGATGTGGCCCAGTGTGATCGTGAAGATAGAGCAGTTTTGCATCTTTTGAAAGTTGGCGAAGCCTGATGGCTAAAAAATCTAAGCACTCTGAGGCCGGTACCGGCGCGATTTTAGCTTTACAAAAATAGCAAATTTATGGGATTTTTTTATCACTATAATTAGAGCCAAAAGATTTGAAATTTATAGAATTTTATTTTAAATTTTTATTTGATCTATAATAGAATGTAAAAAATAGCACGCAAAGCAGAGCGGTAAAGGCAAAAACGATCAAAGTTCCATCTTTAAACGAGCTTAAAAACATACCATTTGTATTCATCCCAAAAAAGCCAGTGATGAAATTTAGTGGTAAAAATAACGCCGAAAGTAGCGTTAAAAGGTAGATATTTTTGTTGATCTTGTCGTTTTTGTCGCTTTGTATAAATGAGTAGAT
>QWCL01000106.1_pt1 | contig 36260 bp, 47 predicted proteins | sample 1972551 | NCBI WGS metagenome assembly QWCL01 (sample SAMN09866709, study PRJNA288562) | Human oral metagenome isolate term2_saliva, whole genome shotgun sequencing... | isolation source: mouth | host: Homo sapiens | place: USA: California
ATATATAATAATGGGCCAAAGGGGTCCAAACGACCAGCTCAAGGCATGTTTTTGGGGTGGGCCAAAACTGTCACAGAAAATTGGCCCTTTTTAAAAACGGGCATAACCCCAGGTCAAGACCCACTTTCAAAAACTGGATTTTTGGGCCCCTCAAAATTGTAGCGGGCCTCGCCAAAGTACTTCAAACGTGCTGACAAGAACCCCCATTCGTTGAAACTCTTCTTCTCCTTCAAAGCGGTCCATATCGCAGACTCGATAGAAGAATTACTACAAAGAATATAGTAATTCAGAGTCTCGAACGGAGTATCTAGTCGGTCAATACGACCCTTCGCTTGCTCAAAACTCTTATAAGAATAAGGCATCGACCAAAACACAATCGTGTCCGTCGCAATACAATTCCACCCTTCGGACCCAGAAGTATACTGAACCGCATACACCCACCGATCTCCCTCAGGAACCGGTTCATGTTTATGACCGTTCCACTCCTTCAAAACATCTCCGCAAATCTCTCGCAAAATCTCCAACTCGTAATCAAAATTGTAAAAACAAATCAACCGCGGATGCTTCTCCCAAAGCTTCTGAAACTCGTCAATACGACTCTTATCAGTCCCACAAACCCTCCGCAAAACATACCCAAGCTGCGCAGCATTCTTCATAGGCTCCCCTGTCCAAGGCACCACACGTTTCTTAAAAGCCTCCTGATACACAGACAGCTCAAAATGGCACCAAATTCGCCTCTCACAGCGCGTTGTACGCCTTGAAAAAGGCATGTCGACTAAAACATCATCACGCCACTTCTCAAGCCGCTGAACGTGCCTGTAGCCCTCAATTTTAGGAAAACCACCCCACCGCGTCACAATACAATACTCACGGTCAAACTCGGTAAATGTCTTCACAAACCCCCGAGCCACAAAAACAGCGGTATAGTCCTTCCAAGTATCTCCAGGCGTAGCGCTCAGCATGATCCAATGATTATTCTTCGCAATCTTCACAAACCGCTTCGCCCAAAGCCCCCGGCCGACAACACGCTGCTCATCAAAGATAAAAAACTCCCCCTTCACGTTCTTGTACTTATCAATATTATTCCAAGAATCGACCTTCTCCACCTCAACGCCATACGTCTTACAATCCTTACGCCATTCAAGACTGTCTCGTTTCTTGGCGGTCGTGATAATATACAGCTTACGACCTTTTTCATTCCTGACAAAATACTCCAAAGCCGTAAAAGACTTGCCGGAACCCACTCCTCCGCAAAGAATCGTGCCATTTTTCATAAGTTTCACAGTTTTTGCTTGATGTGGGAATAATTCAATACTCATTATCATCCTTTCGTATACCCCCAAACGGGGGATCGGAGTAAAAAAAAAGTATCCCTTCCGTTTTGTACGAAAGGGATAGCTGTTTCATGCTACAGGATCTGAGCTAACTCATGGCCAACTTCCATCCTTTGCTCGTAGTTTTTCAATTCGTTGCGTTTTCTTGAGCTGGTCAAGACGCTCCTCAAGAAGATTTAACGCCTTGACGGTATGGCCGATTTGCGTTTGACGCTTCGCACCAAAATTCTCAGCCTTCGCAAGCTCTTCAATGATTTCCTGATGCATTACGTTTTGAATGTTTGGCGGCTGCCAATCTTTGTCCCACTGGTCTACGCCATAGTCATACGACATTCGATGAACCGTCCTTTCTCTTCGTCATGAACATATGAATACTCGGTCTTGATGATGTCTGTCCGAGAAATCCCGACCTTCTCCAAAGCCTCGTCCACAGCAACCCAAGGCTTTTCCAGATTTGTAGTGATTACCACAAGTTCTTTGGGACCATCCTCTGGATAGATATAGCGGATGTCGTCAGTGAAATCGTTACACATCATTGTCTCCTTTCTTTTGAACCTCTCGCAGCATCTCTTCAATAACTCCTTTCGCTTCAGTCAAAGCAATTTCCTTACGGTCTGCGGGTTTAGCAGCCGCTTCAACCATCAAATTTACCACGCCCTGATATCGCCCGTCCGTACCAGTCGGGAAAATCATCAATTGCTTTGGAAAATCCCGGTTCTTCCGATACCCCAAGGCGAAATTCAAACCATGCAAAACCTCACTCATGGACATTTTCAGGTGTGTGGGAAGATCACTTGCTTGGATAACCTTTTCGATATCCTTGGAAACCCCATGCAAGACTTTCTTTTCGTCAGTGTGACTTAATTCGGTGGGGTGATTGGTTGCCGGTTTTCCGCCCAGACGCTTGATTTCTCGGCGTAAATACCACTCGGCCTTGCGCAAATCTTCCTTTTCGTCACTACCAGCCTTCGCACCAGCTCGCGTGACGTATTTTACAACATTACCACGGTTGAAATTCAGTTGCTCCGTGATGTCGATAACTTCTACACCTTTGAATCGGGTGTAGTGTTTGGGATGGTTGACGTTGTCAGGCATGATAACTCCTTTCAAAATTTCAGAAAAAATTAAACCCCGGTTTTTAAGCCGAGGTTTAATCCTAGGGATTATTCCTTTGTGGAATGGTCAGTATGAATCTGTACCAGATTACTCACCGAACTACTTCTTGAGGAAGTGTCCTACAACAGCGATCAAGATATGTCCACCAACGAAGATTCCGATTGAACGGATGATCTCCTTGGCAACATTCTTCTTCAGCTGCTCCAGTTCTTCTTCAGAGAATTGGTCGATGAATTGAGTGTTGGTTTGAGATTGCATGATGAGCCTTTCTTACTCGTAGGTTGTATCTCTCATATATAGCATGGTTTTTTGTACGAGTGAGAAAAAAAAGTATACCCTGGTTTTTTAGGCCAGGGTCAAGGTGTTACTCCTTTTCTTCTAGTTCTTGAGGATGTTCTTCGGGTTCAGCAGATTGCTCTTGCTGCGCCATGAGTTTGGCAACAATTTCGTTTACTTTCGCGTCGACTGCTTTGTCGAACGCTTCCTTGTCGTCTGCCTTCTTGTTGAGGAATTTGCAAATCTTCTTCGAGGCTCCTTCAAAGATTTTCACGGAGGTGTATCCAACGCACCCTGCAACGAATGCAGAGAGTGCCAGATTACCAGCGTTCTTCAATGTTGAAGTCGTTTTGGATTCGGTTTCCTCGCCATTATAGGCTTCGAGGGAAGTGCTGTTAGAGTCAGCGATGTTTGCGAGATTGTCAGACATGACAGTGAGCCTTTCTTAACTCGTAGGGGTATCTCATATAGAGGGTGGTTTTTTGTACGAATCCCACGCTGTATACTATACTCTACCGAACGCGATTGGATACATCAAGTGGTGTGGGCCGACTTCCTGACAGAAGCTTCTTACGCAACCGCACCACTCGCACAAATCCCTTCGCGTCTTTAGCAACGATATCACCCGACCGAGCCACAATATCCCCTCGGGGTGACGGAATGAGAATACAGGGCAAGCCTTCCAGCTCGAAATACTCAGCGTCCAACCATTTGGCTAACCCCGCCGCAGTATCGCAAGACAACACCACGCCGTCGAGAAGATCGAACCAAACATCATTAGGCGTAAATGCCTCAGGAATTGGGGCTTTCATCAGAAAGGCACCTCCTCGTCAATATCAGTGTGGACCGGGTTGCTATTCCAAGGATCACGGTCTTCGTCTTCACGATTATCATCAGCCTTAGGAACCGAAGCATACTTCCGCTCAAGCTCGTCTTCGTCAAGGGTTGCAAATAACGTCTTGCAATATGCCTTGACGCCTTTTTTGCCGTTGACCTCCCACTCGTAAGGACGGACCACAACATCCGCAAATTCCAAATCACAGTAGTCCAAGATATCGACCGTGTCTTCATCGAGGTCGACACGACCGTTGGACTTCAGCAAAACGATGGTGGGGTTACGACGACCGTATCGAACCTCAACTGGAAGGTACCAATCAGGTTCAACATCTTCGTCACGCTGACGAAAACGCTTGACGTTCCAGCCATCAGAAATAAGACCCTTGGCAGTTGCCTTGTCTAAGACAATGGCGAAATTACGACGCCCTGCTGCGTTGTATTGGGATGGGCGTCCGCCGAGATTACGAAATACAAGTTTTACGTTCTTCAACGTGACATTATGCAACATGTCGTTTTCCTTTCTTGGCTTTTAAAGCCTTGAACTCTGTCTCAGTCAATACCTTGACTGTCTTTCCGCTGAGCACAATATAGTCGCCTACATATGCACGACGGTCTGGTGTGTTGATATGGTACTCGTCAATACCCTGAGAGTTTAACGAGCACCCAAAAGGCCACCCGTATCGCAAAGCTAGCATACGGCGATTTTCACGGGTGACCTTATGGTATACTCCGATCATAGTGTCACGAAATCCTTAAATGTTCCGAACCGCTCGATCTGGTCAATAGCCGCTTCGACTAAATGGTCGGCATATGTGGTATCCACTTCGTCAAGGCTTTCAACCTTTGACGACTCCTTCCACAGCCAACCCTTAGTCCCAGCGACTGAATGTGCCTTGAATCCATCATCGGTGGTGACACGATATGCGTTCTTACCACCCTGAATAACCGGCACAAGGCTTGCAGTCCGCCCCACATGCCACCAAGAATTATCCATCTCAGGCGAATCGCCTAACCAAATAACACCCTTGGTGACTGAGCGCTGTTCCTTGTAGTCGTCGAGTGTGACTGGTTCCCCGGAGAACATCGTCTTGAAAACAACTGGATGCTGGAATTGCGCTCCTGTGGCGGTCCACTTTTCTTTGGCAGTAGAATATGCGACATAGACAGCATCGTTCACAAGACACATGCGTTTGTACGTGTCTTCATGCTCGAACTCATAGCCGTATTTCTTACCGAACTCCGTCACAGCCTGAATAATCTCAGGAGTGGCGTTGGGGATCTTGATGGAGTCTGTCTTAATATGCGCGACTGTGAAACCTTGTTCTTGCACAAAATGCTTCAAGTCGATCATAAACAACGCCCCACGCTTTGCGACGATGTTGTCGACGTTGCGAATATCTCGGAAGGGGTTGTCGAATTTCGCTGACGTTAAACCATAGACACTGTTAATAATGATCTTCAGCGAATATGACAGGTTGTCGAGCTCGTCCTTGTCGCCGTCTAAAAATGGACGCAACTTGCCGCCTAGCATCTGCCGGGCTGCTTCCAAATCCCCATGCTTAATCGCAAGTCGCGCTTGCTTGATTTGACTGAACACCTCTGTGTATGGACCGAATAAGTTTAATTCCTCGATCGACGTAGGGTGCATCGAAGCCACATCCAGCAATGCCACGTCATCATAAATACCTGGTTCGGCGTATACATAGCCCCCCTCTCCTGTGGTCTCGCCACGATATGTTGAAACCCCGGCATCATAAGAATAACCGGGGAACATCTCACTCAAGTCGGTGTAGACGAACTCGTCTTGAGGATTCTTCTCATCGCCGAAAATGATCTTAGCGACGTGTTTACGAGTGACGTCATTGACAGGAAGCCCTGACAATTCCGACAGTAATAACCGTGCTTCGTAGTCAGCCTTGCGGTCATGGAAGACTGCTTCGGTTGCACGGACGTCGTTGGAACAATATTCAATCACCCTCGGCCAAAGCCCCACACCGACTTCTTTATCCCAAGGGATTTCCATTTCCATGTGTTTGATCCCAAGGTCAAACTCAAATTTCTTGAGCGATTGTTTCTTGCTTGAGAAGTCGTAAATATCAGCGTACGACAGCCCGTATGCCTCCATGAACATACTGTCGCGGTCACGATCGTTGATGATACGACTTGAGAGCTCGAATAACTCTTGGTTAGAATAACCCATCAGTCGAGCATACAAAATATGGTTGTCGTAACGACGATTGTTGAAACCGACGAGCTGGTGCTTCATCAGCCCTTCAATCTCTTTAGGCGTGGGGTTGAGCATCGGAATAACCGCGTTTGACCCCTCGTGCTTATAACACACGACAAACAGGTTCGGATACACCTCAACGTCGAAAAATACCAACTGGCCCTTCTTGGGCTTGTCTTCGATCTCGATATGTTGCTGTGGTGCGTCTTTACCCTTCAGCTGCATTGTCTTGACTTCCTTGAGGCAATATAAAGCATGGTTAGTGCTCTTAGCCGCAAATCCTAGCAAGACTGGTTTCATGTCTTCCACGTTATATACTAACCCAGAAGAATATGCATCGTCCAAAATCTTCTTGATGAAATCAACGCTCGATTTGGTCGACGGGTGAATCTCTTTACGAAGATTGCGCTCAATTAAATCGCGTAACCCTCGCTCTGATTGGATTTGCTTCGTCGAAAGCATCTTAGTCTCCTTTAAAGGGAGTCCGCCACTGATATGAGCTATCGGCATACCGTTACAGACGGTGAATTTCCGTCTCAGTGACGAATTTCCCTTATATACTTTTACCTCAATGCCTTCGGAATATAGTGGCGCTAGTGTATCCACATCACCGTCATAAATATAATGAAGGTGAACACCAGCACCAGACTTACTCACTTCTCCGTATGTCGGAGGGAAGGTCTTGATAGCTTCGAGGTTCCTGGTCAAAGATTTATTTCCATCGTCATCACGCAAGTCAAAGTCGATCACAATATGATTCTGTGGGACCTTAACATAATGCAACTCATGAGTATTGATCGTCCCTAACACCGTGTCGACATCCACCCACCGCTTTGAGGGCGTCCCCTCAGAATTGGCAAGCTGTGCCGGCATCCCAGCGTATTCAGCATCAAAAATAGACTCTCGACAGCTCCAAATATCTTCCTCTTCGGGTTCTTCCTCGTATCCTTCTGGTGCACCAAAATAACCTTCCATAAGCATGTCGGGTTTAAATCCACTATACACCGACCGGAGACGCAGCCCGTTGTTGAGCCGCTTACGAGGATAGAACTCTTCAAAATAGTTTTGGAGCTCTGCCTGAAATATCTGACGCCGCTCAGGATATTCGACCCCCACTTCCTTGCACCACTCTTTATACATGGTGTAAGCTTGAGTTACCGTGATATATTGCTCTGCGATGAACTCATCTTGAACCTCGTTCACAAACCCCATGATGGGGTTCGTGATATACATCATGGAAATAGGCTTGTAGTTATCGTAGTAATGGCGTGTCATCTTCTTGAATTTCTGCAAGCAGTGATAAGCGATTGCGCCATACTCGAATTTCACCTGCTCCATTAAATGCCGATATCGCAAGGCTTCCACAGTGTCGCCTGAGGATGTAATCACAATCAGACGACGGATAAGACCTGACTTAGCATCGGAAATACGGATTGGGTTGTTGGTGCCGACGATGAGCGTTGAGTTAAACTTCATCGCATATGCGGATTTGTGTTTCTCATTCACCAGCATCGGCTCATGCGAGACAATAGCATTGATTTTTGTGTTGTCGTTGATGTTGTTCATATCAACGTCATGATCCACAGCAATCAGTGGGTTCGACTTGAATGCTTCCAAGGCGAATTGCGCGGAGGCTGTCCCCAAGGCACGTGCGTTGAATACTCCAGAATATCCCTCGAACATGTCTTGGATGATACCGATAATGGTAGATTTACCACTACCTGGTTTACCGTAGAAAGCAAAAAACTTCTGGATTGTTTTTGCTTCTCCGGCTACTACAGCTCCAATGGCCCACTCGATTTTATCGACCTCGTTAGGACGATATAACGTATTTACCAGCTCATCCCAAGCGTCATGACTCCCTTCTGCGCATGAATAACTCAAACGCTTTGTAGCATAGTCTTCTTTGCAAATAGGCTGATCCGCGAAAATAACCCGTTCGTCGAGTTGCTTCCAGTTGTCGCCTAGTGTCTTGACATACTGTTGAAATTTCGTCCATCGCCCGTTGTCGAAGCTCTGTAATCCACTCACCGTTGCTGCATCGTATTTTTCAGCTTCGGCGTACAGAACACCGTCTACCAGACGAGGAACGTCATAACTATCGGTTGACCAGACACCACGCTCTTCATCCCAAATTGCAAAGAAGGAATTACCTTTGACCATAAGGTCTTTTGATGGGCGCACAACAAACGAAGGATATAAGGTGATACCACCGCCTTGCTGGGGTGATTGTTCCTTAGTCGCAATACGCATAAAGTCCAAAGAAGTCATTTATATCACCACAAAACTCCGTGCTGTTGCCACGCCCATTCGTTCAGCTGAGCCCATAATTCGCGCTCTGCCGAATCCCATTTTTTCGCGTAACCCTCAGGTGTGCGGTCAAGCGGAAATAGGCTGTTCTCTCCGAAGGCCCCGTAAGTACGATTGTTGATAATGTCGATGCGCTTCTGCACAAACGACTCGTCATACGTATTATCGGTCATATCATCGAGATGCATATTTCGCATCAACCACAAGAAATCATCTGGGACAGAATTTTCTGTGAACCCCGTCATCCGCTTTGCCAGAGGAATAAGCATCTCTAGCATCGAACACCGTTCAGCCATAAGCTCTCCGTCAGAGAGGTCGTAATCCCGAATAGCATTGCGGAAATTGCGACGGAGTTCTTTTCCGTCCCAAGCTCGGTTACTGTCGAGACCAACATAAGCCGCAAACGGCACCGAGTGAAGATGACGCAAGACCTTCTTGCAAGGCTGGTAATTCACCAATCCGCAGAGGTATTGGAAATATGTTTCTTCGTTATAGCGAACAAGCACGATAACAATCTCCGTCTTCGTCGATTGGGATATCGTTGTTGGTCAAGATCATATGTTTGATCTGACCGTACGGACTATCCTTGTATGGAGTTTTGTCGAATCGCAGCTCGATAAGGCTGTGATAATCCGGGTTACGGAAATAAATCACGTCTTTACCAGTATTGACACCGTGTTCGATAAACTCCTCAGGGACAATATCCTCGTAATCCTCTTCCCATAAGACATTTCCCGCTGAATCTTCCATAAGCCGATCAGTCGTATACCAAGTATACAGCATCTGGTCTTGAGCGAGGGCGTTTAGGTTGTATTCTGCCAAGGAAATGATCGCTGGATCAGGGTTGGTGAGGTCTTCAGCCATTTCTTCCTCCGTCAAAGGTTCTGGTTCCGGTTGAGTTTCTTCAACTGGTTCTTCTTCATCAATAGAAGTTTCAAAAAAATTTACCCCGGTTGCACATTCCGGGGTTTCCCCGTCGGGTGGTTCCACACTAATACGCTGGTCCGTCACTACCACCCTTTTTACAGAATGGTAGTGACGGAAATACATACCGGTGATAAAACCACTCGTCCACACCAAGGTGGCGAAAATGATCTTATCAAGTTTGGGCATAGTACAGCAGTTAGATCAAATCTACGATGATACCTTGAACTTCAGGAACCACCCACAACATACCCGGGAGACCCTCGATATTACCGTCGGGTGTTTTGCCCGAGTTATCGGTAGCGAATAAACCAAGGTCCACAACACCGGGGTCACCGGTTCGCGTCTTCCGCATCCAACCTACGAGATTGCCTTGTGGGATACGCTTGATCCCCAACAAATCGTATAATTCATTGAGAAACAGATGGCCTCGGGCTTGCAGCAAGTCGTTGGCTGTGTTTTGTACAGTCAGGACGAATTTGCGAGCGGCTTGCTCATCCCCATTAAAATCGGGACCGTCGATGTCGATGGTCGCGGCACCGATTGCTTTGAGATTGACCGCAAGTACTGCGTCATCTTTGCTCTCTTCGAGAACGTCAACGCTGGCTGCACGAACAACAGCCTTGTGGTGAATCTCGGCTTCGTTTTCTTCGCCGAGCTGTTCCTTGACCTCATCGCGGTAGGAGTCGTACATCTTCTTTGCGGTGTTGTAAGCAGCAGTGGTTTGCTGCAACCGCTTGACGATGGTGTTATGACCCCAGATGATGCTAGCAGCCGACAGAGAGCCGACCATCAAAGCAGCACCGTAGTTCTTCAGGAACGCTTGAGCGTAAAATGCATAGCTGCGGATGTTGAACAAAATGCTTTCACTTTTGGAGCACTGAACAACGCCATTTTCGTCGCAGAAAGAGTTAACGAACTCTTTGACGGACGCTTCATCGCTGCTGATGTCTTGGCCGTCTTCAGGACGAGGAATAGCGAAGGTGCCGATTTTAGCACCATGGTTAGCCTTTGCGACGGCGACATAATGCTTATATTTGCGTTGGTTTTCTTTTGCCTCGGCCCAATCCTTCTCGAATTGCGGAGTAGCCTTAGCTGCCATAGTACCGGCAGAAATAAGACCAGCGACACCACCGAATACAGCGGTGCTAGCTTTGTTTTCAATCTTCAGTTTTAACGTGTTGAATACACGACCAAGCTTAAGCATGGTGAATATACCTTTCGTATGAGTGCCCCACCCACGGTAGCGAGTGGGGCATGTGAATATGATTCGTTATGAATCGAGGAAAATAGGATCAGGCAAGACGAGCTGGAAACCGCCGTCTACCCTCACCGTACGCGGAGCGCCGATATCATCCCAACCCCAATCGTTGTCGACATATTTCGATGGGAGTCCTACAAGAGAATACAGATCAGCAACGGTGGCCACCTCGTACTGGTCAATGATGTCTTGCAGTTTGTCAATGATATTGCTAGCCTCACGGCGGTCTGTCAAGATAACACGAGCTACTCGATTGTTCCCGACAGGTTTGCGCGCGGTTGTCGTGGAACGTGAATAGCTGTGATATGGTGTGTTAGACCGTTGTTGAGGCTGACGCTGAGGTTGAGCATCGTTCAAAACCGCATCCATGATGGCGTCGCCGATCGCACGAACGCCTTCATTAAATAACGGTTTTACGATGGGAAGAACAGTGTCGAAAATAAACGGCTTGAGAACATCCGACCAAAATGATTTCTTCGGCGGTAGGACTTTCGCCGTAGTCACCTGTTCTACTTTTGGTCGTTCATTACTCATTGGCCTTCTTTTCGCTCAGTTCTTTGAACCGAGCCAGGAGTTCTTCCTTGGAGAGGTCTTGCAGATTTGTGGGATTAAATTCCTTCTGCAATTCCTTCGGAAGAATACCGCCGATGAACTTCACAGCGTAATCTGGGTCCGTCAGCATTTCCTCCAACAGCTCGGAATATGCGTCAGTGGCAATGAACCAGTCTTTCAACCAGTCCGGCTTCACCAGGATTTCACCACGGGGTGTTTCCTGTTTCATGCCGACTGCCTGACGCAAAACGGTCTTGAAGACGGAGAGCACCATCCGGGGGTCTTCCGTCTCTTGGAGGCTCAGCAGAACTTCAGAGAATTTCATACCTTCAAAATCCTCAAAGCCGAGCCCCATAGCTTCTGCTTTCGTCAGATTGAAATAGAAGGTGTCTTCTACTTCATTACCACGCAAATCATGGTACTTAATTACTTTTTCGATCATGGAACCATTCCTCCTGAGTCATTGAAACTGGACCGAAGATATGGTCACACAAGGTGATCGTATCCATTAAGGGGATCAGCGCAAAAGTCAATAGCCAGAACTGGCTTGCCGTCATCGGACAGAATTGACGAATACGTCACCTCCATTAATGCGTCCGTGTTCCAGCCGACATACCCGCTGACTGCCGTTTCGGGCAGACCAACCTCATCATAAAAATCAGTCAGAGAAGCATACATCTCTGTGATGATCTTATGATTCACCGTGTTCACAGCGGCTTTGATGGTCTCCATATTTGACTTGAAGTACCGGTCGCTGTATGAGTCGTAACAAATACATTCATCACCGGTGACAATCAGCGTCGTCGGCTTCGGGTTCTTGGCGATACCCTCTTCGGCGATTTCCTTGTGGACCGCTTCAGCCTTCTTGGGTGAAAGTTGTTTTTCAGCAGCCGTGCGGTAGCTGCGATATGCCTTGTCTGTGATGAAATACAGAGTTTCCATATCGTCAGCACGACCTTTTACCAGCGCTGCAACCCAGCCCAAAGCGGCGACAGTCGAAATACCCGCAAGACATGCTGGGACATAGTATTTCCAAGTTGCCTTGGCCTTGTCCAAAAATGTCGATTCTTCAGGAAGTTCTTTCATCACCTCCTGAGCTGCTGCGTGCCCCTTACCAGCAGCGACTGCGGTGGTAGCTACGCCTGTTGCAACGCTGACAAGCGTCACCATTTGACTGTGATTCGTGATGAATCGCGTGAGACGGTTAAGTTTCACGATTATTCTCCTTTCTTAAAGAAACGGCGTTTCAGCGCCTTGAACGGACGTTTGAGGTCTTCAGCTGCGTCTTGCATTTTTGTGAGTGCATACGCAGCCAAGCCGAGACCGAGTACTGCACAGCAGGCAGTAACGATCTCAGCGAAATTGGCGCTGTGTTTTGCGTTGATATGGACGTTGACGGTCATTAGTTTTCCTCCTTCCAATCGTTGCAGAGATCGGAGTATTCTTCATCCACATACTCCATGGATGCGTCGACTGCCATATCGGTGATTTGCTCGACAATGGCGTCTAGCTCGGCTTCAGCTTTTTTAGCAAGCTTAGCAGAGACAAAATTAGCGGCTACACCAGTGAAAGTGAGCCCAAGAAGAACTTTGAATAGTGTGCGCATAATTATTCCTCCCAGTTATAGCAAAGACGGATGTATTCGTCATCCACGTCTTCCGAAAGCATACGGGTTGCAATACTGGCAAATTGATCAACAACGATTTCAAGATCTACTCCGCTTTTTTGTTCGAGTAGAGCTTGAATTTTTTTGATATCCTCCGGTGGTAATTCCACCGCTTCCAAAATTGCCATTGCTTTTTTGCGTTCTTCAGCATCATGTGCTTTTAACGCAGGACGAAAGATTGTTCGGCTTAGCAAAACAACCGTGAAGTAGGCAGCTTTAAAGAAGAAATTGCGCATTTTTATGCCTCCTGCTTAGTGATACCAGCCACGGCGTTCAGATTTTGATGGTATTGTTCTTCGGTGATCTCCCCCAGGGCGAGTTGTACCATGTACACCGCGACAATGTCCCAGTCTTTTTCGTCCCACGTGCAAAGCGTTTCTGCCACATCGTAAATTTGTTCGCCGACGACCCGCATACCGCGGGCAACGAAGGCCGCGTTTAAGCGTTTCGCCGCTGCGTCCAACTTAGCTTCATTAGACTTGGAATAACGCACGGAAGCCACGATGGGTCCAAACACCCACCACAACGCGAGGGCAGTAGTAGCAAATGCAAAAATGGTTTTGCGCATGGTTATTTTCCTTTCTTGAGTTCCAGCGCGATTTTGATAGCGTAGGCGAGAAACACCATAGCTAGTTTGGTTTTGTGGTAAGTATACACCACATTTTTGAGCGGATTACGCATTGGGTTCTTCCGTCTGAATGGTTTGCCCAAAATGGAATGGCTCTTTCTCATCAGGCGTGTAATAGGCCATATAAATATTACCCCGTTTTACTTCGGGGCCATCGCACAGACCGAGCATGCTCAACACCTCAGCGCTGTCACGAGTAAAACCGTATTTTACGAGATTGACAGCGTCTGCATCAGGTTCGGCTTCGTAACCAGCTTTGAAGGCGTCACGTGCGTTTTGGACAGCATCCAAAACAGTCTCCACATTGTAGAGAAAAACTTGGCCATTGCCCGAAGTTTTGTTAGGCTTAGCAAACTCAAGCATCGTGCCAATCAAAGTGACGCCAACAGCCGTCAGAGCCACACCCGCAAAAATCAACGTTGGTTCTTCCTTTACAGTACGAGACACTTTTGCGGCGGTCTCACGAACCTTTTTAACGGTCTTACGGAAAATGTTTTTCATCGTAAAAATCCTTTCTCTAGATTACGATGATGAAAAGTTTATACCCTGGTTTAGGGTATAAAAATTAAAGCTGAGATTTAGACTGTGACGGTATGTATTGATTGCTCCTTGTCCACGGAGTCAGTCTATCTCTCATATAGGGCGTGGTTTTTTGTACGAATTACTGATGGAACAGGAAATCCGCAAAAACCGTGACAGACAGAAATAGAATTGCGTAGACCAATCCAAACAAGCATACCTTGAGGATGAATCTCCAATTCGATGGGCCACCAAGATCATGTTTACCCATTCGTGAAATATACCTTTCCATTTTGAAAAAGTCTAAACCCCGGTTTTGCCGATGGGGTTTAGACTTGAGGGTATCAAGATTAGATCAATGCGATTTACAAATTAGTTCGATACGACCTCCTTTGTGTCGGAGAAGATATGGTCCAGCAAGCCGCCTACTACGTCGGAACGTCGATCGGTTTCGATCAAAACGTCCCACGCGGTGGCGGCAAGTTTTTCCTTTTCTTCATTTGTTACTACAAATGAGAAGTCGAATGTGAATACTCGTTTAATAAAACGTAACATGATGATGTTTCCTTTCTGTCTCATATAGAGCGTAGTTTTTTGTACGAAAGAAAACATTGACCACAGTATCTTGTGAATACTGCGGTCAGCGCTTATAGCGAGTTTTGGATGATGTTACTTGTGTCGTAGTAGCATGCCGATTGCCCGTGAGGAAATCAAGCCGAACTGTTCATAGTGGGTGACTGCAAAGATGCTGATGAGGTTAGCAGCAGCGACGAAAATCGTGTCTTTACTGAGTTTGCGGAACGAGCGGTTTCGTTCTGCTTCAGTCAGTTTGATCAGATTGTCGGCGATGTCTCCATATTCCTTATCTGCGCCTGAGTAGTCTTCCATTTCTGAAAGTAGGGCGTCGATTGCGTCCTGAATGGGGTCATTTTTGCCAGTAAAAGACATAGTTATTTCCTTTCTATCCGTATGTCTCACTATAAGCGTGGTTTTTTATACGACTTGGTTGTCGACCTTGAAAGTGGCCTCGTCCTTGTCCATAAGAGTCACTGGATGGTTGTTGAGTTCGAGCGTATTTACCAGCTTACCATCCTTTTCCTCAACTGTCATCACCCCGTCAAAACGATCGTCCGACTTGTTGTAGGCCCTGGTGGAAATACCGGTAATCACACCAAGAAACGTCGTGATTGCGGTAGCCGTTGCGCTCACAGCATCACCGTGCGGGATATGCCAGACGTTCGCTAGCGTAATCCAGAGGGTGATAATAGCCGGTAATACGATCATCACCGTCCATTTAGTGATCTGGTAAGCTTTGTCGTTCAGAATGAAGGCGGGCATGTGAATTTCCTTTCATTGGTAGACGCCCAAGTTCTTGCATGACCCGTTCGGCAGCACCATTTCCGCCGAGGGTCTTGTATGGTTCGTAGAGGTACAAATACACATCCCGATATTCTTCGGGTGTAGCGTACCCCCGATCCATCATGAATCGCGCTTCCGATAGGATAGCGTTATACGCCAATCCTTTTATCATGGTGGTGGTCGCATCGTCTTTACGACGTCGGGAAGCTATAAAAGCCCACAATCCGCTCGAACCAAACACCGCGACCATGATTGTACTCGACAGTTCAAGCCAAGACATATATCAGTTCCAATCGTACCTGTTGTGAGATTTGATACTCCATGGGGAACGCAAATCCTTTCGGCCTAAATAATCCGCATACACGAGTGTGGGGTATTCACGATATCCGGTTTCGTCCTCGATTCGTGTGAACTCAGTCACCCGAGCGAGGATACGATCGACGCCGATTGTGGATGTGAAATACGGGACCTGAACGCCTACGAGGTCGCCGATCCAATATTCAGGCTTTTTCTTGTTCTCGAATGCATCGTCTCCTGATGGGGCGCCGTAAAATTTCATAGAGCCTTGAACGGGGGCAACCTCCGTAGACAACCCAAAGCCGCTAGAAAGTGTTTTATACGGGTCACGATATAGCCGAGTCATAACCGTGTCATCAAAATCGTATTCCGATTGTCTAGCCATGTTTTCCATATGGAAACTAGCATGAGCCAGAAATTCATAAGCATTTGGTGACTTCGCTACATACGTTTGGTCCTCATTGGATAATATGGCTACGTTTTTCACGCCCTCAATATTAATACTGAGTTGACCTTTCAGTAGCGAATCATCAAATGTGTCAAAAATAATCGTGTCTGATTTGTCTTCGCCCCGATAATGGTAACACACAATGCGAGTCGATGGCCAAGGATGTTTATTCCACCAAAATACACCAGGATGCGGTGCGGCTTTGAAACGTAATGTGGATGTGTTGTTGTCCATAATACGTTTGAAGGCGTCCCACATCGTCGAGCCCAGATCAAAGCTAGCGTACACCTGCTGATACCATGTCGTTCCGATGTTTTTACCAATAGTCAGGGGTTGGACGGGTAACTTTAGAAAATTTAATTCGGGTTGCCCATAGTTGCTGATAGCAACTTTAAATATGGTCTCGAAAACCTCAGCCCAGTCGATGTACTCGTTTACAGCTTCTTTATCCCCGAACTCCCAGCCGTTCTTGTATTCCTTTTCGAGATAGATCTTGTCCTTGATGATCGGAACGCAAGGACGATGTTCAAAAATATACCCGAGCGTTTTGCCTTTGTACGTGGTCTCAACACCCCCGTTGTCGTCTCGATTGACATCAATGCTGGTTGTAATCATGACAGTTGAGCTTTCGGAAGATGCTATTAACTCACCGATCTGCAAAATCGGCCTACCTTCTAAAATACCCAAGTCTGTACTTACCAGCTGAAAATCCCCATGATCCTGATAACGCTCGGTGAAAACGAACGACTTGAAATCATAAATTGGTTGGGATGGTACGTAATCAATATCCAAAACAAGTGGATACATCAGAAGCCACTCCTCGTTTTAACGTAGTATGCACCAACCCCCATGTTTTTGCTAGATAACTCAGCCCGAAATTCGCATCGTATCTTGATTCGGTCATTTGCTAGGTAAATATAAGGAAAGCGTAATGATTTATCGGAGCGCTGAACTAGGTTAGTATTACCTGCATAGTTCAGTGACATCGGTGCCCAGAACACAAGTTTTTCGTGACAATTTAAAACGAAACGAACTGAATCTCCTGTGTTGGGCACTTTTTCCACCCATTTCGAGGCGTCTTCTCGTTTGAATGTGTACTTGATGAACGGCGTAGATTCACCGATTCCAGTAATAATCAACTCGTCAAGTTGCGCCAACTGCTCCTTTGGGGAGTTAAAAAACAAGGTTATCGCCACAGGACTCTGGTATAACACTTGGGAGTTTTTATAAGGGTATATGTCAACGGTGTATACCGTCCCCCCGTTAACCCACTGACCCTGATAATCCAAGTCAACATCGCTAGCGTAGAACAACGGGTCACCCATAGTGTATGTGATCTTAATATCTAAGTCTTTGTCAAACAGAGCTCCTTCAATCTTGGAAATATAACCGGATCCGCTATACCATTCACTAGCATACAGTACGTAAATACTAGTTTTGGAACGATGCTGACACCCCATCATCTGATTGAGTAGTGTCTTAGCGTCATAAATATTGTTCGGTCGAATTGTTAATACAATTTCTCGGTCCGCGGTTCGTCCTCCCCCCAAGAAAGCGCCACCAGCCGGACGCTGGGTCTTGCTGAATGCAAAATCCAGAGTCGACAAACCGGTGGCGCTTTGAATAACAGCCGAGTTCGACTTAGCGATATCGCTCGGCGCATCTTGAGAGAAAACGACCGTGGGGGAGAAACAGTTCAAGACTACATCGTCACTTGACTGACGCAGTCTGATCTGTTCAATCATCTACGGATTCCTTTTCTTAAGATCGGCTAGTTGTTTCTGGGTATTACGATAAATCTCATACGTTGACAACGCTTGCGGCGAAGTGTTGTTCTGGACGTATTCGATGTTCGTAATATTCGTATCTCCAGCAGCCTTGGCGTCAGCGGCGGTATCGACCTCCGTCGACGCTTTAGCTGCTTCGGAATATGTGTTGTTGATCGGGATGGAACGGTTCAAGGCGTCCATGTCACGCTTCGCCTGATCGAGGTTCACCACGGGGGTGATGGTGGGAGAAATATCAGAGTTGAAATTATCCTCAATCTCGTCCATAGCACGCATAAGAGCGTCTTTCATGTTGTCCACACCGCCTTGGATGGTCTCCTGGTCGTCCATACCATTGGCTAGACCCTTGACAAGGAAATAACCAAACTCATGGAAGACTGTAGACGGCGAGTGAATGCCGAGAACACTCTTGAAACCATTAATAACCATCGACCCAAGCCCTCGTGCAGACTCCACAGCGTTAGCAATACGATTACGCACACCGTTGGCCAAACCTTGCACCATGTTGCCGCCTGCTTCGGAAAGATCGAGCTCACCGAAAATAAGCCGCTTCAAGGCGCGGAATGGAGACAGCAATAATTGCAGCATCGCAGCACCCAGACGGACTAAACTTTGCCATAGCGTCTGAAGAATATGCGCGCCAACGTCATCCATGTCGGATGTGGATTTAGCACGGTCATGCAACCACTTGAACGGGTTCACCAGGAAATCAATCAACGTTACGAACGCCCGAGAAAGCCCATTAGCAAGGGCTTCGACGATAGCGGTAGCCAGATCAACAAATAACCGGGGTGAATTGAGCACAATCCATATGAGAGCCTTCACCAGAGCAGCGATAATATCACCACCGCTCTTGGGGAGCTCGCCCAGGAGCACAACAAATAACTCAATCAGACTGTTTACCAAGGTTCCTATCAGAGTTGGCAGGTCCTTTATGGTCTGAATAAGCCCCTTCAGCATGGTCTTGACAAATCCGGTCAACCGACTAGGCAGAGTCTTCAGGAAATCAATCAAACCGGTCCAGAGTGACATAAATGTCTTCATGATCTTGCGGTTACCCGCTTGATCTTTCAAGAAGATAAATAATGCGCCTAGTCCAGCGATGATTAACCCCGTCGGACCCGTGATAGCAGCCGCAGCACTAGCTAAACCGCCGCCTAAGGCTTGGGCTAACATGGGCGCAAACGGCTGCACCATAGCTGCAATCGCGGGTAATGTGGACTCGAAATTCGTCAATAGAATCTTCAGCATCGGCGAGAATTTACTGAAAGTGTCAATAATCCCGCCGACGCCTTGGCCCATCTGAATAACAGAGTCCAACATATACCCGAGGTTGCGTTTGAACGATCGGTCACTCGAAGCGTTGCGCATACGGTTAAACGCACGCACAAAATCCTTCGCCGCATCGGTAATACTCGTGACAGAGCTTCTGATTTTGCTGATACCGTCGAAAACGTTCACCACATTTTCAACTTTGGTCTTCAGCTTCTGTTGCTCTGCCGTGAGCTCGTCCATAATATACTCGACGAGGGTCTTGATGCGGTCTTTGTTGTTCTCAATCCCGTCGGCCATACCTTCGCCATATGCCTCACCCGCTTCAAAGCCAGCACGCTCTGCTTCCAGCTTGGATGCCTTCTCCAGAGCTTTCTGGTACTTCTTATCAGCCTTAGCAATATTCTTCTTGGCTCGGTCAGCCTTCTGCTGAGCTCGACGTTTAGCTGTTTCGTCCTTCTTGGCGTCCGCAGCAACCTTGGCTGCGTCTTCCTGGGCATTAGCGGCGTCCTCTCGGGCTTTCTCAGCAGCGTCTTGAGCAGACTCGATTTCCTCTTGGAGTTTCTCGGTTTCCTCTTCGTACTTCTGCCGTTTCGCAGCGATTGCTTCGTCGCGCTTGCGTTGAGCCTCGAAGAAAATGCCGCCCATCCGTTGCGAGAAATCGGTTTCGCTCAGGGATGCATACAGAGTGTCAATAAACGACCCACCAGCCTTCGCAATTTGAGCACCTTTATCGTTCGTAATAGCAATCATACGACCGAGGTTATTACTCAAAGCTTGCTGAGGAGCCTTGGCTGAATCATCAATACCCCGTGCCATGCCTTGGTTAACGTTCTCACCAATACCGTGAAAAACCCGGCTTGGCGACTGAATACCAAGAACGTTGCGCGCAATAGAAATCAATGATTCGGCGACACCTTGGGATGCATTGAGCGGCTTCTCGGCGTTAGCGTCAATACCACCAGCGAGACCCAGCATGGTAAACATACCGAACTCTCGGAACACCCGAGACGGCGAATGGATACCAAGAACAGCAGCGGTGACATTTCGCATACGTTTACCGAGTGAGGATAACGAGTCCAAAACCTTCTGTGCGTTCTTAGCGATACCGTCAAACATACCATCCAATAACGCCGATGCTAAATTATGACCAGCTTCTTGGAGCGGCTTCTTGTTTCGGCGAATGGCGTCAGCAAGATTGTTAATCATGTTGACAGCAGTATCGAACATCTTGTTAGTGATGAGATACTGAGCCCGTTCGATGCCGTCTAAGAAGTTCCAAATGATGGTAACGCCCATGTCAATGGCACGAGGCAAGAACTCGTTGACACCATCAAGCATTCGCAATATGGCGTTCTGACCAGACTCAGCCATCCTCGGAATGAGGTCGTTAATCCCGTCAACGAATGCCATAAATACATCAATACCAGTCTGAACTATCAGCGGCGTTAACACGCGGATAGCATCCAAACCGACGATCATCAAATGAGTGAATGTCTCGATCCACTTGGGGATGGTTCGGTCAGCAGCATCGAGTAATGCCAAAATAAGCGTGACTATGAAGTCAATCATCTTCGGCATAAGCTGCGTGCCAGATTCGATTAACGCACCAAACATGGTGGTGAAGAGAATCACCATGGATTTGCCGAGTCCACCAGCATGTTCAGCCAGAGCTCCGAGGAAATCAACCAACCCCAGAGCAACAGCCTTGAACAACTTTGGAATAAACAGCAGCAAATTCACCAAACCGTCTACACCACTTGCGCCAACCGCGGCAAGCGTTGCCAAACCTGCTGCGAGTGCCGTTAATCCCACACCAGCAGCAAGCGTACCAAGCCCGAGAAGGGCAACAGCTCCTGCTAAACCTAATAAGGATGGTAGTAACGGCGTCATCAAGGCAGCGGCAACGCCTAACACAGTAAAAGCACCTGCTAGGCCTAATAATGCCGTCAGAATTTGCCCTGCTGTGAGCTTACTAAGGGTTACGAGCGGCGGAACCATCAGTGTGATAGCAGCAGCGACAATAACCATGGCAGCAGCACCGGCAAGAGCTCCGTTCATGAGGTTTGCAGCAGCCACCAGGATCACCATAGCTCCGCCAAGTCCGATCAAACCCTTCACAATTTGACGGATCGACAAACCTCCGATGGCGGTAAGCGCTTGTCCCATGATAACGAGAGCGTTTGCCATGACCAAAATGCCCACAGCAGCAAATACACCGGTATCAGGCATCAATTTCACAGCGCCAACCATCAATAACAACCCAATAGCCACAGCAACGAGGCTGTGAGCGATGGATTCGATCGACATGGTGCCGAAAAGATTGAATGCTTGAGCCATAACGACAAGAGCGTTCGCCATGATGAAAATGCCAGCAGCGGCGACAACGCCCCCGGTAGCTGGCATAAGACGAAACGCCCCGACCATAAGGAGTAAACCGCCAGCCATAGCTGCTAGCCCACGACCGATAGCATCCCACTGCATCTCGCCGAAGCTCTTTAAGGCTGAGGCTAGAACAACCATCGAGCCAGCAAATGCGTTAAGCGTGAGACCTAGTAAAAACGCCGTCTTGGTTGGAATGAGACGTAATGTCCCAGCCATAAGCAGCATTGCGCCAGCCATCGTGGCGAGACCTTTACCGATCTCCTCCCACGATAACTTTGAGACGTCGCCGATAGCATGAACAAGAATAGCAATAGCATTAGCCAGCGGCACCATAGCAAATGCCGTGCCAAGCAATAACTTAGCAGGCATGAGTTTTGCGCCGATGGCGATGATAAGAAATGCTCCGCCAATAGAAGCGAGACCTTTACCAATCTCCTCCCATGACATCTTGGACATGAGTTTCATGACACCAGCGAGAATAACTATCGCAGCCGAAATGGCGACAATGGCACCAGCAATGCCAGCTAACTTAACGAAACCGCTCCCCTTGGTGAGGAACGTCATGCCCGCTAAGGCTAGCATCAACTCCGCCATAAGTGCGCCAACCGCAGCAGTGGCTTGGGCTAGTTTTCCGCCATCAATTGACGACAGAATAAGAATAGCCGCGGCCAAGGCTAAGATAGCAGCAGCAATTTGAAGCAGGGCGCGAGCTTTGAGGGCCTGTTGCATCTTCTCAAATGCACCAGTGAGTTGGTCAACGATACCAGGAGCATCTTTACCACCCTTCTCATCTCCATCACCTCCGCCACCGCGGAATAGAGCAAATAATCCCTTAAGTCCCTCGCCATTCAAGAACGGAATTTTGTCCTTCAGGGCCATGATAGCCTTCAGCTGGGATACGATCTTAGCAAAGAGAGCTAAAATACCCACGCCACCGATACCAGCGCTGACGTTGAACCAGTCAAGGAACGAGAACGATTTGATCTTGTCGATAAACGACGTAACTAAATCATGAACCTTGATAAGGAACTTGATGAAGCCAGCATCACTCTTCAACCCCATGAAAGTGCCGTCTTGATACTTACCGGAGGTGAGGATGTTGAAAATCTTGATGAGACCGTTTGTTACTTTATGAACGAAGTCTAGGAATTTACCCCAGGCTACGCTGGTGTCATCGACCGATTTACCGATCCACTCGAATACACCAGCTATGAAAGTGCCGGCCTTACCGAAGATGTTCTCAAACAGCTTCCCATTTTGAATGCTCTCATCGAGCTTCACCAGGAAGTCGCCTAGCGAAGCTGTCATTGAGAGTAACCCGCCAGCTGCACCACCAGAAGCACCGAAAATCTTAGCTATCATAGAGCCGACAGCTTTAATTAACGACCAACCGATGTGTAGTAACGCAAAGAAACCCTTGAACGTCCTGCCGAGATTCACAACAGTTTCGATAGAAGGTGTTAGTTTGTAGGACAGGTCCTCGAAACTTCGTGTAATTTTCATCACCTGTGCGACAGTCATGGGCGGAAATATCTGAGAGAAAGCCCGTCCCACTTGCCCCACAATGCTATACAGACCGTTAAAGATTCGTACCAGTGAATCAATAACAATAGTACGACCACCAGCATCACTCCAACCTTGGAGTAGTTCGTTACGACTCTTGGCTGATTGGTCTACAGCACCAGAAATGACTTTACTGACCCGAGTCCATAAAACTTTGGCTTCCTCAAAGTCACCGATGATAATACGCCAAGACTGAGCCCAACCAGAACCGATTGATTCGTTAATAGTACCAATCATCTGGGTGAAAGTCTTAACGTCTTGAGCTGCGCCATTAGCTGTTTGAGCCAGTTTTTGAATCGAGGCGATTTGTTCTTCGGTATAGCCTCGCTCTCTTAGTTGCTCGTCACTTAAATCGCCAGTGAATTTCTCCAATGTCTGAGTGAGGACTTTACCGGTAAGCCAACCGTCGGCCAAGGTTTCTCGGAACGGCTTATAGTTTTTGGTCCATTCCTCGAACGTCATGTTGCCAGCGTTTTTGAGGGTGCCCATGGCTTTCGCCGTGTCAAACAAAGCCTTCTGAAATATTTCGCCACCCATATCGGAGTGGACCACAGAGTTCCAGTCTTCCAAACCAACTTTGTCGGCAGCGATCGCCTGGGATAACTGGTACATAGCGCTGGAAGCTTTTTCTGAGTTTGCACCAGACAAAGCAGCCAAGTTAGCAATACCCTTAATGGCTTTGGCCGAGTCTTCCAAACCAACACCAGCTGCGGTGAATGTACCAATATTCTTGGTCATCTCACCGAAGTTGTAGATGGTCCGGTCAGCGTAGGCGTTTAGGTCATCCAAGGTTTTGTTAACATCTGCGAGAGTGCTACCTTTGGATTGAGTGTTGGCAAGAATAGTCTGAACTGAGTTAATCTGTAGTTCGTATTCTTTGAAACCATCCATAGCGCCTTGAATGGTGAACGCTTTGGCTACGTTCAGACCGCTGTCAGCCAGCTTGGCGCCGATGTTGTGGAGTGCGCCAACAGCGATGTTCTCCAACATAGAGAATTTACTTGTGGCGTCCTCCACACTGTTAGATAACCCAGACATGTCCACGTTTGACGCCGACTTCTGGATAAGCCCCAGACTAGAAAGAATACCACCCGTTGACGAATCGACCACCATCAAGGCGTTTGAAAATGTCGAACCTAAAGCGCTACCGAGATTCTTCGTAGCTCCAGAGTCGATGGTTGACTCCAGTTTCTGTAAATCGGCGATAGTCTCTTGCGACTTGGCCTTGAATTGCGTGTTGTCGAATTTCATCGCAACGACGCGCTCGTCGATGGTCGCCATTATCGGGTGACCTCCTTCCAAACTTCGTTAGCAATTTCTTGAAACAGGGGGCGTAGTGCAGGGTTGATGTAGTCAATTCCCTGGACATAGCCGCCCTCAGCGGTACCGTGCCCGATTTGAATACCGACGGCAACCTTGAACCCGTTTACCACGTTGGTGTTATACCAAGTGATGCTGGGTTTCCTTCCCATTTTGACCTTGTACTCCCAAGACGAAGCGGTCTTGCCTGTGTCTTGGGGTGTGGCAGCTGATAGAGCTTTCACGCCTTTTTGGCCATAGCGGCTGAGGCTTTGGAAGAGTTCGTCTGATGACATACGTTTGAGAAAGTCAAATGTTTTGGTGAGGTCGCCTGACTTTTCGATCTTGAACATTAGATTAACACGTCTCGAAGTTGGGTGATCTGCAACACAGCAATCCGTCCGGGGCCAGTTTGCCAGCCGTTGTGTTCGATCCAAACGTTGGGCTTACCGTTCTTACGCCACATAATAACAGTGTCAGACTTCCAGTTTTCGCCCGTTGAGGAAAGCAGGTTCCAGAAACCGGTTCCTTCTTCAAACATATTGTACGATCGAAAATAAGCTTTGCCGTAGATGGACATTTCCAAATGATAGGCATACCCGGATTCCATCTCGTATTCATAACCCCCACCAGCACCAGTAACCCGGGTGATCCACGGAAAACGAGCGCTATCAGGGATGGGTAGGTTTACCCGGCCACCGGTTGTAGAATCAGCTGAAGTAACCTTAACCCGAAACGGCGTGGTATTTCGCTTAAACGCATCAAAACGTTTGCCGCTATCTGTGGACGTGTCGATAAGATCACCGAAAGCGACGACCTCGGTAGGGAATATTGTCGTAGCCCCAGCAACCTGGGGTTCAGACCGCAACCGTGCCCCAGAGTCGTAAGCCGCGATTTTGCCAGCAGCCGGCACACTAGTTCCAGTAGCGGTTCCGCCACCGCCTTGGGGGAGTTCGGAAAGCTTTTTCTCAAGAAAACTCTTGTTGACGCAATCTAGCGAGTAGTTTGGGTCGTTGGTGGATAAACAACCTTGACTATCGTACTTTGCGATGCGGCTGGATGAGGGGGCTACTGACGTTTTACTGTCTATTAGTTTCTCAACACCTGCTTTCGTTAAGCTAGTGATCTTGGTCATGGTTTCTCCTAAAATTCAATCTCGTATTCGCCGTCAGATTCATTAATCCACCGGAAATTCACGCCCGAGCTGTCAAATGCCCATTGGTCTTGGTCGACGGCTTCTGGATTCCACTTCGGTTTACCACCCATCTTGTTAACGATGAACGACAGTATCTTATCCATCGAAGCGTCTCCGGTGTCCGAACCATACAAAGCCTCAGTGGCGTTTTTCAGATCTTCAGCACCCAAAGAATCTAGGTCTATCCGAAAATACGGAGTTACATACCCAGTGCCCTTGAAACTCTGAGGAACTACTTGGCAGTCGAAGCCTATCGTCTGCGGATCGCGGGTTTCCTTGATGGTACGGTGTTCTCGCTCTGATGGATTGGCTAGCAGATTAGGATAGACATGCACATGTCGAGACCCATCGCTTCCTAAAGATTGAAAAGTAAAACCAAACGTCTGCGGTCGTCCCTCGTCAGCATAGATACCAACAGCTTTGGGCACGATCCCCATCCGCTGATCTAAGACAGCCGGATAAGTGTAACAACTGATCTTCAGTTCTCGCTCGATGTTGCCAGCGATAGCACCCCATTTTCGACCTTCGTAATACAACGAAGTCATCTCGGCTTGACGTTTCTCAGTAGCAGAGATGAGTCCATGCCAGGCCCAAGCTTTCACTGCAAATTCGCTGAGGTATAGCACCCCTCGGCTGCAACCCTCTGTGAAAAAACGTTCGTCCCAGTTCAGCTTTGTCATCCGCTCGTCCCCCACTGTGCTCGACGCTCAGCGTTGAGTTTCTGGTTACGAGCCATGATCTCAGCTTGTGAAAGTTTCTTAGATTTCTCAGGTGAGTTCTTGATACCGAAGATACGAATCAATGCGAGTAGGCGATTGATGTGCCACGTCTCACATTCCTTCGAGATACCATTAGCGAACATCATGTAGTAGATAAGCTCTGAGGTGATGATCTCAGTTGACGAAGAGCCAGTACCGCTGTCCGAAAACGTAGTGGCACTGGCTCGTGAGGCGATGTGGTCGTTAACGAGTCCCATCTGCTCTGCTGTAATGGCTGAAATAGCTTCATCAACAGCGTTGCGAGGCAGTTCGTTAACGACCATCATCGAAATGTAATCCAGCAGCTCTTCCTGTGTCTTGTCATCGTCACTCACTAGGAAGGGTCGTTGATACTTCTCTTCCCATTTTGAGATGCTGACGAGACTGTGGCACATCTTGAGGTGGATCGTCACTGGCAAGAACCGATTCCGGGAACCGTCGAAGTCATGACGGGTAACGACATCGAGTTCTAGCGTCATGTTACGGCTTCTTCACGATCGTGAGAACTTCTTCGGGGCTGAGAAGAGTAGGCGGATCGTTTTCGGTGCCGTACAGTTTCTTCTCCAGCTCGGCTAGGTTCTCCTTCTTCACGGTCTTGGATGGGATGATAAGGTGAGCCGTCGGTTTGAGGTCCTTGAACTCGCCGTCGTCCTTGAACGACACCGGAGTGGTGGAAATCTCCCAAGACATCGTGACAGCTTCGGGCGTATCGTTGATCGTGTTGTGATCCTTGGACGAGGGCTTCGCTAGAGCATTCCACACGATGTGAATGTCATAACCGAAGTCCACACCCTCGGTATCGTTACCAATCCGAGTCTGCCACGAGAAACCGAACATCTTACGGGTCTGCTGCGTCACCAAAGCTCCACCGATCGTAGCCGAACCGTCGCAAGCCGCGAACTCGTCGGGGTAGGTGTAAGCCTCGATGGTGCCGCCGAACTTCTCATCAGACATCAGACCAAGATACTTGATGTTGTCAGCGTAGATATCGGTGACTTCAGCACCAGAGGGGCTTTCCGTAACCTTGGTAAGACCATTCCATGCAACACCAGCTGCGTAGGTCTTCTGCGTAGCGTTATAAGGGTAGAGAACACCCTTGTTTACACCAGTCTGGAACTTACGTTCGCTAACGTTGTCCCATGTTAGTTTGGCCATTAGTTCTCCTTAATTGTAGATACTAAAGACGTAATGGTTCAAGCCGTCTTTAGCAAACCATTGTTGGAACGTACAGTAGTCCATGTTGGAAATCTCTTCAACAAGCGCTGGATCCGGTTTGCGCGCAATCAAAGTGACTTGATAGCGACTTGCACGATGATACTTTTTGTTATCAGCGTGTTTCACTCCTGTTCCGTCGTATTGATAGAGAATGCACGGATACGTGAGCTTATGCATCGACGGAGGCTGGTATAACACAGGTACTCCAGCCCCAGCTATCTGTTCAAGCTTAAGGTGTAAGTTCCGCCTTCGGTCCATGCCACACACCTCCCAGCGTAAGAGTGATGCGTGGATGATTCATCTCCACAGACGTAACTGCTAAGTACAGAGTACCCCAACGAACATAGACCGCTAGGTCTAAATGTTTCTTGAGGTAATCGTCGGCGACGACGGATACCGCCATATCAAAATTCACATTGGCATTGAGTTTACCAATGTCTTGATTATTGCGGTATGATCGAACGACGTCGCCAAAAGCTTGACGCTCAGTTACCTTCACGTCGTATACACCTTCGTCGATCTCGATAGGCTCGCCGAATCCGACAGCGCCGCTAAAGCGTGTCATGATTCAACCTTCCCATTTTGAGCTTACGGCCCCGGAGGGGTTCCGCCACCACCCGGTTTAGCCGGTTTGGTGTGACGCTGGTCAGCTAGCAGACGACTCGGGTCGAGGGTCTTGGTAGGACCGTCACCAGAAGCAGCAGGCGAACCAGTCTTCCACAGAGCCATAGCTGACTTCGCCCGAACCAGTGCACCCGACATACGAGTTTCAATCAGGTACTTGTGCTGGTTGTAGTCGATGTCAAACTGGTCGAACATGCCAAGCTTACCGCCCTGGTCGGTGCCAACCTGGTAGTCTGCCAAGTTGACGATCAGACCAACGAGATTCGGGACCCGTTCCATGGTCTCGACAGTGACAATCTTCGAGACGCGCATGGCGTCAGCGATAGCCTGATCGTTGGGATAAATCCGACGACCGTCCTTGTCCTTGATCCAGCGCAGCTTACCGAGAACAGACTCGGTGGTATAGAGCGTCGGCTGACCGGAACCCTTGTAGAAGTGTCGGCTGGTGTCGATGAGCTCAATCATGGCGTCAGTACCAATATCGTTCTGAGCAATCTCAAGACGATGGGTAAAGAACTCATGATCCGTAGCGATAGGACGGATGTTCTTGGCGTTGATGTAGTCCGGGGACTCGATATCACGGTTGTCGCCAAACAGAATTGCCGAAGCAATTTCCTCATGGAGCATCAGCAGCATCTCAGCCTTGATCCAAGCCACGGCATCGAAGGTGGTGATGTCCAGCATATCGTCCCGGTTCACCTTCTGGCGCTTATACACCGTAGTCGGACCGGTGGAGCGGTTCTTCAACTCGAAGAACTCGTCCTTCTTCATCGTACCCTTGATATAACCCTTGGCTCGGGCTTCATCTTGGGTGATGTCTGCGTGTACCGAACGAACCCGAGTAAACGGAGCGCTGGTGACGCCGTTCATCACACCGTCGACCCACTCTGTCCGACGCTTGATGAACTCCGGCTTGTTCTGGAAGTCCTTAGCCTGTGGGAACAGAAGGTCAATGTTGGTGATACCGAACTGGTCAGCGTGGAACAGTACGGATTCCTTGAGCGAGCCCACCTCCTGGGCATCTTTGAACACATCGGCCATGTCCGAGTGAGACAAAACAGGCCGGCGACCACTCGGGGCTAGTCGGCCTTGGTCGAATACATTACCCATGTATGCGTCTCCGTTGTAATCGTATTGTGCGAGTTCTTCTGGCGTGACGTCGTCCTCTTCGTAGTCGTAATCATCTTCGTCGTAGTCCTCATCATCGAAATCGTCTTCGTCATAATCGAGTTCGTCAACAAGGTCTTCTACACCAGCTTCGTAGCCTTGAGCGGCTGCGTTTTCGAGCAGGGCTCCGATGACTTCCTGCTGTTCCGGTGTCAAACCGTCAAGAACGGCTTGAATATCCTCGGCTTCGTCGTCATCGTCATCATGCATGATGTAGCCGTCACCGTGCGACAGCGTACCGCCGTAGATGACCGCTTCATCTTGCAGTTCGGTCTCTTCGCCGTCGCTGTGACGGAGGACCACATTATCAATTTTTGCGCCTGGGTTGGCTCCTGATAGCACTAGGCTAACCTCCCTGATTTGACCGTGCATCACGTTCTTTTCCTTTTCGACCAACTGGTTTGCGTAGATCGAAAGACTCGTGATGTCACCGTGTTGAACTAACTGTTTTGCATTCTGGGCTTTTGCCGTATGATTGAAGAAACCATAGGCATACACCCCATCATCCCGGTTCTCTAGGGCGGCATGCCCCAGCACGTTGTCGGGATCGTGGTGTCCGTGTTGCCACACCAATGGTACCGTTGAGCCGTCATTATCTTTGAAGGCGTCAGGTAGAATAGTGCGACCATCAGAACACCGAATACCAGCGCGAGTAGCATACCCGCTAAAGTCTGGTCGCATAATTTCCTTTCCATTTTGAGCTACTGATACTGATCGGGATCGTACTCGGGTGGGTACTCCTCCTGCTGAGCGTATGGATCTTCCATGTCTTCTCCTTCCTCTTCGGCACCCGGATAACCATCTTCGTAGGGCATGTTAGCGTTGTACAGCTCGTCAGCCTTCGGGTCAGTCGATGGACGCATGCCGATGATTGCGCGAATCTCGTTGGCAGAAAGAATCTCATTGCGAGTGAACTTGTCTGCGATGTCAGCGATCTTCTCCATCGGTACAAGATCGAATGGGCGTCGAAGATACAACACCGTCTGTCGCTGAGTGCGAGCGGTCTTGGTGAGAAAGGTTCGAGATAACTCTTCAGCAATACTATCAGCTACTGGCTTAATGATGCGATTCTGATAGTTCAGCAATGCTGTTTCAGCCGCTGTCCCATCGAGAATCTCTGTCGTCAAACCAAGTTGCGCTTGCACTTGTTTTGTAAGCCACTCGATCCTTGGAAGGATGTTGCTTTCGACAGCACGGTTCAATTGTGTAATCTTCTCCGTGCCGTCAACGTAGGCAATACCAAAGTCAGTTTTGCGAAGCTGCATTTCGATGTCACGAATACGGTTCTCCGCTTGTTGGCGACGGTTCTCGCCTTTCACAACATATGGAAGTTGGACAATCACATCCAATTTCTTACTGCTGAGGTCATCTTCGATCCCGTCCATCATACGAAGAGCTTTAGCAAGTCGTTGGAACATGCTGTTGGGCTCGTTCATGATGTCATAGAGCGGATTCTCAATAATCGCAACAGTACTCTTTGGTAAAGTGATTTGCTTATGTTGTCCGTCACGCTCGTCGTACAAGTCAACCATTACGTGCTGAGGATACCAGTTGACGATTTCCCCAACACGTAAGGACTTTATGTCGAAACCTCCAGATTTCAATGGCGAAATGTCGGTCTCGACAGCGACCACAGCCGCAACACCCTTCTTAAACAGCGTGATAGCTAGATCCTGTTTGAAAGCACGTGCGGCTTGGTCTGTGTTTGCTTCGATGTTGAGGCAGTTCTGAAGTCCAGATGGTATGGTCTCCAGATAGCCGCCATTCTCATCGGTACGAGCGTGTAAAAACTCAACCGAAGCTACGTCAATAGCCATACGAGTAATGATAGAGTTCACAAATGAACGGTCAGCACCAGTAAAACTCAAAAAACGCCGTGAAGGACCGTACTGTGCCCAACCTCCAACATTTGACGGAGGGTTTGGCGGATCACGGAAAGCATTCCAAGCGTGTTTCAGTTTTTCTGTAAATGACAAGAGCGTTGTTACTTTCTATCAGTTACAAGATGGCGTACCGACCGTAGGGGTCGAGTGCGAAGTGGTACAGCGCTTCACCGGGGCTGTCGTAAGCGAAGTGAGCAGCGTGCTTACCCTGGTACTTACGACGAGTCCGGTAAACATCCGCCGCAACTTCAGCGGCAGCTCGTCCCTGGCGTAATTTCTGACCGATACCTCGTGCAGAAGAAGCAGCGGAACGAAGATTAGCACGAGTCTTAGACCGCTTACCGCCCAAGACGTAGCTACCAGCGGCACTTGCTGCGGAACTGGCACGGCTCTTAGCAGCTTTTCCAACTTCATGCGCACCCACACGAGTAACCGCACCCATAGCTTTGCCATAATCCTTGGCGAACTTACCTGCTGCCCGAGCACTGCCACGAACACCAAGAGTTTTTGCTTGCCCAGCAAGATTTGCATACTCGCCCAATTTCATTGAACGAGCAATTCGCTTATTCGATCGAGCAACTTCACGACGTGCTATGGCTTGAGGGCTGGTGTAATCGTGAATTTGTTCGACTCGCTTTCGGAAGGCCTCTTTACCAGTCTTCTTTACAGCACTGTGGACACCTTTGACCGCAGTACCCGCAGCGCTCGCTCCGCTCTTAACACGATCAATGCCTTGTTGTGCGCGTAATCCTGCAAGCGCGACGTGCATTGCACCGGTGGGCGTGCGAACATACTTATTGGCCCGATAAGCGCCGTAGCCCAAAGCCGCAGCACCAGCTGCTGCGCCAACACCGAGAGCGACGCGCTTTGCAATACGCTTCCGTCGTGCGCTACGAGCAGAACCAGACATCTTGGGTCGAGCCTTGCGGTGACCCCAGCGCATACCCTTAATGCCATAGTGGTAAAGTTCTACATTTGTCATGTATTCTCCTATTCAAAACTGTCAGGATTTAGTTTGTATGCAACGTAGGCGTCCATAAGAGCAGCCACGTTGTCAATTTTTTCTTCATACCGTCGTTTCAGAATTTTACGGTTGCCGTTTGTATCCTCCATGACGATAGCATTCCCCATGCCAAATGTCATGAGAGCTTCGTCGAAGAGCAACGCACGATCTTCCGCAAGTTTCTTCAACTCGCCGAGTGGTACTGATTCGGTCTTGGCGCCTTGGATGACTTTCTCAACCCCCCACTCACTATTCTCGGTCGTCCACCGTTCGATAAATTCACGCGCATTATATGGGTCATACCCAACAGAACGAATGTCGTATTGACACTCTTGGATATGAGCATCCAGATCGTCATAGACTTGCATCATATCTAACACGGTGCCGTCCATGACAATTAATGTGCCTTCCTCGATGAACTCTTCGTACTTAAGACGCCGAGCAGTAGTAAGCTTCATCAGGGTGCGTTCAGTGATATAAGATCGAGTCTTCACACCAAACATACTCCGCTGAAGAGGGAATAAAAACGTAAAAGCCGTGAAGTCATCCCCTAGTGACAAATCGACACCCATCGAGCATGGCATACCCCAATATTGTTTCTTTGTATGTGGTAACGTTTCTTCGTAAGTGAAGAAATACGTATACCCTTCCATGGGAATACCGAAGCGTTTCGCTAGGATGTCGTTTCGTGCAGCGGGGACTTGTTCCGCTCGTTCCACGTCTTTCTGATAGGTCTCGTAAGTTACCGTGATTCCGATGTTAGGATTAGCCTTCACCCACATAGCTGGGTCAGCAACTTCCTTAACATCGTCAAGACGGTAGTGCCAGATCGAAACGTGAGGCGCTAGGTAATTACCTTTCAGAACATCTTGGAGTTCCAGTTTGATGGTGTCGCCAACGCTGTTACGAACAGTACCTTCCGACGAAATTGCGAGAATGATGTAATCCTCGTTCTTAGAAGCTCCCTGTTCGATAGCACCGATAACATCCTCTTTCACATCCCCTGAAAGCCACTCATCGACGGTATTTATCTTTGTACGCATCGACTGGAGCTTGTCAATACGCATCGGTCGAACCTCAAGCAGCGAGTTAGTCAAGAAGTTTTCGATACCACGTTTAGTGGGGGCGAGTTTATTCTTCTCGGCTTTTCGGCCAGCTGCTTGAGGCGTAAAACCAGCCATGCACAAGAACTTAAACAGTGGTCCTTTGGAACGGATCATTGCAGTCTTGATCGGCTGGATTGTTTCTGTTGCCAACGGCATGGTGGGGGCCACAATAATCTGGTGAGTGGTCGTGGTGTCTACCGTGAGGAAATACGCTTGTAAGAACGAAGCGTACATCGACTTAGCGGCACCACGAGCCACGATGATATATTGTTTGAGCGTCAGACGCTTTTTCACACGCTTCCGAACATAGCGACCCCCACGATTCCCCGGACGAGGAACATACACCGACCGATCGACAAAGATGTACCAGCTAAGCAGCTGCTCCGCCCAGAGTTTAAACGAGTCCATGACGAACACATCAGAACCATCCGTCAGGGTCATCTCGGATTCAACAAACTCAATAAACCCGTCAATAGCAGAATCATCGTAATAATATTTTGGATCTGCTATCAGTGCGTCAATGCGGTTCATCTCCATCGAGATTTCTTTGCACACTGGTATCTCACCCCGCAGTACTTTCTCTCGGAAAATTCCGTAATACTTTGGGGTGGCAGTGTTCGACAGAGCCATCAGTTACCACCCAGTCACGGCTTTGGCGACTTTGAGACCCGCGGCGATTCGTTTCTTTTGGTCTTTGCTCTTCAGGTTTTTAGCTGCGATTGTACCGAATGTGCCTAGTGCAACACCCCCGAGGGCACCAGCACCCTTCCAGAACATGTCTTCGCCTTTTTGCCGAGCTCGCGTCTTGTATGGGTTGTCTGCTGTTCGTCGGTAGTCGTTCTCCAGTCGCATTCGTTCGGTCAACGTCCGAAGCTCTTTGTTGGAGAGCGAAGTGATCCCGGTGTTTTTCACCTTACCAGCAAGAGCGTCAGATTGTTTACGCTCTTTGGATCGGACTATGGGTTCCCTTTGTAACCGGAGACCTCGCCGCTTCCACTTCATACCCTTTTTACGACCCCACTTCATGCCCTTGACACCGTAGTGGTAGAGTTCATCAGAGTAGTCATTGCTGTGCCGGGCATTCAGCATCATAGTGCGATATGCCAAAGCACCTGTCGCAGCACCAATAGCTGCCCGGGCTCCGTAACGAAGCATCTTCTGTTTCTTGGTTAACTTACGCTTTGCAACAAACTGTCCCGTACCCGGATGATAATACAAATCATGGGTACGAGGCGTCACCGGTCGTCCGCGCCAGTCAACACCAACGCTATCCCTCGGCATACCGCTTCGTGGTCGTGCTTTTCGGACACCTCGGCGCATACCAGGGACACCGTAGTGGTAGAGTTCGTCGTGGCGTTGGGGCGTTAACTCAAACAACACTCAACCTCCATATCATTTCATCTCGGCAAGCTTGATGAGCCTCCTTCACAGCTGTATTAATCGACGGATCAAACTTCAACCGAGCATCCATAGTCACAAACGTCTCGATGAGACTTGCGATGATGTTTCGCGGGGTCGTAGTTTTGGGTTCGTCGATGTCATACAGCTCAGACCACTCCTCAGTCCCCGTGACAACTGGACTCGACTTCTTGATGACCGGACAAACTTGGAACACCACTGCTAGCGAGGAGTTCATCAAGCTTTTAATATCGACATCGAAGTCCGTGTTGTCAGAGGGAACGTTGAGGAGTTTCTTCACGTCTTGTAAAGCACTGCCCATTATGACAGCCGTTCGTTCACGATCCGCTGAATCTCCAGCGGGTCCCACCCCTCACGCTGCAACCGCTCGAACCGTTCTGCGCCGTTGCCGTACTGGCCTCGGATCACCATGTTAACTACCTCGTCTTGCGAAGGGCGAACCTTCGGGGTAGGTAGTGGAACTGGACCAGCTGGTTTAGCACCGGTGATCTCGTCGTAGATCTGAGCAGCACGGTTGACGTAGTTGTGATACTGACTTCCACCAAGGAACGGGCCAGGGCAACCGGTAGCGAAGAAGTCCATGTGACGGAAAACGTTCACTCCGATCTTGGGTCGGCCGAGTCGGTAGAACTTGTGGAGATGGGCGACAAGTTTTGCACCGGTCTCCATCGTTTCAGGATCGACACGCCAATCTGGGGCGCCTGTGCTATTAGCATGCTCAATAGAGATACCATGGTTGTTGCCATTTGCATTAGCAGTAGCCCAAGCAATATCGGAATCGTACACATACTGACGAACCTTGTCATGGTCCACACCGTAATGTGCAGAAGCTTCTCGATCTTGCCAGATATTGAAGCAAGCATCTAGGGTATCCGGTCCGTTTCCATCTCGGTCAACAACAGTCATGTGATGAATGACTGTGAACTTAATCGTTCGGAAGCCGTGTGGGGTGTAGTGTAAATCTAGTAGTGTTTCATCAAATTCAAGTGTACCCCAATCGTATTGTTCTGGGGTTCGTCGGGTCATCTTATCTCCTTTCACCAGAGTTTTGTGTCACCCGGTTGTCGTTCCTGGTATTCCCTTGGTGTAGAGTCCTCAGTTCCGTAGTGGATGAGGTTATGTGTGTTGTGTGACACACATACCAAGTTTTCAGGATCTAGTAATTTGTCTGAACCTTCCGCCAAATCTTGCATGGTTATTGGTACTATGTGGTGTACCAGTATCCGATCCAAGATTGGATAGTCAGATAGAGCCAAATCGCAACCGTTATCACGTGAGATCACATGATTACGGGCTTGTGCCCACTCACGTGACTTGTAGAAGTCTTGGTTGGCCATCCGCTTTCCGCCGAAGGTGGCGTGACTCACGGCACCCCCAAGACGAAGATACCGAATACGATCCTCTAGGGTCGCGTATTGCAGCATCTCGTGGTATGTCTTGGGGGAGTTATTCGAGGGTTTCACCTTTATACCTTCGGAGAGCGTTGATGGCCTCTGCGTACTCCTGTTCACGGCGTTCGCTAGCTTCGATGGCTGCCATCTTCACATCCATCATCTCGTTCTCCTTCAACAACTTGCGTCGTTCGAGTTGTTCACGAACGGAACCCAAGCGTAAGAAGTGTGTGATGACTGATGGCGATGCCGTACCGTCACGCAATTGCTGAGCTGCGAGGTCTGTGGCGCTCTTGACGAGCTCGTTCTCTCGGTCCTCAACCGTTTGAGCCGGCTTTCGGCGTCGTTTTGGTGTGTTGGACACCTGTTTCACCTCGTTTCAGAGTAGTTACGGCCCCCATCAACCCTTTAGAACACCCTTTCTGGTGCTTTTCCCAGG